>WNFX01015408.1_pt1 | contig 17276 bp, 16 predicted proteins | sample 5400111 | NCBI WGS metagenome assembly WNFX01 (sample SAMN13153363, study PRJNA577476) | soil metagenome | isolation source: 40 cm soil or saprolite under grassland replicate 1 | place: USA:California | collected 2016-06-15 | reverse complement strand
TCGCTAACCACTTTGTATTTATCGAACATCTCTTTGGCGCGCGAAAGATTGCGCTCCGGATCGATGTTCTCGATGTCGATCTTACCTTTGGCCGCGTATTGATATTCCGTCAGCAGGTTCTGCACGTCCCCGGTGATCGGTGTGTTCGGCGAAAAGAAAACGGTGATGCGCAATTTGCCTTTGATCGTATCGAGGAAGCGCTTCGTTTTATCGGAGAGCGCATATTTTTGATCGCGCGAAAAATCCCAGCGTTTGTAATGCTTGAAACCGAGCGAATTCACCATCGTGGCAAGGAAAAGAACGAGCACGACTTGAAGAAGGACGTTCACCCCGATCTGGACGCGGTGAATTTTCTTCGGCCCGGGCTGTTGCGTCTCGTTGGCCACGGTCACAGTCTCCATTTGCGCGATTGGAATGCTTGATGGGTAAGCGTCAACATCACCACGGTCATGCTCAGATAGAGAACGATCGGCCGCGTATCGATCACCCCGCGCGAGAACGTGCCCATGTGCTCGAGAGCAGAGAAATAACCGAGTAAGTCGCGCGTCGCCGAACTGACATCGAGCAGAATGAATTGAACAAGGCCGAGAAAAAATAAGAGCGTGATTGCGCAAAAGGAAATGATCGCGGCGATGATTTGGTTCTTCGTCAGGACCGAAGCAAAACAGCCGACCGAGAGATAAAACATCCCCACCAGCAAAAGCATCAAATAAGAGCCCCAATAGGCGCCGGTCGACCCGGCCGCCGGCCGACCAGTCGTGTATTGGAAAATTGCGAAATAGAACGCCGTCGGAACCCAGAGAATTATATAGAAAACGAGCGCACCGAAAAATTTCGAAAGAACAACCTGCCAATCGCGCACCGGCGCGGTCATGAGCGGCTCGATCGTGCCGAGCTTAAATTCTTCCGCGAACAGGCGCATCGTGATGAGCGGAAAAATCAAGACGAAGGCAAACCAGAAGAACACAGAATTAAAAAATGCCTCCTGAACCGAGTACGGCACTGGCCGCTGGTTCATGAACGAGATTTGAAAATAAAAATCGACCCCGCTTACGAGCAGGAAAAAAACGAGAACGATGTAGGCGATGGGCGAATAAAAATAGCTGCGCACTTCGCGCGACAGCAGAGTATAAAACTTTCTCATATTCGTTAGATCGAGAATCGTTACACTTCGTCCGCGTGCGTGATCTCGACGAACACGTCTTCAAGCGTGGCGCGGCGTTGTGTCAGTTCGCGCACCGTCCAGTGCCGTGCGGTTGCCAGCCGAAAAACTTCCTCACGCACGTCAGCGCCGGATTCGACGCGCAAGGAAAAGACATTCCACTCCCCATCGACATCCGTCGTGACATCGCGCACAGCCGAGATTTTCTTGAGCTCTTCGGCGCCATTATCTTTTTCCACTTTTGCCTCGAGCACGACACCGCCGGCTTGGCGAAGTTTGCCGAGCAAGTTTTCCGGCGTGTCGCATGCTTCGATTCGCCCCTTGTGAATGATGATGACCCGGCTGCAGGTCATTTCGACTTCCGGGAGTATGTGCGTCGAAAGCAAAATGGTGTGCTGCCGGCCGAGGTTCTTGATCAGCTCGCGCACCTGCCGGATTTGATTCGGATCGAGGCCGATCGTTGGTTCGTCGAGAATTAGAAGATCGGGCTCGTGCAAAAGGGCGTCTGCCAAACCAACGCGCTGCCGATAACCTTTGGAAAGTGCGCCGATTATTTTTCTCTCAACGTCTTTCACGCCGCAAAGTTCCTTCACGTCGCCGACGCGTTCCGCAATGCGACGATGCGGCACGCCTTTGAGTGCGGCGCGGTACTCGAGATATTCAGTCACGCGCATGTCGCTGTAGAGCGGCACATTCTCCGGCATGTAACCGAGACGAGTGCGCGCTTGCAGCGATTGCTCAAAAATATCGAATCCCGCAATTGAGGCGCGACCGGAGGTGGCGGGCATGAAACCAGCCAGAATTCGCATCGTGGTTGTTTTTCCGGCGCCGTTCGGGCCGAGAAATCCCATGACTTCACCTTTGCCGACCTCGAAATTGAGATCGCGAATCGCGGCCTGTCCGGCGTAGCGCTTGGTAAGATTTTCGACTTTAATCATGGCGAATCATTTCATCAGACAACCGAACTGCCAGCGCGTTGCCAAAATTTTTTGCATTGCTTAACGCGCGGCCAAAGTAACCGTCTCGACCCGTTGTCCTCCTCTGTCGGCCCGCACCACGCCCACGGTAAAGTCTACGCTCGTCCCGCTCCGCGCTGCGCCAAGCAGGTTCTCCACCTGTCGCATGGAATTAACATCCTGTTTGCCGACGCGATAAATCACAAGACCGCGGTCAATCCCTGCTTGATCGGCGGGGCTGTTCGGTTCGACTGCGCTGATGAGAACACCGCGGCCTCGAGCGTAACCGAGCGCATCGGTCAGTTCCCCGCTTAGGTCCTGTAATTGCATGCCGAAAAGGCGTTCCGCCAACGATGTCGAGGTTTCATTCGCTGCGAGTTGCTTTTTCGGCTCGGGTTGCTTTTCCGCGACTTTCTTGAATTGGGCAACGCTGTCGCGCACGACCTCCGCCGGAACAGCGAACCCGAGTCCCTGCGTCGGGATGCCTTGCGGAGTGAAGGCCATTTTGGCCGAACTGATCCCGACCAGTCGCCCGGAAATATCGATCACTGGCCCACCGCTGTTGCCAGGATTGATCGCCGCATCCGTCTGCACGAGATTTTTATATTCGATGTTGTCGATGGTGATCTCGCGTTTGGTTGCGCTCAGAACGCCGCGGCTGATGGAGCTGCCATATCCGACGGCATTGCCCACCACTAGGACTGTTTCACCGAGCAAGTTTGGCGAAATATTATCGAGGCTAATAAATGGGAAGGCGGCTTTGGCGTCGATTTTGATGAAGGCCAGGTCCGTATTGTCGTCGCCCGTAATGTAATGCGCGTTGTAAGTCTTGCTATCGTTTGTCGTGACCTGGATCTTCAAATCGGCGGCGCGCTCAACCACATGCTGGTTGGTTACAATGTATCCCGCGGGATCGACAATGAATCCTGAGCCGAGGCTTTGCACCGTCTGCCGGATTTCGCGTGGCTGGCCCCGATAGTAACCGAAAAATTGCGCGTAAAAATCTTCGACTGGATCGCGCACCGTCCGCCGCACAACGCGCTCGGTGTTGATGTTGACCACTGCCGGCAAAACTTTTCCCAGCGCCAGGACAGCCGGCTCGGCCGCCGGATCGGCCTGTGCAAATGAAGATGCCGATCTTGCCAGTGCCAGAAGGATGCAACTCGTGATTATCAATCGCGGGAGAACCATGCCGGCGTGATTGAATCGAAACATTTTCAACCCTTTCTCAATTGTTCGACGATCTCTTTTGGCAACAGCTCGTGCAGGTTAGGGTAAATTTCGCCGATTCGAATCAAATCGAGCTCGTCCTTTTTGCGTTTGCTTAATCTTCTCTCGCGATCGCTCCAGGCCCAAATCTTTCCCTGCAACACATCCTTCAAGCTCGCCACCGGCACTTTTATGCCGAGCACATCCCGCCGTTCCGCGCGAGAAATGAAGTCCTGGTAGCGCGCATCGGTTGTGAATTGAAGATTTAATTTGCTCTTGATTTTTTTGGCATTCATCGAGTGCGGAAACTCGCTGATCGAAAATCCCGGCGCGACCAACTCGTCTTCGATCGCTCCTAGATTTTCCGCAATTACGATTACGTGTGCGTCTACCGTGTAAACCGGCTCGACATAGCAGTTAACGGCCAGACCTCCGCTTAGACACCACGGTCCATGTCGATCCAAAATTGCGGCAACTTCAACAAAGTCGTTGGCGCCGCCGTTTGTCACGAAATTGTAAACTTCAACCGCCGTCATTTCGCCGTGCAAGTAACGGAACACTCTTCGCACTGTCAACTTGCCGCTCGATCTAAAGGTTGCAGATTAATCTTGCAATGCGCACTTCAATCGCCGCTCGTGCAAATCTCGACCTGATTGAGGAGAATTACCGGCGCTGGCGTGAGAACCCGGAAGCGGTCGATTCGGGGTGGTCGGCGTTTTTCGAAGGGTTTGAGCTCGGCAACTTGCCTCAGCGAAACGGCGCTGCCGCGGCTGCTGCGCCGCGCGCGGAAGTTCGCGAGGGTCCGCTGCAAACGCGCGTCGGCGGGCTGGTTTATGCCTATCGTACTCTTGGGCACACCGTCGCACGGGTCAATCCCTTGTCGGAAAAGCGCCCGGAAAATCCGCTCCTCACGCTGCGCGAGCTCGGGTTCGGCGAAAAAGATCTCGCTCTTCGGGTGTCGTCGAAATTCTTTCTCGACAATCGCGAAATGACGCTGCGCGAGATGATCGCGCGGCTGGAGAAGATTTACGCGGAATCGATCGGCGCCGAGTTCATGCACATCCAGAACACGCGCATTCGCAATTGGGTGCTGCATCGTCTGGAATCGCGCCCGGTCAAGCGCGACACGCCGCGCGCGGTCCAAATCGCTTTGCTGCGTGCATTGCTCGAAGCCGAATCGTTCGAAGTTTTCTTGCATTCCCGTTATGTCGGACAAAAACGCTTTTCGTTGCAAGGCGCAGAAGCGTTGATGGTGATTCTGGACACTATTCTGCACAAATGCCCGGGCGCGGGCGTTGAAGAAATTTGCATGGGCATGTCCCATCGCGGACGCCTCAACGTGCTGGCAAATTTTTTGAAGAAATCGCTCCGTGTCATCTTTACCGAATTCAGCGAAAACTACGTTCCTGATCTCGTCGCCGGCGATGCCGACGTGAAATATCACCTCGGATATCGCACCGTCCGGAAACTTTCCTCAGGCGCGCAAGTGGAGATCCGTCTCTCCGCCAACCCGAGCCATCTCGAAGCGGTTGATCCGGTCGTGGAAGGAACGGCCCGCGCCCGGCAACGAATTCGCGGTGACACCGAACATCGCCGAAAGGTCTTGCCGCTCTTATTACATGGCGATGCCGCCTTCGCGGGGCAGGGGATCGTGGCCGAAACATTGAACATGTCGCAACTGGACGGTTACGGCACGGGCGGGACCATTCACGTCGTCGTGAACAACCAAATCGGATTCACCACGCTGCCGGAAGATGCGCGCTCATCGATGTACGCCACCGACATCGCGAAAATGATCGAGGTGCCCATTTTCCATGTGAACGGTGACGATCCGCTCGCATGCATGCAGGTGAGCCAACTGGCGCTCGATTTCCGCCAGGAATTTGGACGCGACATTGTCATCGATATGTACTGCTACCGCCGCTACGGCCACAACGAAGGCGACGAGCCCGCGTTTACGCAGCCCGATCTTTACGCGAAGATCGACAAGCACCCGTCGGTCGCCCAGTTGTATAAACGCGAGCTGCTCGAAGCCGGAACACTCGGCGAGGATGACGCGGCCTCGCTTGAAACCGAGTTCGACCTTCGACTTGAAATGGCGCTCGACAACATGAAGGCGCTCGAGAAAGAAAAGGCGGACAACCAGGCCAGGTTCACGGGATCGACCGCAGTCTTTCAACCTGAATACACCAGCGCGTCCGAGCCGACTGCCATTAGCGAGAAAACGCTCAAGACAATTGTCGATGGGCTGGGGCGCGTGCCTGACGATTTCAACATTCAGCCGAAAATAAAACGGATCGTAATCGACCATCAGCGCAAAGTTTTCGAAGCCGGCGGTCCCTACCAGTGGCATTACGCCGAGACGCTGGCCTTTGGGTCGCTTCTGTTGGAAGGGGTCCCGGTGCGCTTGTCTGGCCAGGACAGTTCGCGCGGAACATTCAGCACCCGGCACGCCGTTCTCTATGACGCCAAAACGGGCAAACCGTACGTGCCACTCATGCATCTGGCCGAAAAACAGGCGCGGATTTGCGTTTACAACAGTCTGCTTTCGGAAGCCGCGGTCCTCGGCTTCGATTACGGATATTCGCTCGATTACCCGGACATGCTCTGCCTGTGGGAAGCGCAGTTCGGCGATTTCGCCAACGGCGCGCAGACCATCATCGATCAGTTCATTGTTTCGGCGGAATCAAAATGGCAAAGACCGAGCGGGATCGTTTTGTTGCTGCCGCATGGTTACGAAGGCCAGGGACCGGAACACTCCAGCGCGCGGCTCGAACGTTTCCTCCAAGCCTGCGCCGAAGATAACATTCAGGTCTGCAACCTGACCACGTCCGCGCAGTATTTTCATGTTCTGCGACGCCAAATGAAACGCAATTTCATCAAGCCCCTCGTCATTATGACGCCGAAAAGTTTGTTGCGCGCGGATTTCGCGTCGTCACCCGCAGAAGAATTTACCAGCGGCCGGTTCGAAGAAATCCTCGGTTCACCAAAAGTTGGCCCGGCCGACAAGATGAAGCGGGTCATCCTTTGTTCGGGGAAAGTTTATTACGACCTCTTGAATTATCGCGTCGAGAAAAAGATCGACAACGCGGCGATCATTCGCATCGAGCAACTTTATCCACTCGCGGAAACGAAACTCAAAGCCATGATGAAATCGTTTCCAAAAACGGCCAGGCTGGGCGATTTGGAAATCGCCCTTCCTTGTGTAGCCTTCATTGCGCACAGTTTGAAGTATTCATGAGCATCGAAGTCAAAATCCCCGCTGTCGGTGAATCGATCTCCAGCGGCATTGTTTCGGTTTGGCACAAAAAATCCGGCGCCTTCGTCGACGCGGGTGACGCTCTCTTCACCCTCGACACCGACAAAGTTTCCACCGAGATCACCGCGGAAACCGCGGGCGTGCTCGAGACCATGGTGCCCGAAGGCCAGGAAGTGAAAATCGGCGAGGTGGTTGCCACAATCGATGATTCAAAGAAAGCGCCGCCTGAAGAAAAGGAAGAGAAACCGAAAAAGAAAGAAGCTGAAGAAAAAGAGAAGGAACCCGAAGCAGAAAAGAAACCTGTAGAGAAAAAGGGAGAAAAGGGAGAAAAACCTCTATCGCCTGCCGTTCGGCGCATTGTTGAAGAGGAAGCTCTCGAGCCTGAAAAAATTTCTGGCACCGGAAAGCATGGCCGTCTAACCAAAAGCGACGTACTCGTCGCTGCGGCCGAAGAGCGCGGCGCTGGAGAAGGAAAGATCGAGAAGGGCGAAGGCAGGCAGGCAGCGGAGGGCCGCCTCACGCGCAAAAAAATGTCGCCGCTGCGCCGGAAAATTGCGGCGCAACTGGTCATGGCGCAGCAAACCGCCGCGATCCTAACCACGTTCAATGAATGCGATATGAGCGCCGTTCAAAAGCTGCGCACAGAGTCGCAAGACACATTCACGAAAAAGAACGGCGTGAAACTCGGTTTCATGTCGTTCTTTATCAAAGCCTGCGTGGAAGCGCTCAAAGCGGTGCCCACAATAAACGGTCGCATCGAGGATGAAGATTTCATCCAAAACAATTTCTACGACATCGGGGTTGCCGTCGGAACAGAACGCGGACTCATCGTACCGATCGTGCGTGATGCCGATAAAAAAAGTTTCGCCGATCTCGAGCGCGACATCGCCGATTACGCGACCAAAGCGCGTGAAGGAAAGTTGAAGCTCGAAGATTTGCAGGGCGGCACATTTACCATTTCCAACGGCGGCGTTTACGGTTCGCTTCTAAGCACACCAATTTTAAATCCGCCGCAAAGCGGAATTCTTGGCATGCACAAGATCATGCTCCGCCCGGTGGCGATCGACGGCAAAGTAGAAGTGCGTCCGATGATGTATCTCGCGCTCAGCTACGATCATCGCGCAGTCGATGGGAAAGAAGCGGTCACGTTTCTCATCAAAGTGAAGGAATGCATCGAGGACCCGAAAAAACTGCCGCTCGATTTTTGAGGTAGGGATGGCTCTCCGAGCCGTCCGTCGAATTTTTCATGAGCTTGCAATTCACAAATAGTCGGACGCCCCGGAGGTGCGTCCCCACCTTTGCATATGGAAAAATTTGACGTTGTTATCATTGGATCGGGCCCGGGCGGTTACATCGCCGCGATTCGCGCCGGCCAGCTCGGCTTGAAAGCCGCGCTTATCGAAAAAGAAAAGGAGCTCGGCGGCACTTGTCTCAACATCGGCTGCATCCCAAGCAAAGCGCTCCTGACCTCGAGCGATCATTTCACCTTCGTCAAAAAGGAGGCGCAAAAACACGGTATCGTGGTCGACGGCGCACATGTCGATCTTGCGAAAATGCAGCAGCGCAAAGACAAAGTGGTGAAAACTTTCACCGGCGGCGTCCGGGCGCTGATGAAAACGAACAAGGTGGCGACGTTCGAAGGTCTTGGCACGATCACCGCGCCCGGAAAAGTTTCGATCAAATCATCGAAAGGCGAGCAGCAGGAAATTGAAACGAAAAATATCGTCATCGCCACAGGCAGCACGCCAATCGAATTGCCGTTTGCGAAATTCGACGGGAAAACAATCGTCAGCAGCACCGAAGCGCTTACTTTTACGGAAGCGCCGCCAAAATTTCTCGTCATCGGTGCCGGCGCGATCGGTCTCGAGCTCGGCTCGGTTTGGGCACGGCTTGGTTCCGAAGTTATAATTCTGGAATTTCTGCCGCGAATCGCGGTCGGCTTCGACCTGGAGTTGTCGAATCTGCTGCAACGCTCGCTCACCGCGCAGGGCATTACGTTTCACCTGGAAGCCAAAGTGAGCGCGGTCAGGATCGACAATGGCCGCGTCATCGCGACCGCGAGCAAAGGAAAAGAAGAGCTCAAGTTCGATGCCGACAAAGTCCTCGTTTCGGTGGGACGCCGGCCGTTTTCCGAAGGATTGGGCGCGGAAAAAGTCGGCGTCGAATTCGATGAAAAGAAACGGATCAAGATCGACAAACATTTCCGCACAAATATCGAAGGCATTTACGCCATCGGCGACGTAATTGCCGGCCCGATGCTCGCCCACAAAGCCGAAGACGAAGGAATCGCCTGCATCGAAATTATTGCCGGCAAGGCGGGACATATAAATTACGACGCGATTGCCGGAATCATTTACACCAACCCGGAGCTGGCCGGCGTTGGTCTGACTGAAGAGCAGGCGAAAGAGAAGGGGCTCGACTACCGCGTCGGCAAATTTCCCTTCCGCGCTAATAGCCGGGCGCTTGCGAATGAGGATGTCGATGGAATGGTCAAGTTCGTGGCCGACGCGAAAACCGATCGCATTCTCGGCGCCCACATTTTGCAGCATGCTGCCTCCGAATTAATCGCCGAAGCCGTCTCCGTGATCGAGTTCGGCGGCAGCTCGGAAGATCTCGGCCGCACCTGTCACTCCCACCCGACGCTGAGCGAAGCGGTCAAAGAAGCTGCGCTTAACGTGGAGAAGCGCGCGCTTCATATCATAAATCGTTAGCTCAAACCCAACGATAATTACCGCGCTACGCGAATGTCCGTTCTTCCGCGCGCGAGATCCGCTGCTTGAACCAATCCTATACGTGATTCACGTATAGGAGGTAATTTAAAAACCGAAACGCAACGCGCGGGCGCGAACGAGCGCACTCGATAGTTGTTGCTATACGTGATTCACGTATATCATAGGTATTCACGTTTATGGCAAAGCGCTGAGTGAGGTTTCAATGGCAATGACAAAGGCAAAGCACGACCAGATTTCCAATCAACTCCGCCGATGGCGCAAAAGACATAAGCTATCCCAGTCGGTGGCGGCGCTGAAACTTAACGTGTCCGCGCGCACGCTCCAGGAATGGGAACAGGGTCGAGCCGTGCCGCGCCACCTAGCGCTGGCGGCACTACGGGACGAGATCGGCCGGTAATCCTCTTACGGCTGGAAGTGGAAACGAGGAACGATAACTCCTTGCTGGAATTGGAATGCTATACGTGATTCACGTATAGCACTGGGCTGACGACTTTATATTTATTTTTGCCGGCAAATCTTAGGCATTACCTTCTTCTCTTGCGCGTGCGCGCAGCTTTTTTCGCAGCGCGGGAGCGGCTGGCGATGCTGCGGCGTCGCGCCGCGGAACGCGCTTGTCGCGAAAGCGTTTTTTTTGATGCGGCGGAACGCCCTTCCCGTTTCAACGCGCGCTTGGTCGCGCGCGAACGTTTGCGCGAAGGTTTTTTCCGCTTGCCTTTGCGGCCCCTGGCCAGATCGCGTCTGGCTTGCTTGCGCGTTCGCGCCGAGGCCTTGCCTCGCTTTGGCGGCGGTAATTTCACGCCGGCGCGGCGCGCTTTTGACAAACCGATGGCGATCGCCTGCTGGGGCGAGCGGGCGCCATGTTCGCCTTCGCGGATATGTTCCATTTCTTCGCGCACGAACTCGCCCGCCTGGGTGGAAGCCGATTTGCCTTCACGCTCGTCCTCGCGCGCCCGTTCGATTATTTCGTCTTCTGGCATAATACATTGGTTTCGCCGCCAGGTGCGCAATTGGACGTAACGCGGGACAAGATCGACGTCTACCGGAGGAATTGATCGCGTGCTAAGGTTGAATGTGCAGAGCACGGCGGCGATCCTGTTGCGCAAGAGAAAATTCAGCGACACCAGCCTGATCGTTTTATGGTGCACTGAATCGCTGGGCTGCGTTCAAACCGTGGCCAAAGGTGCGCGCCGCGCGAAAAGCTCGTTCGCGGGCAAGCTCGATCTTTTCTTTGAAGTAGAGATTTCAATTATCTCGAGCCGGAGATCGACCCTGCACACGCTTACCGAGGTGGTGTTGAGAAATCCCTTTGCCGGTATTCGGAAGAATTATTTGCGCACCCAAGCAGCGGCTTATTTCGTCGAGCTGATCGAGATTTGCACCGAGCGCGACCATCACGAACCGGAGCTTTTTGCCTTGCTCCGCCGTGCCTTCGGTTATCTCGATGCCAACGATCCGAATCTGCGGGCCGTCTCCTATTTCGAAACTGAGCTTGCGCGCGTAGCCGGCGTGCACGACAGGAAAAAATTGAAAGCCAATCCGGCTTTTGCGCTTGGGAATTTGTTCGGGAGATTACCATTGTCCCGGGCGCCGCTCTTGAAGACGCTTGCCTCGGTGCGCTCGGTCGGGCGAGACTCTGTCGAGCCGACGAATTCCGCGGCTGCACGGAGCGTCGCCCTACCGAAGTAAGAAAGGATCATTCATGAAAGCAGTCCGGAGTTTTTTAATGTCGAGAAATTTCCCGAGATCACTTTCAAGAGCCGCAGCGTAAGACGGACCGGGCAGCAAAGCGGCGATATTCTCGGCGATCTCACCATGCACGGGGTGACGAAACCGATCACGCTGCATGTAAAATTGGTGGGCTCGATCTCAAACGAAGCGAAACAAACGCGTTGGGTTGTGACAACAGAGCCGCTCAAACGCCGCGAGTTCAATCTAATGTTCAGCCAAAGCGCAGAAGCTGTCTCCGGGATTAGCCAGACGGTCGCGATCAACATCGAGATCGAAGCGACGCGGACACAGTGATATGATCGTCTTCGCCCTTACCTGGATCGGTCTGGGCTGCTGGTCCGTCTGTTTTTGGTGGATGCATCGCATCTCATCGCGCCAGGACACGATGTTGAAAGAGTTGCACGAAATGACCACGCGCATCGAACGACTTTCCGAAGCCGAACATGATTTGATCCGCGAAGTGCATCCGAAAGTGCGCGAGATTAAAGAACACATGGAAAACGTTGCTGAAGCCGTTTCGCCTCAAAATGCGAAGGCAAAAGATGCCTCATCTTAATGGAAATTGTGCCGCTCGGAGATTCCGCCCTCATCGTTCGGGTTCGTAAAAACTTCGATGGCGCGCCCGACGAAGCGCTGAATGCTGTCCTTGCTACGCGACGGCTTCTGGAAAATGCGCACCTTCCCGGCGTGATCGAGCTTGCGCCGGCTTATACGACCGTTGGAGTATTTTTCGATCCCGTGCGTGTCGTCGCCTCCGGCGCAAAACCGGATGAAGTGTTCGAATGGCTGGCGGAACGGATTCGGGAAGTGATTTTAAATGCAAACGAAGTACGTGCCGATCGAATGGAGACGTCTCCAATCCAAATCCCGGTTTGCTACGACGCGGAATTTGCTCTCGACCTTGATGAAATTGCGCAGCACGCCGGACTTGGCGCGCAGGAAGTTGTCGATCTTTACTGCGCGTCGGAATATCGCGTCCATTGCATCGGATTTACGCCGGGCTTTCCTTTTCTCGGCGGATTGCCGTCTAAACTGGCGACGCCGCGTCGTTCCACTCCTCGAAAAGAAATTCCTGTCGGCTCAGTCGCGATCGGTGGAGCGCAGACCGGAATTTATCCGGTACAGTCGCCGGGCGGCTGGAATCTGATCGGTCGCACGCCGCTGCGTTTGTTCGATCCCAAAAAAGATCCTCCCGCGCTTCTCCGCGCGGGCGATCGCGTGCGTTTTCGCGCGATCTCGCGCGACGAATTTGAAAGATCGGCAATGTGAATGCGACTGCTGTCCGTGCCGGCTTTTCCACGACCGTGCAGGATCTTGGTCGCACCGGATTTCGCCAATTTGGTGTATCGCTCGGCGGCGCGCTCGATGCGCATGCATTGCGCGTTGCCAATCTGCTTGTTGGCAATAACGAATCGGCCGCTGGGCTGGAGGTCACCTTCGGCGGCTTGCAATTGCGGTTCGCGGATGAACGACTTATGGCCTGGAGCGGCGGCGAATTCGATGCGCGCTCTGGATCGACATCGTTGCCGGTTGGTCATCCAGTCGTTATTCGAGAAGGCGACGAAATGGGGATCGAGCGGGCAAAAACCGGATGTCGCGCTTGGATTGCAGTTTCTGGCGGATTCGACGTGCCGGTTGTGCTCGGCAGTAGATCAACTGATTTGCGGGGAAATTTCGGCGGAAAGGAGGGCCGTGCATTGCGCCACGGCGATGAACTTCCGCTCGGCAGCAATTCCGAGCACGCGAAGCACTTGATCGAGAAGTTGGGTGAAGAAAAGATCGCGCGCTGGAAACCTCCGCATGACTGGTCGAGCCCGGCCAAACGCGAACCAACTCTGCGCGTTATCCGCGGCTCTGAGTGGAACCGTTTTGACAATGTAACGGTTCAACGGTTCACGGGCGACAAATTCACTGTCTCGCCCGATTCGGATCGAATGGGAGTGCGTTTCGAAGGTCCGCGGCTGAAAGCAAATGAACTTGTCGATCTTATCTCGGAAGCGGTTGCTCCCAGCACGATCCAAATCCCGCCAAGTGGGAAACCGATCCTCTTGCTCGGAGATTGCCAAACCATTGGCGGTTATCCGAAAATCGCGCACGTGATTACGGTCGATCTTTCAATTGCGGCTCAACTGCGCGCTGGCGATGAGGTTCGCTTTCGCGAAGTTACGCTTGCCGATGCGCATCAGCTTTTGATTAATCGCGAGCAGAAGCTCGAGCAGTTCCGGCGCGGGCTGCAACCGCACTTCTCATGAAGTTGGTTGTCGATCTTAACGCCGACCTCGGCGAAGGCGCCGGCCACGACGATGAGATGCTTGAATTCGTAACGTCCGCGAGCATCGCCTGCGGGTTTCATGCCGGCGACGCCGACACCATTCACATGTCAATTGAAGCGGCGCGCGACCACGGCGTTGCTGTTGGTGCGCATCCGAGCCTCTTCGATCGGGAAAACTTCGGCCGGAAAGAATTGCCGGTCACGCCCGAGGAGGTTTGCGACGCGGTGATTTATCAGCTCGGAGTTTTTAGCGCGATTGCAGAAGCGCTCGGTGTGCGCCCGAATCACATAAAGCCGCATGGCGCGCTCTATCACATCGCGGCGCGCGACGAGAAAATTGCCGGCGCGATTGCACGCGCCATTACGAGCACCGACCGAACGCTGGTTCTTTTTGCGCCGGATGGCAGCGCGCTCGCGCGTGTGGCCGAAGCAGGGGGACTGAAAATCGCCCGCGAAGTCTTTGCGGACCGCAATTATCTTGCCGATGGCACGCTTGTTCCGCGCACGCGCCTGAACGCGTTGCTGCGCGATCCCGTGGAAGCCGCGGCGCGCGTTCTGCGAATGTTGCGGGAAGACAAAGTTCGATCTGTCGATGGAGTAGATATCGACGTACAAGCCGAAACAGTTTGTGTGCACGGCGACACGCCGGGTGCGGTGGAATTCGCGCGCGTGTTGCGAGCGCAGCTTAAAAATGAAGGCGTGACAATCGCGCCGCCAAAATCATAACAACGCATATTTTGCGTAGGGCGACGCTCCGCGGGCCGTGCAATTCGCCGGCTCGACAGAGTCTCGCCCTACCGCCAGATCATGAACGGCAAGATCGATAATCGACAGGACCCAAAGTTGGTCCGCGCTCTCGGCCCGATCGACGCGACCATGATCGTGATGGGTTCAATGATTGGCTCGGGCATTTTTATTACATCGGCGGAATCGTCGCGATTGATCGGCGCGCCCGGTTGGCTGTTGCTGGCATGGGCTGTTGCCGGCTTGCTCACGATCACTGGTGCGCTTTCCTGTTCCGAGCTCGCGACAATGATGCCGCGCGCGGGCGGCGTTTATGTTTTCCTGCGCGAAGCTTACGGTCCGTCGATCGGATTTTTGTATGGCTGGACATTGTTCCTCGTCATTCAAACCGGAACAATCGCGGCTGTAGCGATCGCATTTGCAAAATTTCTGGGCGTTTTTGTCTCGGCAGTCGCGCCGGACAATTATTTGATCGCGCCAGTCTCGTTAGGCGGCGGTTACGCGATCAGTCTTTCCACAGAACAACTGACAGCGATCTTGCTGATTGCGCTTCTCACGTGGACAAACACCCGCGGGCTCGAATTAGGCAAGCTGGTCCAGAACAGTTTTACATTCGCGAAGACTGTCGCGCTCGCGGCCGTCATCGTGATTGGACTCTCGTTAGGGTGGAGCACGAGTTGCGCCGCTCGTTCTTCCGATTGGTGGGATTCTTGGAGGAATGGCTGGAGTCCACAAATTGCGCAGCCTGGTTTCACATTTGCCGGCGGGCTTGCCCTTACGCTGCTTTTTGGCAAATCAATGGTCGGCCCGCTCTTTGCGCAAACCGCCTGGACGAATGTCACGTTCATCGGAAGCGAAGTGCGCGATCCCGCGCGAAATCTGGTGCGCGCATTGCTCTTCGGCTGCGGAAGCGTGGTAGTTCTTTATCTGCTGGCGAACGTTGCTTATCTCGCTCTGTTGCCATTTTCCGAAATCCAACATGCCCCACAAAATCGCGTGGCTGCTGCGGCGATGGCCGCCGTTTTTGGAAATCCGGGCGCGACGTGTATGGCGGCTGCGATCATGATCTCGACTTTCGGTTGCAACAACGGACTGATTCTCTCCGGCGCCCGAGTCTATTTTGCGATGGCGCGCGATCGGCTGTTTTTCAGAAGAGTTGGGACGACCAATCGCCATCACGTCCCCGCGGCGGCATTGATCGCGCAAGGAATCTGGACCGCGTTTTTGACTTTGCCGCGGACCGTCACGACCGACGCCGCGACACACAAGGTGACTTACGGAAACATCTATACCCAATTGCTCGAGTATATCGTTTCGGCTGATTTAATCTTTTATATCCTGATGGTGGCGGCGCTCATCATCTTGCGACGAAAAGCGCCCGCGGCTGAGCGTCCATATCGCACCTGGGGTTATCCGATCGTGCCGCTCATGTCGATCTTCCTGGCCGGTTTGTTAATCGTCGATCTTGGTTTTCTCGCGCCGGCTACTTCCGGGATCGGAATCTTAGTCGTGCTCACGGGTGTGCCGGTTTACTTTTTGTGGCGCAAAGGCGCTGCAATTTAGGGAATCCGTTTCCGAATCGGCACGCGAAACATTTGTATGCCTGCAAAATCAAAGAAACAACAAATGGCGGCCGGCGCGGCGCTTGCCGCGAAACGCGGAAAGCGCTCGAAGTCATCGCTCAAAGGCGCTTCGAGAGGAATGTACAAGTCGATGAGCAAAAAACAGCTGCGCGAATTCGCGAAGACGAAACGCAAGAAGTTGCCGACGAAAAAGCGAAAGAAGAAATAGCCTCAGATTCACTCACCCGCGGTTGAGAGATAACTTCGGATCGCCGCGGTAAACGGCTGCGCGAAATCGCGCAGCTTCTGCTGACCGACGCCGGGAATTTGGCTGAACTCTGCTGCCGTAATTGGACAAGCGCGCGCCATCTCGCGAAGCGCCACATCGGAGAAAATGATGTAGGCAGGCACGTTGCGTTTGTCGGCCAGCTTCCGGCGCAAAACGCGCAGCTGCTCGAAAAGCGCTTCGTCACATTCGATTTCGCCCGCGCGATGTTTCGGTCGCTTTTTCTCCTGGACATCGAATGGCTTAGTCAACGTGATTGGCTTCCTTTCGCGCAAAGTGGCCAGGCCGGTATCGGTGAGTTGCAGTGTTGCAAATTTCCCCGGCGCGGCGGCAACCAGTCCGAGCCGTAATAGTTCGCGCCCGATTGCCTGCCACGCGCCGCGTTTTAGATCCTGACCAATCCCGTAGGTCGAAAGCTGATTATGGCCGCGCTGCAGAATTCCTTCCGTCTCGGCGCCGCTCAGAACATCGACAATGTGATTCAGGCCAAAGCCGAATCCATGTTTGGAATAAATCCGATAAACACACGATAAAAATTTCTGCGCGTGCACCGTGCCGTCGAACGTCTCGCGCGGATTCAGGCAATTATCGCAGCCCTCGCATGAAGGCGGCGACAGCTCTTCGCCAAAATACTTTAGTAATGTCGCGCGTCGGCATTCGCGCGTCTCCGCGTAAGCGATCATCGCGCGCAATTGCTCGTGCGCGATCCGCTGCTCGTGCTCGCTTTTCTCCTCGATAAAACGCCGCTGCTTCACCACGTCGCTTGCGCTGAAAAGCAACACGCAATCGCTCGGCAATCCGTCGCGGCCCGCGCGCCCGGTTTCCTGATAGTAACTCTCGATGTTCTTCGGGAGATCGTGATGCACCACAAAGCGCACATTCGGTTTGTTGATGCCCATCCCGAACGCGATCGTCGCCGTGATCACGCGCACATCGTCGCGCAGAAACAATTCCTGGTGCTTCGTGCGCTCCGCCGCTTCGAGCCCCGCGTGATACGGCTTTGCCTTGATTCCATTCCCGCTCAATTTCGCCGCGAGCCTGTCCGCCGTCTTCCTGCTCGCGCAATAGACGATGCCGCTTTCGTTGGACCGAGCCCGCACCAACGTGAGCACTTGCTCATAAGGCGATGATTTCGGAACGACGCGATAGGTTAGGTTCGGACGATTGAAACTCGCGACGTAGCATCGGGCATCATCGAGATGCAATTGATCGACAATATCCTTGCGCACGCGCTCGGTTGCAGTCGCGGTCAACGCCATGATCGGCACATCCGGGAAATGTTTTCTCAGTTTTTTCAACTCGCGGTACTCCGGGCGAAAGTCGTGGCCCCACTCGCTGATGCAATGCGCTTCGTCGATGGCGATCT
>WNFX01009400.1_pt1 | contig 17279 bp, 14 predicted proteins | sample 5400111 | NCBI WGS metagenome assembly WNFX01 (sample SAMN13153363, study PRJNA577476) | soil metagenome | isolation source: 40 cm soil or saprolite under grassland replicate 1 | place: USA:California | collected 2016-06-15 | reverse complement strand
ACCGGCGGACCCGCCAGCGCGCGGCCAGCCGCCGGGGAGCCCGCTGCCGCGGTGCCCGCCGCAGGCGGACCCGCCAGCGCGCGGCCAGCCGCCGGGGAGCCCGCTGCCGCGGTGCCCGCCACCGGCGGGCCTGCCAGCGCGCGGCCAGCCGCCGGGGAGCCCGCTGCCGCGGTGCCCGCCACCGGCGGGCCGGCTACCGGGGGGTCCGGCGCCGGCGGGCCCGCTGCCGCGGGGCCGGCTACCGGGGAGCCGGCTCCCGGCCGGGCCGCCAGCGGTACCGCCGCTCCGCTGAGCCTGCAGCGGCTGGCCGAGGCCGCGCTCGCCCTGCCCGACCCGGCCGTGGCGCTGCCGCTGCTGATCGAGGCGGCGGAGGCGGTCGAGCGGGTACCGCCCGCGGTGGTGCTCCCGGACACCCCGCACGCGCTGGGCGCGCTCGTGGCGGTCGCCGCCGGCGACGCCGCCTCGGCCGAGTACCTGCTCGACCGCGCGCTCGACGCCCGCGTCGGCGGCCCGGTCGCGGCCGACCGGCACCGGCTGCTGCTGGCCTGGGTGCACCTGCGCACCGGCCGGTACGACGCGCCGCTGGCCGAGCTGAGGCGGCTGGCCGGTGTCCCGCTGCCGGGCCGGGAGCGGCTGCTGCTGGCCGCCGTGTCCGCCGGCATCGCCCGCCGGGCCGGCGACATCGGCCGAATCCGGGAGACCTGGGCCGGCGTCGAGCAGGCGCTGGCCCGGCGCGCGGTCGACCTGCTCCAGGTGGAGCCGCTGGAGGAGCTCGTGGTGGCGGCGGCCCGGCTGCGCCAGCACCAGCGGATCGCCCCGGTGCTCGCCGCGCTGGACGACATCGTGGACCGGCTCGGCCGGCCACCGGCCTGGCTGGTGGCCACCGGGTGGATCCGGCTGCAGGTCGCGATCGCCGGCGAAGACGCGCCGGCCGCCGACGCGGCGGCCCGGCGGCTGGCCGCGGCCGACCCGCCGGCACCCCGGCAGCAGGCGCTGGCCGCGGCCGCGGACCGGTGGGCCGCCGTGCTGGCCGGCCGGGTGGAGCCGGAGGCCGTACTCGCGGTGGCCGAGCACCTGGTCGCCGCCGAGCTGCCGTGGGAGGCCTCCCGGCTGGTCGGCCAGGCGGCGATCCGTACCGCCGACCCGTCCGCGGCCAGGCGGCTGCTGGAACGCGCCCGGGAACTGTCCAACCCGGAGGCAACCACCGGCCATGCTGCCACCGCCCGGTCCGACCCTCGGCTCGCCGGCCTGTCCGAGCGCGAGGTCGAGGTGGCCCGGCTGGTGCTGGCCGGGCGCACCCACCGGGACATCGGCGCGCAGCTGTACATCTCGCCGAAGACCGTCGAGCACCACGTCGCGAGGATCCGAACCAAGCTCGGTGCCACGAGTCGGGCCGAGTTTGTGGCGGCGGTCCGCGAGGTGCTCGATGATGACGCCCGTCGCGGCGCCTAGCGGTCCCGACCACTCGGCGCCCTCACCCGCACTTCCACCCTGGCCCGCATGTCCGTTCCGGCGGAGAGCGGACTCATACCCCCAGGGGAGCGTGCCAGTCGGGGGGGTTTCCCCGATGCCCGGGGGTGTGCCGCGCCGCAAAGTGTGACCCGAGCCCAGCCACAGCGGATGGGCCAGAGCCAGGGAGGCAACAATGGCAGTCGATGTGGCTGCGCTCGTCAAGCAGGTGATCGAGAACATCCTGGGCAACCACGACGCCGCACTGCAATACGCCGAGGACCCGCAGGGCACGCTGGCGGCGCAGGGCATCACCGACCACGACCTGTCCGGTGTGGACGTGCCGAAGCTGACCGGCGACGTGTGCGGGTCGCTCGACCTGCCCTCGGACACCAAGACCGCGCTGCAGAGCTACGCCAGCGGCGGCTCCTCGTCCTCGGGCGGCTACTCGGCCCCGAGCAGCTCGTACGCCCCGTCGTCCTCGGTGGACCAGGTCATGCAGCACCTGAACTACGTGACCTACGTGGCCTACAGCGACGACCACAGCATCACCGATATCCTCACCGACAACTCCACGAACATCGACCAGCACCAGGACATCGACCTGAGCGGCAGCGACATCGACGGCGACATCACCGTCGACCAGCACGACGCGAACGCACTGGGCGACGGCTCGGCGGCCGGCTCCACCGAGCACGGCAATGTGGTCGGCGCCACCGGCGACGGCGCGCAGGCGGTCGGCGACGACAACGAGGGCCAGATGGTCAGCGGCACCGGCAACGTGACCGCCGGCGGCGAGCTCGACAACGACGGCGCGCTGAACACCGGTACCTTCACCGGCGTCCAGTCCGGCGACGACACCACGAACGCCGTGATCGGCGATCACGACACGGTCGCGAACGTGGACGGCGAGAACGACGGCACGATCAGCTTCGGCAGCGGCGACGTGACCAACGTCAGCGACTCGACGGTCACCGACTCGGCCATCGCCCGGCACGACGCGAGCAACGTGTCGGACAACACCGCGCAGGACGGCTCGGCCATCGGCGGCCACGACGCCACCGGCAGCTACTCCGACGACGACACCACGACGACCAACACCAGCACGGTCACGGCCACCAACTCGCAGGTCGAGACCGCGCAGGGCAATGAGGGCGACACCGAGCAGCACCAGAACGTGGACACCCACGTGGACGTCGACGTCGACCTCCCGCACCGGGAGCCGCCGGTGCTGTACGACCACGAGGAGCCGGCGCACGACCAGCCGCTGCTGGTGCACGAGGCCGGGCCGGAGCTGACCCACGAGGAGCCTCCGCTGGAGCACCCCGTCGGCTGACACCGACCGTCCGCCGTAGCGGGCTCCCGCGTCCAGACGCGGGGGCCCGCCGCGGCACGTCCAGCCTGTGCCGAGGGGAGACACCATGACCCAGGCCGCCGGGCCGCCCGCCGCGCCACCGACCGGTGTCGCGCAAACTCCGGACCCGATCGCCCGGGCCGCCGCCATCGTGGATCTCGGCTTGAAGGCGTGTGACGCTTACCGGAGGCCGGACCTCGCCGAGCGGCTCGCCGAGGCGAAGCGCGCGCTGGCCGACCCGGGCATCCACATCGTCGTGGTCGGCGAGTTCAAGCAGGGCAAGAGCTCGCTGGTGAACGCGCTGCTCGGGGCGACGATCTGCCCGGTCGACGACGACGTGGCCACCGCGGTGCCCACCTACGTCCGGTACGGCGAGCAGCTTCGGGCCGAGCTGCTGCTGGACGGGGTGCCGCCGCGGCGGCAGCAGATCGGCCTGGACGAGGCGCGCCGGTACGTGGTGGAGAGCTCGGGCGACGGCGTCGGCGCGCCAGGCACCCCGGTGGCTCCGGGGACTCCGGTGGCTCCGGGCACTCCAGCGGCTCCGGGCACTCCAGCGGCTCCGGGCACTCCAGCGGCTCCGGGCGCACCGCCGGCTCCGGGCGCACCGCCGGGACCGGCCGGACGGCCGGCCGGGCGGGTGTCCGGCGTCGAGGTGCGGCTGCCCCGGCGGATGCTGGCCGGCGGGCTGATCGTGGTGGACACCCCCGGCGTCGGCGGGCTCGGCTCGGCGCACGCGGCGGCCAGCCTCGCCGCGATCTCGATGGCCGACGCGGTGCTGTTCGTGACCGACGCCTCCCAGGAGCTGACCCGTACCGAGGTCGACTTCCTGCGCCGGGCCCGGGATCTCTGCGACACCGTGGTCTGCGTCCTCACCAAGATCGACTTCTACCCTGCCTGGCGCACCATCCGGCAGCTGGACGAGCGGCACCTGGCCGACGCCGGCGGCGTACCGCTGATGGCGGTCTCCTCGTCGCTGCGGGCGCGGGCCGTGAAGACCAACGACACCGCGCTGAACGGGGAGTCCGGCTTCGGCGAACTGGTCTCGTTCGTCAACGAGCGGGTGGCCGCCGGCGGTGCCGCCACGGTCGCCGCGGAGGCGGCGGCCGAGGTGGCCGCGGTGTGTCAGCAGATGGAGATGCAGTTCGACGCCGAGCGGGCCGCGCTGGCCGACCCGGAGGCGGCCAAGCGGGTGATCGGCGAGCTGACCGCCACCAAGGCGCGGGTCGAGTCGCTGCGGAGCGCGGCGGCGAAGTGGATGCAGACGCTCGGCGACGGCGTCGCCGACCTGTCCTCGGACATCGACCACGACCTGCGGTCCCGGATCCGGCAGGTCATCCAGGAGGCGGAGGACGCGCTGGAGCTGAGCGACCCGGCCGACACCTGGGCGGAGATGGAGTCGTGGCTGGAGTCGCGCACCTCGTACGAGCTGCTGGCCGACTACACCACGCTGCGCCGCAGGGCCGACGAGCTGAGCGAGCAGGTGGGGCAGCACTTCCGGGAGGCGGCCGGGCAGGTCCTGGACGCGTTCGCGGTGTACAACCCGACCCCGCTGCTGAGCCAGGCCCGGATGGACCCCAACGTCAAGCTGGAGAAGATGAGCGCCAGCAAGCAGACGATGGTGGCGCTGCGCGGCACCTACGGTGGGCTGATCATGTTCACCATGCTGGGCAGCCTGGCGCACATCGCGCTGGGCCCGCTGGGCATCGGCATCGGCCTGGTGATGGGCCGCAAGACGCTGCGCGAGGAGAAGGAACGCCAGCTGACCATGCGGCGGGCGCAGGCGAAGAACGCCGTCCGGCGGTACTGCGACGAGGTCAGCTTCGTGGCCGGCAAGGACTCCCGGGACACGCTGCGGCGCATCCAGCGCCAGCTGCGCGATCACTACAGCGCCCGCGCCGAGGAGCTGAACAAGTCCAACGCCCAGGCCCTGGCCAGCGCGACCGAGGCAGCCAAGCGCAGCCAGGCGGAGCGGGAGAAGCGGCTGAAGGACCTGGACTCGGAGCTGACCCGGCTGCGCACGTTGAAGCAGCGCGCCGCGGCGGTAGCGCCATGACCGGGCCATGGCCGAGCACCGCGCCGCCGGCGGGCCTGCTGGACCGGACCAGGGCCGCGGTGGTGCGGGCGATCGCGGTCTACCGCGGCAGCAGCGACGCGGGCCGGCTGGCCGCGCTGCGGGACCGGCTGGACGAGCCGCTGCGGGTGGCCATGGCCGGCCGGGTCAAGTCCGGCAAGTCGACGCTGCTGAACGCGCTGGTGGGCGAGCGGCTGGCGGCCACCGACGCGGGCGAGTGCACCCGGATCGTCACCTGGTACCGGGACGGCCAGGGCTATCAGGTGCTGCTGCATCCCCGGCAGGGCCGGCCGCGGCAGGCCAGGTACACCCGGGAGGACGGCGCGATCGAGGTCGACCTCGGCGGCCTCAGCCCGGACGACATCGAGGAGATGGTGGTGACCTGGCCGTCGCAGACGCTGCGCACGGCCACCCTGATCGACACCCCCGGAGTCGGCTCGCTGTCCGAGCGGGCCGCCCGCCGGGCCTGGGACCTGCTCACCCCGGAGGACGAGGAGACCCCTGCGGACGCGGTGCTGTACCTGATGAAGCACCTGCACGCGCAGGACCTCGAGCTGCTGCGGGCGTTCCACGACACCGAGGTCTCCCGGCCGAACCCGGTGAACGCGGTCGGCGTGCTGTCCCGGGCCGACGAGGTCGGCGTCGGCCGGCTGGACTCGATGGCCTCGGCGCGCCGGATCGCCGGCCGGCTGGCCACCGACCCGAAGGTGCGCCGGGTGGTGCAGACCGTGGTCCCGGTGGCCGGGCTGCTGGCCGAGACCGCGGTGACGCTGACCGAGACCGAGGTGGCGCAGCTGCGCCGCATCGCCCAGCGGCCGGCCAAGGAGGTGGAGGGCCTGCTGCTGTCCACCGACCGGTTCGTCGGGACGATGCCGGAGCTCGGGCTGACCTCGATCGAGCGGGAGCAGCTGCTGGCCCGGTTCGGGATGTTCGGCGTCCGGCTGGCCGCCACCGTGCTCCGCCGGCGTGCCGGGTCGACCGCCACCGAGCTGGCCGCCGAGCTGGCCGAGCGCAGCGGCCTCAACGACCTGCAGGACGTGCTGCGGTCGCTGTTCTTCGAGCGCCGCGACGTGCTGAAGAGCCGGTCCGCCCTGCTCGCCCTGGACGCGCTGGTCCGCGCCCAGCGCCGGCCGGGCAGCGACGCACTCGGCGCCGAGGTCGAGGAGATCATCGCGTCCGCGCACCCGTTCAACGAGCTGCGGGTGCTGTCCTCGCTGCGGGCCGGCTGGGTGACCGGCAAGCCCGAGGTGATCGCCGACCTGGAGCGGCTGATCGGCGGGTCGGGCAGCGCCGTACACGTGCGGCTGCAGCTGCCCGCGGACGCCGACTCCGGTGCGTTGCGCTCGGCGGCGTCGCAGGCGCTCATCCGGTGGCAGCGGCGGGCGGAGAACCCGCTGACCGCGCACGAGCTCTCGGTCGCCGCCCGGGTGGCGATCCGGTCCTGCGAGGGGATGCTGGTCGACCCGAGCGCGGGAGCGCGGTGAGCTCCCGAGCCGTCCGGTCAGAGGTCGGTGATGTCGCCCGGGTCGTGGTCGACGGCGTCGCCGGGCAGGTCGGTCGGGTGCGCCGGGTGGTCCAGCTGGTCGGCGTGGTCCAACTGGTCGGCGTGGTCCAGCTGGGCGGCGTGGTCCAGCTGGGCGGCGTGGTCGAGCTCCGACGCCGGGTCCGGGTGGTCCCCGCTGGCGAACCAGTCCGGCTCGCCGGCGGCCTCGTGCCCGGCCGGGTCCACCAGCCCGGCGTCCACCGGGACGGGGCCCGAGTGTCCAGTGTGGACCGGCTCGCCGGTGTCGCCGTGCCCGAAGTCGAGCCCGAACGGGTCGGCCAGCTCGCCGGCTGCGTCGTGGCCGGCGGCGTCGTGGCCGGCTGCGTCGTGGCCGGCGGCCTCCGGTCCGACCAGCTCCGCCCCGGCGTGCGCGGCGAGCGTCGGGTCGTCCAGCACCGGCTCGGCGGGCGCCGTGGACAGCAGGTCGAGCCCGTGCGCCGCGTCCAGCGCCGCGGCCGGCAGGTCGTCCTCCACCGGCACCGGGCTGTGCGCCATCACGAACGGCGCCAGGTGCTCGGCCACCTCCGCCGGCGCGGTGTCGGCATAGCTCACGATCGCCTCGCCGACCAGGCCGTCGGGCAGGTCGGCGTGGCCGGCGGCGGCGAGGAAGCCCTCGGGGTCGGCGGCGTGCGCCTGCCGGGCGGCCTCGTCACCCACCAGGTCGGCGAAGACGTCTCGAAGCGGGCGTGCCTCGTCCATGGCCTCACTGTAGGAGCCCGCTCCCGCCGACCAGTCGGGGACATCCCCCTGGCGGTCCCCCAATTCGCCGCCGAACCGCTGACCGGTGGGCGTGCCGCACATAACCTCCTTGTCAACGACGACCACCCTGGGCGGTAGCGATGTACGCGCTTGGCATCGACCTTGGCACCACGTTCACGGCCGCCGCGATATGGCGTGACGGCCGGGCCGAGATCGCCCCGCTCGGCAGCCGGGCCGCCGCCATCCCCTCGGTCGTGCTGCTCCGCCAGGACGAGACGTTCCTGATCGGCGAGACGGCCAACCGCCGGGCGCTGACCGAGCCGGACCGGGTGGCCAGGGAGTTCAAGCGCCGGCTCGGCGACCCGACGCCGATCCTGCTCGGCGGCGCGCCGTACTCGGCGCTTGCGCTGACCGGCCGGCTGCTCCGGTCGGTGGTCGACGAGGTGGGCGCCCGGGAGGGCGGCCCGCCGTCGTCCATCGCGGTGTGCCACCCGGCGAACTGGGGCGGGTACAAGACCGACCTGCTGCATCAGGCGGTCCGGATGGCGAGCCTGGACCGGCCGGTCAGCTTCGTCACCGAGCCCGAGGCCGCCGCGGTGTTCTACGCCCAGCAGCAGCGCATCGAGCCGGGCGACGTGGTGGCGGTGTACGACCTGGGCGGCGGCACGTTCGACGCGGCGGTGCTGCGCAAGACCCGAACCGGGTTCGAGATCCTCGGCCAGCCGGAGGGCATCGAGCGGCTCGGCGGGATCGACTTCGACGCCGCCGTGTTCAGCCACGTGAGCCGGGCGCTGGCCGGCCGGCTGCAGGAGCTGGACGAGGACGAGCCGGCCGCGATCGCCGCCGTGGCCCGGCTCCGGGAGGAGTGCACGGACGCCAAGGAGGCACTGTCCTCGGACACCGACGTCACGATCCCGGTGCTGCTGCCGAACCTGGCCACCGAGGTCCGGCTCACCCGGGCCGAGCTCGAGACCATGGTGCGGCCGGCGCTGTACGACACGATCGAGGCGCTGAAGCGGGCGCTGCGGTCCGCAGCCGTGCAGCCCGAGCAGCTGCACTCGGTGCTGCTGGTGGGCGGGTCGTCGCGGATGCCGATCGTGGCCCAGCTGGTCGGGGCGGAGCTCGGCCGGCCGGTCGCGGTCGACGCGCACCCCAAGCACGCGGTGGCGCTCGGCGCCGCCTGGGTGGAGAGCGGTTCCGCGACGGCGGCGCGGGGCTCCGGCGCCCGGCGGGGTCACCGTGCCGGGCCCATCGTCGGTGCCCGGCGGAGTTCCGGCGCCGGGCGGGGTCACCGTGCCGGGCCCATCGTCGGTGCCCGGCGGGGCTCCGGCGCCCGGCGGGGTCACCGTGCCGGGCCCATCGTCGGTGCCCGGCGGAGCTCCGGCGCCGGGCGGAGGCCTCCCCGGCGGCCCGTGTCGCCCGTGTCGCCGGTGTCGCCGCGCCCCGCCGCGGCCGAGGCGCCCGCCGCACCCCCTGCACCCGCAGCCCGGTCCGGCGACTTCCTCCCGCCGCTGCCCGGCGGGCGGCGGATCGACCGATCCGACAATCCCGCCGCGCGGACCGAGCTGATCGCGCCGGTCCCCCCGACGCCCGCTGCCGCTGCGCCGGTCTCCCGCCGCAGCACCCCGCGGCCGAGGGCGCCTCGGGACACCGGCCCGCAGCTTTCGGCCCGGGAGAAGACTCCGCCACCCCGGCCACCGCTGACCGTCCCACCGGCGCGGCCGCCCCGGGACACCGGCCCGCAGCCGCGCCCGCCGCGGGACGGCGGGCCGCCGCACCTGGCGCTGCCCCCCGGCCCGCCACCGCGCGGCGGCCGGCTGCGCACCATCCTGATCGCACTCTTGATCCTCGCCGGGCTCGCCGCGATCGGCAGCTACGCCGGGGTCGCGCTGGCGAAGAAGACCAACGGCACCGGCAACGGCGCCGGGACGCACGCCGCGGCGGCCACCACGCCGGCCGGCACCGCCCGGCCGGGCAGCAGCCGCGCCGCCACCCCGGCCGCGCCGGCCCGGACCATCCCCGCGGACGAACAATGCACGCAGGCGATCCGGAGCAACCCCCGGTGGGTCTGCCTGACCAAGGCCGTGCTCGCCAACGGCAAGATCACCATCGACTACCAGGCCGACTTCGGCGGCTCGACCCCGAACGTGCACGGCGGCTTCCACGTGCACATCTACGGCGGCGACGGCACCAACCCTCCGGACAACATCGAGGGCCGCCAAGCCGGCGACCAGGCCGGCCGCTGGTACGTCGAGGACCAGAACCCGTCCATCCGCACCGTGGACAGCAACGACTTCAGGACCGCCATCGGGCCGAACGCCAAGAAGGTCTGCGCCCGCATCGCGAACGGCCTGCACGAACTGGTCCCCGACCTCAACGACACCTTCCACACCGGCAACTGCGTCCCGATCCAGCGCGCCTGATCCGCCAGCCTGCCCGGCCCGGGTGCGGCTCCCGGCGGCGCTAGCCGCCGGGGTGGCAGCGGACGCAGAACCGGGCGTGCGGCTGGGACTCCAGGCGCTCGAAGGGGATCGGGGCTGCACAGGCCGCACACAGGCCGTAGCCGTCGCCATCCAGCCGGCGTAGCGCGGCCTCCATCTCGACGAGCTCCCAGCGCAGCCGGGCCAGCTCGGCGACCGTGTCCGGCCTGCCGGGCCGCCAGTCGGGGCCCGGGGTGCTCGGCCCGTCGCCGGCCTCGTAGAGCTGTATCGAGAGCGCGGTCAGCCGGGCCACGGTGGCCTGCCAGCTCTCGGTGAGCAGCTCCCGCAACTGGATCCGCTGCCGCGCCGACGGCCCGGTGCTCTGGCCGCGGGCCAGCGAGCCCGCTCTGTCGGTCCACCCGTTCCTGGTCACATCAGCACAACCCACGGAGGGGTGGCTGGGTTCCCGCTGGCCCCGACCTCAGCCTGGGAAAGTCCTAGGAGTCCGAACAGCTTCCTGCAGGTCGGGCTCGGGCACAGACCGCTGGACGCGGGACCTCGGCTGCTGCCCTGGGGGATCGCGCCGTCCCTGATCGCTCCGCGGGCCGGCGCGCTGGCCGACCGGATCGGCAAGCGGACCCTGACCACCGTCGGCAGCCTGATGCTGGCCGCCGGGATGGGCGGGCTCGGGCTGGTCAGCGGGCCCCTGGGTCGGGTACGCCGCGCTGGCCGTGCGATGCCGTCGGTGGAGCCGGCTTCGCGCTGGCCATCCCCGCGATCACCACGTCGGTGGTGAGCCTGGTCGCACCGCAGGACGTGGGCAAGGCCTCCGGGACGTACCCCCTGCGCCAGCTCGGCCGAGCGTTCGGGGTGGCGATCCTCGGCGCGGTGTTCGCCGCCGCCGGCGGCTACGGCTCGGCCCGGGCGTTCAGCGACGGGTATGCCCCGGCCGTCGCCGTGTCCGCGCTGCTGGCCCTCGCCGCGGCCGGCGCCGGCCTGGCCCACCCCCGGCACCTGCAGCCGATCACGGCCGCGCCGGCCGAGGCCGCGGTCGGCTACCCGCGCGGCGACCGTACCGGGTAGACCGTCCCGCTGGACCGTGGCTGTGGCGAGCAGGACGCTCTGAGCGGGTCGTCACCGGTGCCGTGACCGGCACCGGGCGACCTGGCTCGGGGCTCGAAATCAGGCGGTCGTCACGTCGATGCTGACGGGCACGGAGCCGGTGAGGACGTCGAAGACGGCCGAGCGCCTGCGGGACTGCTCGACGAGCTCGCGGAGCTTCTCGGCGGGGGCGTCGCCCTTGACCATGAAGCTGACCCGGATCTGCTGGTATCCGTTGCGGACGGTGTCGTCCAGGCCCAGGATGCCGAGCAGGTCGATGTCGCCGTCCACAGTGGACTGTACCTCGGTGAGCTGGATCCCGCGGGCCGCGGCGATGTTGGCGAGCCCGGCGGTCAGGCAGGCGGCCAGCGCGTGCAGGACGTACTCGACCGGGGTCGGGCCGTTGTCGCCGCCGACCAGCACCGGCGGGTGGTCGGCGTCGAAGGTGAAGTCCTGCGCGCGCGACATTTCCTGCCCGGCGCCGTAGTACCCGTTGATCGTGCCGCGGTTGTGGGTGCCGTTGATCCATCGGTTGGTCGCCCGGAACTGGAACTTCGCGATCTCGGGCTGGCCCTTCACCGCGTCGAGGGTGGCGAAGAGGGTGGCGGTGTCGACGCCGTTGCGGACCGGGGACTGCTGATGACGGTCATTCTGGACTCCTGGTGGTGTGCCGCGACGGCGCGGGCCAACCGCGAGCGCATGCCGTCGGCTCCGACCACGAACCGCGCCGACAGCTCGACCGGCTCACCCGAGTCGTCACGCGCGTGGATGCCGCCGGCCCGGCCGCCCGGCTCCCGTCGCAGCCCGGTGGCCGTCACGCCGAAGCGGACGTCGGCGCCAGCCCTGACCGCGGCATCGGCGAGGATCTCATCCAGGATGTACCGGCGCGGCGCGACCAGCAGGTCGACGCTCGCGGCATCCTTGACCGTCCGGACATCCTCGGCGGCACCGACCCGGAACGACACCTGGCGGACCGGCGGTGCGCCGCTGGCCAGGACGTCGGCGAGCAGACCCCACCGGGACAGTTGGACGACACCGGGTCGCAGGATGCCGTGCGTCGAGAGGGTGTCGCTGGGAAACCGGGCCCGGTCGACCACGACCACGTCGTGTCCATGCCGGGCCAGCAGCATGGCAGTCGCCGCGCCCGCGCACCGGGCGCCCACCACGACGACGTCGTGGGTGCTGCGGCCGCGTGCTCATCTCGGTCTCCGTTCGCCTGCGTCGAGCCGCGACGTTAGGCCGCGCTCGACGGCGAGCGAATCGGCGAGAGCTACCTAGCTTGGCCTGCGCCACCGCCCATCTTGGGCGGCAACCGGGCGCCGCCAGTGGCTAGTCCGAGTTGCTGGGATCGGGCGTCGCCCGCCGGGCCCGGCTGGGCTGCACGCGCATCGGCTCGCCCTCCATCTTCGGGAAGTTCGGCGGGTAGGGCGCGTCGCCCAGGCCGCGGTCGCGTTCGTCCCGCTCGGACCATTCGAGCAGTGGCTCGATCGACCACACGGCGTCGTCGATGCCGGCGTGCAGGTCGCCGAGCTCGGCGAACCGGGCCGGCATGGTGGCGATGGTGAAGTCCTCGGTGTCCACGTCGGGCAGCTCGTCCCAGCCGACCGGCGCGGAGACGGGCGCCCACGGCTTGCCGCGCAGCGAGTACGCCGAGGCGATCGTGCGGTCCCGGGCGTTCTGGTTGTAGTCGACGAAGACGTGCTGGCCGCGCTCTTCCTTCCACCACGCGGTGGTCACCAGGTCCGGCAGCCGGCGCTCGACCTCCCGGGCGAACGCCAGCGCTGCCCGGCGCACCTGGACGAAGCCCCACTCCGGGCGGATTCGGATGTAGACGTGGAGGCCCCGGCCGCCGGAGGTCTTCGGCCAGCCGACCGCGCCGAGCTCGGCCAGCACCTCCCGCACGGTCGCGGCGACCACCTTCGCCTCGGCGAACCCGGTGCCCGGCTGCGGGTCGAGGTCGACCCGCAGCTCGTCCGGACGCTCGGTGTCGGCCCGCCGGGAGTGCCACGGGTGGAACTCCACTGTGGCCATCTGCACGGCCCAGACCACGCTGGCCAGCTCGGTGACGCACAGCTCGTTCGCGGTGCGCCCGGACGGGAACGCCACCCGGGCGGTCTGCACCCACGGCGGGGCGCCGGCGGGCAGCCGCTTCTGGTAGATCTTCTCGCCGTCGGTGCCCTCCGGGAACCGGTGCAGCATGCACGGCCGCTCCCGCAACGCCCGGACGATCCCGTCGCCGACGGACATGTAGTAGCGGGCGACGTCGAGCTTGGTCTCGCCGCGGGCGGAGAAGTAGACCCGGTCGGGGTTGGTCACCCGCACGACGCGTTCCCCCACCTCGAGGTCCACGAACGGCGACGGCACGGTTCGAACGCTACCCGCCGCCGGCCGGCGTGGTAGAAACGGCCAGCCACGACCTCGTCACTCACCGAGATCTGGAGACGCATCGTGCGGCTGACCCTGCTCCGCATCGTCGCGGCCATCGCCGCGACCGGCCTGGTGACGGCGAGCACTGTCGCGCTCACCGGTACCGCGTCCGCGGCATCCGCGGACGTCCTCATCAGCCAGGTGTACGGGGGTGGCGGCAACTCCGGCGCCACGTTCACCAACGACTTCATCGAGCTGCACAACGTCGGCTCGGCCCCGGTCGACCTGACCGGGTGGTCCGTGCAGTACGCCTCGGCCGGCGGCACCACCTGGACACTCTCCACCGCGCTGTCGGGCACCGTGGCGCCCGGGGCCTACTACCTGGTCCAGGAGGCGGCCGGGGCCGGCGGGACCACGCCGCTGCCCACCCCGAACGCGACCGGGTCAATCATGATGTCCGCGACCTCGGGAAAGGTCGCGCTGGTCACGACAACGGCCCTGCTGACCTGCGGCGCGTCCTGCTCCACCGCGGCCGGGGTGCACGACTTCATCGGGTACGGCGCGGCGAACGACTTCGAGACCGCGGCCGCCCCGACCCTCTCGAACACCACCTCGGCTACCCGTCCCGTCGGCGCCGCCGACACCGACAACAACGCCGCCGACTTCACCGCCGGGCCGCCGAACCCGCGCAACTCGGCGACTCCGCCGCCGGTGCCCGGACTGCGCCCGCACGACGTGCAGGGCGCGGCGCACCTCTCGCCGTACGCCGGCCGGCAGGTGCTGGCGGTGCCCGGCGTGGTGACCGCGAAGCGCAACAACGGCTACTGGATACAGGACCCGCAGCCGGACGCCGACCCGGCCACCAGCGAGGGACTGTTCGTCTTCACCGGCTCCGCGCCGGCCGTCTCGGTCGGCGACGCGATCACGGTCAGCGGCGCGGTCGCCGAGTTCCGGGCCGGCGGGGCCGCCGGCACCAACCTCACCACCACCGAGCTCAGCGGCGGGAGCACGACGGTGGTCGGGTCAGGGCAGCCGCTGCCGGCGCCGACGCTCGTGGGCGCCGGCGGCCGGGTGCCGCCCGGCACGGTGATCGAGGACGACGCGACCGGCAGCGTCGAGACCAGCGGGGTGTTCGACCCGGCGAGCGACGGCATCGACTTCTGGGAGTCGCTGGAGGGCATGCGGGTCGAGCTGGACGACGCCGCCGTGGTCGGCCCGACGGACCAGTTCGGCGAGACGGAGGTGGTCCCGGCCGGCTCGACGGTGCGCACCGCCCGCGGCGGGATCGTACTCCAGCCGACCGACCCGAACCCGGAACGGATCGTGGTGGCCGGGACGCTGTCGCCGGCGCCGACCGCGAACGTCGGCGACACGCTGGCCGGCGCGACGGTCGGCGTGGTCGACTACGCGTTCTCGAACTTCGAGTTGCTGCCGACCGCGACCCCCACCGTCGCCGCCGGCGGCCTGGCCCGGGAGACGACCCGGGCGCCGGCGTCGAACGAGCTGGCGGTCGCCACGTTCAACGTGGAGAACCTGGATCCCGGCGACCCGCCGCAGAAGTTCGACCGGCTGGCCGCGACGATCGTGACGAACCTCGCCTCGCCCGACCTGGTCGCGCTGGAGGAGGTGCAGGACGACACCCGCCCGGCCGACGACGGCGTGGTCACCGCGGGCGTCACGCTGGGCAAGCTGACCGCCGCGATCGCCGCTGCTGGCGGCCCGGCCTACCAGTGGCGCGAGATCGACCCGGTGAACGACGCGGACGGCGGCGAGCCCGGCGGCAACATCCGGGTCGTCCTGATGTTCCGCACCGACCGCGAGCTGTCGTTCGTGGACCGTCCTGGTGGGACGGCCACTTCGGACACCCAGGTCGTGGTGACCGACCGCAAGCCACAGCTGTCGTTCTCGCCGGGCCGTATCGCGCCGACCGACGCGGCCTGGACGAACAGCCGCAAGCCGCTGGCCGGCGAGCTCACCTGGCGGGGCAAGACGCTGTTCGTCATCGCGAACCACTTCAACAGCAAGGGGGGCGACCAGCCGCTGTACGGCCGGTTCCAGCCGCCGCAGCGGCCCACGGAGACCCAGCGGCATGCGCAGGCCACCCTGGTGCACGACTTCGTCGCCGGGATCACCCGGGTCGACCCGTCCGCCCGGGTGGTAGTGCTCGGTGACCTGAATGACTTCGACTACTCGCAGACCACGGACATCCTCACCGCCGGCGGCCTGCTCACCGACCTGCCCCGGACGCTGCCGCTGCCGCTGCGGTACACCTACGTCTTCGAGGGCAACTCGCAGGTGCTCGACCACATCCTGCTCACCCCGGCACTGAGCCGGTTCGACTACGACGTGGTGCACGCGAACAGCGAGTTCACCGACCAGGTCAGCGACCACGAGCCGCAGGTGGTGCGACTGCGGCTCTGACCGGCGCGGCTCGGCGGGGAGGTACCGTCGACGGCATGACGACACCGGCACCCCGGGTGGCCAGGTCGGAGCAAGAGTGGCGCACGCTGCTCAGCCCGGCGGAGTACGACGTGCTCCGCCGGGCCGGGACCGAGCGGCCGTGGTCGGGCGAGTACGTGGACACCAAGATGGTCGGCGTGTACCGGTGCCGCGCCTGCGGCAGCGAGCTGTTCCGGTCCGACACCAAGTTCGACTCGCACTGCGGCTGGCCCAGCTTCTGGTCCCCGCTGGCCGCCGACCGGGTCATCCTGCGCGAGGACCGCGCCCTCGGCATGACCCGCACCGAGGTCCTCTGCGCGACCTGCCACTCCCACCTCGGTCACGTCTTCCACGGCGAGGGCTACGGCACCCCGACCGACGACCGCTACTGCATCAACTCGATATCCCTCACCCTCGAGCCCGCCGAGTAGGGCAACGTCGTCAGGGCAGGGTGGCGACGATGTCGCGGACCGGCTTGCGGCGGCCGGTGTAGAAGGGGACCTCGAGGCGGACGTGCCGGCGGGCGGCGGAGCCGCGCAGGTGGCGCATGAGGTCGACGATCCGGTGCAGCTCGTCGGCCTCGAAGGCGAGCACCCACTCGTAGTCGCCGAGTGCGAAGGCGGAGACGGTGTTCGCTCGGACGTCGGGGTAGTCGCGGGCCATCTTGCCGTGCTCGGCGAGCATGGCTCGGCGCTCCCGGTCAGGCAGCAGGTACCACTCGTAGGACCGCGCGAACGGGTAGACGCAGACGTAGCCGCGCGGCGGCTCGTCGGCGAGGAACGCCGGCACGTGGCTCTTGTTGAACTCGGCCGGCCGGTGCAGGGCGAGCACCGACCACACCGGCTCCAGCGCCCGGCCCAGCCGGGTCCGGCGCAGCCGCTGGTAGGCCTCCTGCAGGTCCTCCGCGGAGGCGGCGTGCCACCACACCATCAGGTCCGCGTCCGCCCGCAGCGCCGCCACGTCGTACACCCCGCGGACCACCACGTCCTTCGCGGCGAGCTGGTCGAGCAGCGCCTCGGCCTCCTCGGCCACCGAGTCCCGACCCGGGTCGGGCAGCCGGTCGGCGTCGGTCCTGGCCCGGAACACCGACCAGGCGGTGTACCGGATCAGCTCGTTGAGCTCGTGTGCGCGCTTGCCGTCGACCATCTCGCCATTGTCCTCCCGCGCGGCGGTCAGCCGCCGGCCGGCGGCGACCCGAGATGGCTCAGCACCCGCCCGCCGGCCGCCTGACCGGACCGGATGCAGGCCGGCACGCCCACCCCCTCGTAGGCCGCCCCGCACACCGCCAGGCCGGGCACCCGGGCGACCGCGGCCCGGATCCGGCGCACCCGGTCGACGTGCCCGACCGCGTACTGCGGCAGCCCGCCTCCCCACCGGGTCACCCTGGTCGCCAGCGCCGGCTCCTCGACCCCGACGAGCCCGGCCAGCTCGGCGGTGACCAGCACGACCAGGTCGGCGTCGTCCCGGTGCAGCACCCGCTCCTCGCCGTACCGGCCGACCGAGGCCCGCAGCACGGCCACCGCCCGGCCGGCCAGATGCGGCCACTTGCTGGTGGAGTAGGTCAGCGCCTTGACCGCCCGGCCCTCGGTCGCCGGCACCAGCAGCCCGCTGCCGGTCAGCCGGCGCGCGACCGAGGCCGGGTAGGCCAGCGTGACGATCGCCATGCTGGCGTACTCGATCGCGGCCAGCTCGGCCGCCGCGGCCGGTGCCACCGTGGCCAGCATCGGCGCCGCCTTGGCGGCCGGTACCGCGACGATCACCGCGTCGGCGTCCAGCACGGTCGGGCTGGGCACCGGCCCGGCGACCACCCGGAAGCCGGCCGCGGCCGGCTCGATC
>WNFX01003889.1_pt1 | contig 17284 bp, 16 predicted proteins | sample 5400111 | NCBI WGS metagenome assembly WNFX01 (sample SAMN13153363, study PRJNA577476) | soil metagenome | isolation source: 40 cm soil or saprolite under grassland replicate 1 | place: USA:California | collected 2016-06-15 | reverse complement strand
AAGAAATCCAAAAAGTTAGGGAGATGATTGAGCTTCCCTTAAGACATCCAGAAATCTTTGAAAAACTAGGTATCGAAGCTCCAAAAGGTATACTATTACATGGTCCTCCAGGAACTGGTAAGACTCTTTTGGCAAAGGCAGTAGCAAGCGAAAGTAACTCCCACTTTATCAGCATCTCCGGGCCTGAAATAATGAGTAAATTCTATGGAGAATCTGAAGCACGCCTAAGAGAAATCTTTAAGGAGGCAAAAGAAAAGGCACCATCTATAATATTCATAGACGAGATTGACTCTATCGCTCCAAAGAGAGAAGAAGTAACTGGTGAAGTCGAAAGAAGAGTGGTCTCGCAATTGCTCTCAGTAATGGACGGTCTTGAGGCAAGAGGTAAAGTCATTGTAATTGCAGCTACTAACAGGCCAAATGCAATAGATCCTGCATTAAGACGTCCTGGTAGATTTGATAGAGAAATTGAGATTAAGGTTCCTGATAAACGCGGCAGATTGGAGATACTTCAGATTCACACGCATAATATGCCTCTAGACCCAGATGTAGACCAGGACAGAGTTGCAGCAGTAACCCATGGATTCGTTGGTGCGGACCTTGAATATTTGTGCAAGGAAGCAGCCATGAAATGTTTGAGAAGATTGCTGCCTGAACTAAATTTGGAAGACGAGAAACTTGCACCCGAAGTATTGGATAAGTTGGTAGTAACCATGAGTGACTTTGACAACTCAATCAAGGATATAATGCCCTCAGCTATGCGAGAAGTCTATTTAGAATCACCAGATATCCCTTGGACAGAGATAGGCGGCCTGGAAGAAGTCAAACGTGAATTACAGGAGGCAGTAGAATGGCCATTGAGATATCCAAATTTGTACAAGGAATTGAGTCATACTATTCCGAAAGGAATCCTATTACACGGACCCTCAGGTACAGGTAAGACCATGCTTGCAAAGGCCGTAGCCACAGAGTCTGAAGCCAATTTTATCAGTGTAAAGGGACCCGAATTGATTTCTAAGTGGGTTGGGGAATCTGAGAGAGGTATCAGAGAAATATTCAGAAGAGCAAGACAAGCATCTCCATGTGTGATATTCTTTGACGAAATTGATTCTATTGCTCCTACTAGAGGGGGAGGAATGGAAGGAGGTGTACATTCAAGTACTGAAAGAATGGTATCTCAGTTGCTTACTGAGATGGATGGAATACAGAAGGATATTCATGGAGTCGTTGTCCTTGCAGCAACCAACAGAGTTGATATGATTGATTCGGCCTTATTAAGACCAGGACGATTTGACAAGATTGTATACGTACCAAAACCTGATGTAAATACAAGGCAGAAAATTCTTGAAATACATACAAAAGGTAAGCCTCTCGGTCGAGATATAGATCTAAGGAGAATAGCAGAAGTGACTGAAGGATTTAGTGGTGCAGATGTTTCAGCAGTTGCTAATACTTCAGTCTCTCTGGTACTGCATGAGTACCTTGCAAAATACTCAACGCCGGAAGAGGCAGCAAAGCATTCTTCAGAAGCACTTGTTTCAATGCAGCACTTTGAAGAATCAGTCAAGAAGATAAGGATTCAGAGAGAAATGAAGCCTGAAGAGAGAACAACTTTGTCACAATACGGATGATATTATGATATCAGTATATAGACAGCGCACTCATCTTCTCATACCCGACGCTTTCACAATATTCATTATTAGAATATTGATCTAGAACATTATATTACGTTTATATTGGATGGGATGATATTATTGTTATGGCCGAACACCCTGAAAGATATGGTTGGTGGCTAAACGAACTGGATTCACTAGGCATCAGGACCAAGAAAATAAATGAGCTCAATGATTTGCAGGAAATCCGCAACCTGACTCAGAATATAAAACAAGCCTTTTATCAAGACTTTAAGACCAAATAATAAGGCTCGAAAACTCGAAAATAATAATAGGTACATTAAGATTATTCAGTATGAGGATATCGGCATGAACATTTCAGAGACAGAAGCACCGATTAGAGTTATAGCAAAGACATGTGGTTGTAGAGAGAATAACAAAAGGAAGGTGACGTACGCGCTTGTAGATTCTTATCACAGTCTATGCCTTGATAAGAAAGACATTATATATGCAGAGCTCGAAGCCTGTGAAAAACTTCTTAAATATACGTTAGAGGAAGACGATAAAAAGACCATAGAATCAGAGATAGCAGAACTTAAAATGGCCTTGGATCTTTTGAGCTAACTCCATTTAAATATACATTCGATCTCCCATCATGCCCTCAAAATCCTAATAAGAGATTTGGACCCGATCTATTTGACAGTTCTATTGTAAACAGGACTCTTTCTTATTAGCTACATAAGGTTCTTTAGAATATTTGAATCGGCTTCTGCTTTAATATCAAATGTCGACAATAACAAAAACTTAATCCTCTCACCATTCGTGATCGGAACTGTCGCCCCACCAACGGTTCATACCCACTGAGTGGGGACGTCCGATGTAGTATGTAGTCGCAATTAAATGACCAACATTATTGGCTATTGTGGCAGATCTTGTAAAATAATGTCTGTTCACTATGGCTAAGTTTTGAAAGTATTCATTGTAAGCGTTTTTTCGCCATTTACACCAACAAATAATGTCACATGCAGTAAGACTCTAAGATTGAATGTTTACTAATAGCAGCAGGATTTAAATGAAAAGAGCAATTTGTTGGCATAATTGCAGAAGTAGTTGGAAAATGAAGTTAGAATAACAAAATCACGAAATACATTAAAGTTTTCATTTTACATTCTTGGCAAACAAAATGAACTCGACTATGTTACTCCCATACTTAAACGAGAGGTCACAAGAATAGTATACTCTTAGTTTGGAGTTGGAAGATAGTAATTACAAGACTAAGACAATAGGTAGTTATCGAAATCACCGTCCTAGTTAAGCGTTGTAATAAAGGAGGTTGACCTGGCGTTAGCCTGGCGTGACCCTCTGATATATAGCCTGTAAATTGATCAAAGCCATCATGTCCACTATTGACTGTTGGTGTAAAAATATCACCACCTCAGAATTACCCCCGCGATTCTATTTAAGCAGGGATTTTTCATTTATTGGTATTATTACTACCTGTAGATAATATCACGATGGACCGGGTGGGATTCGAACCCACGACCACCTACGTTTCCTCTGCCATGGCATGCAAGGCAGGTATTCTACCGGACTAAACCACCGGCCCTCGACGTAATGCTTCAGAGAAGATATTTTAATCTTTTATTTTTCATTATCCTGGAGTGGTACATTTAGATTGTCATACAAAAATAGAGCAAAAGACAAATCTAAGTAACGCTCCTACGTTTCGCAGAATCTAATGAATATTGAACAAATCATGGTTCTAATTCTCAGGTCGCTATACGCGTGCGGAGAGCTGCGGTACAACAACAAGAAAACATGAACAACTCCTGGAATACGAGTTCCACCGGTTTTGCCTCCACTATAAGAATGCAAAACGAGATGGCAAAAAAGGTAATATCGGAGCATACTCACAATAAAGAAATAATCTATATTTGCGGTGTAGACGTTGCGTACAGGAACAACATCGCGTACTGCTCTGCGGTTCTGATGAACAAGAATACCATGGAGATAAAGGAATCTGTCAACCTAACACTGAATGTTAAGCACCCATATGTGCCCAGTTTTTTAATGTTAAGAGAATCAGAAGTAATAATAAATATTTTGAAACCGTTAAAAAACCGTTTTGACCTTCTATTAGTCGATGGTCATGGCGTTCTTCATCCTAGGAAATGTGGGCTCGCCTCGTACATAGGCATTTTAATAGACAGACCAACAATTGGGGTTGCAAAAAGGATCCTGTGCGGCACCGTTAGAGCAAATCATTTTATAGATATTGATGGGGTTATCAGCGGGTTTAAAATGATAAAGGAAAAAAGGAAACCGATCTACATAAGTGTCGGGCACAAGATTAATTTAATAAATGCTATCATAATTATTGAGCAATTGGTTAGGCCGAAAGAACGAATTCCCGAACCCTTACGGCTTGCAGATATCAACTCCAAAGCGCTAGCAAATTCGATATCTTAAACGTAAAATGCTAACTACTAACAAGGCAGTTCTGTCCAGAAGAATTAAGTTGGAGTCGTTCGGTAGTAAGTATGTTGTCATTCTTCGGAGGAAATTCTAGCGGAAATGTAGATAAAAGCAAGTACGAGCATCTTACGATGAGTATAAGACAAACTGTCCTCGAAAAAGCACATCGTCGGTGTCAAGAGTGTTCTGTGAAGTTCAGCCCAAGCGTACATCCTAATTTTGAACACATAAACGGATCTTTGAAAGACAATCGACCAATTAATCTACGTGCCTTATGTCCAGAATGCTTCAAATTAGTAGCAAAGAAAGAAAATCGCAAGGGATTACTTGGGAATATTCGCTACACATTAGGAGGCAAGCTGAAGTAGGGAAATACAGCCAGATACACATTGGATTAATAAAGTTCGCTAAGGTCGAGACACCAGATTTTGCAAGAGCAATGTTCAAGGGACACCCCGATCCATCACTATTTCTTTTCTATTTCGTCGCGAAGTGAATCGAATGTAAAGGAATGTTATGGACTTTAGTAACGCATTTTCCTGGAACAAGTCATGTCGTCAGAAAAGTAGATTTCTTCTTTTCGTATTCCGCGATTTGTGACTCCATTTTCAATGTTATGCCTATGTCATCTAAACCCTCGAGCAATTTCTTTTTTCTATAACCGTCTACTTGAAAATGTAGGATTTTATGAGCAACTAACACTTCCTGTACTGCCAAATTTATTTCGATCTCTTTGTCATCAGCAGCTCTGAACAATAACTCGACATCTGAATCGCTTAATTTGATTGGCAAAATTCCATTTTTAAAACAATTATTATAAAAGATGTCAGCAAAGGATGGTGCTATTATTGCCTTGAATCCGTAATCTAGGAGCGCCCACGCCGCATGTTCACGAGAACTGCCACTCCCAAAGTTATCACGTGTTAGCAATATTTCTCGTCCTTCATATTTCGAATCATTTAATACAAAATTGGGTTTCAGCTTGCCATTCGTATCAAAGCGCCAATTATAAAATAAGTATTTGCCGTAGCCGGTTTTTTGAACCAATTTGAGAAATTGCTTAGGGATAATTTGATCCGTATCTATGTTGGCCATATCAAGAGGTGTAGCTTTGCTTTTTATGATTCTAATGGGCTCCATTCTATTCTCTCCCACGCATAGTTTTTCTCCTGGCCTTACCTATAACCAATCTCTGATGTCGACAAAATGACCTTCAATTGCAGCAGCTGCTGCCATGACTGGACTGACAAGGTGGGTTCTTCCGCCTGTCCCTTGTCGTCCTTCAAAGTTACGATTCGAGGTACTGGCACATCTTTCACGAGGAGCAAGTATATCGGGGTTCATTCCAAGGCACATACTACAGCCCGACTCTCGCCATTCGAAACCAGCAGCCTTAAAAACTTTATCTAGCCCCAGCCGTTCAGCTTCCCTCTTTACATGTTGCGAACCAGGCACTATCATCGCCCTGACCTTCGGTGATACTTTTCTTCCCCTTGCAACGATCGAAGCTTCTAATAAATCTCCTAGCCTACTGTTAGTACATGAACCGATGAATACACGATCAATCGGAATCTCTATTATGGGAGTCCCCGGTTCGAGAGCCATATAATCAAGGGCGCGGAACGCAGCTTTTCTCTCATTTTCACATCCTTTTGCAAATTCGTCTGGATAGGGAACCGTTTCTGTAACGTCTACCACCATCGATGGGTTAGTTCCCCAACTGACCTGTGGCGCAAGGTGATCTACATTCAAAATAAAAGACTTGTCAAACTGTGCATTAGGATCTGTCGTCAAATTTTCTTCCCATAATTCCACCATTTTTTCGAACTCTTTTCCTTGAGGAGCATATCTTCGTCCCCTGATATAATCGAAGGTAGTCTTATCAGGGGATATCAATCCTGCTCTAGCGCCAGCTTCAATAGACATGTTGCAGATTGTCATTCTCTCTTCCATTGAAAATTTGGATATCGTTTCTCCCCGGTATTCTAGAACCGTGCTTGTAGCTCCAGCAGTGCCTATTTGGCGGATAAGGGAAAGTATAATGTCCTTGGCAGTTATTGTGTGTGGATTTCTCGGACTACCGATGATATTTATTGCAAAGGTTTTTGGTTTGTCCATCCATAAGCACTGAGTGGCTAACACATGTTCAACTTCACTGGTTCCTATACCGAATGCAATCGTGCCAAAAGCACCGTGTGTTGAGGTGTGGCTATCGCCGCAAACGATCGTTGTACCAGGGAGAGTTATTCCTAGCTCTGGAGCAATAATATGTACAATACCTTGATCCGGGCTATTGACATCAAAGAGAGTTATTCCGAAGTCTTTGCAATTTTGTGCCAATCTGTGGATCTGTAGAGACGAAGTAGGATCGACAATTGGAAGTGACCTATTGTCTGTCGGTACATTATGATCCATCGTTGCAAATGTCAGGTCCGGTTTCCTTACAGTCCTTCCATTTGCTCGGAGACCGGCAAACGCTTGGGGGGAGGTAACTTCGTGGATCAAATGTCTATCAATATATAATAGCGACGGTCCTTGTTCCCTTTCATTTCCGGGTACTACTACATGACTATCCCAGATCTTTTCAAATAGCGTCCCTGACATTAGGATTAACTTGTATAGACTGTGCTGAAATATAATCATTAGCGGTTATCGCAACTTTAGATCCCACTCAATCGTACAATAGTTCATTATTTACTTCATCTCCTATCCACGATACAGCTTTTTATCATCAGCGATTTTTTTTGAGAATGCTTAAATCTGCTAATGATTCTTCTACTCGTAATATGCGTTCGCAGGACAGTCGATACGAAGAATATATTACAGAGCACATTAGAAAAGGAACGACTACTTGTGCCTTGATTTGCAAGGACGGAGTAGTGTTAGCTGCTGATACGAGGGCAAGCGCCGGCCTTTTTATTGCCGATAGACACGTAATGAAAATTCAAAGAGTTGATAGACACCTGGGCATGACCATTGCAGGCGGAGTAGCCGACGCCCAAAATCTAGTTGATATTATGCGTTACAATGCAAATATCTACAAGCTATCAAACAAAGAACCAATACCTGTCAAGTCTGCCGCTAGACTCTGTTCTAACGTATTATTCAATCAGCGATACTTTCCTTATTTCGTGCAGATCATCCTAGCTGGTTACGACGCTCAGGGAGAAGGGCAAATTTACAATATTGACCTCTTCGGTTCAATGACAAGCGAGAAGTTCATCTCTACCGGTAGCGGCTCTCCAGTGGCGTATGGTTACCTTGAAGCGGAATTCAAGGCAAATTTAGGTATAAATGACGGGTACAAAGTAGCCATCCATTCCATTGAAGCAGCGATTAGAAGGAATGCAGGTACAGGTGACGGTATAAATGTGGTCATCATAGACAGAAACGGATATCGTGAGCTGTCCAAGGAAACTAAAGCGGCTGTCGGGGCGGTTTTTTAGGACCTTCCCTCCGAGCAGACTATTTTCAATACCCCTCATCTCTAATCAAGTAGCCTTCATTTAGTTTTCAACCAATTACCAGTAAGTAGGTATAGCTAGACTGTTACTTCATTTCCTATTTAAGGCGGGTGATACTTTTTCAAAAAATATCTCCTGTTAGACATTTCTCCGAACATGATAAGTTAAAAATCTCAGAGGCAATGTGACCAATTTTTTAATAATCCTGCAAACTGGGTACACCATGGGTAGTAGAGGATAGATGTACGTGATAAGTATCTACAAAAACAAAAGCGTACCGGGGGTTATAATTGTTAGCTCGATCTCTGTTGCTCCGCCCTGTTTTGACTCCTCTACTACTTAGCTTTCCTCACCCTCATCTGCATTTGAAGGACCAGTCAGCTTCTACGACATAAAGACGCTCATCGATGCCGGAGATTAACGGTAGATAAGAAAATCGTATTTAATACAAATGATTATGATTGTGAGAAATCATGTTTATCCGCGGATAGCCTGCCTGATTAGTGCATCTTAGCTGTTTAGTTAGTCAATTATGACATTGCTGTTTAATGATATTTTATTTCTTTATTTCAAGATGACGGGCTTTAGCAGTAGCTGGGTCAGAGAACGCAAGCCAAATGCACCTGAGCGAATACGAGAAAGCGTGAGAGCACAGAAACCACTCAAACCAAGAATTGACACAACAAAGAACAAAATCCACGTCCAAAATCAGAAGCTAGATACAACACTAGAGAAATTAAAAGGAAAGGAAAAATCTCTTTTTAATCAAATCGTCGTACATGTGCAGAAGCATGATATGCCTCAGGGGAAGATGTTATCGAATGAATTAGCACAGGTTAAGAAGACAATAAAAATGGTCTCGCAATTTAAAATGGCTCTCGAACAGGTACATTTCAGATTGGAATCGACTAGTGACATAGGTGATGTGATGAGCACCGTAGGACCCGCTATGGGCGCATTGACAAGGGTAAAATCGGGATGGTCGGAAGTAATGCCTGAGATAGACACAGAATTGGGAGAAATCAATGGAGTGTTTAATGATATCGTAATGAACGCTGGAGAAATTGGAAATACATCATTTGCATTTAATGCCAGTGGCGAAGACACGGACAAAATATTGGCAGAAGCAAATGCGGTTGCAGAGCAAAGAATCAACGATAACTTCCCAGATATTCCTGTGGGAACCTTTAGCAGGGCATCCAGATCGGCTGTAAACGAACATTCACAATAACTATAGCTTCAAAGAATCACTAAATTTTTCGGAATTTGGGAGGTTTTCAGGTCGTCCCTCCTCGCGCACTGGCATGGATAACCGAGAAACTGTTTATTATATCTTGGAATATATAGCATCAGTTTGGTTATGGGCAAAAAAAAGAATTCCGGCGTTATAATAATTTCTACATTTCCCACCGAAGAATCCCTGAGAGAACTAGTTACAGATGTGGTTGTTAATAAAAAAATATGTGCGTGTGTTAATTATGCGAAGATCCGATCCTTATACGTTTGGCAGAATAAACTTGAGGATCATACAGAATTCCTTGCACTCTTCAAGACATCAATTCAGCGTTCGGAAGAATTAAAAGCAGAAATACAGAAAAGGCACCCCTACGAAATTCCTGAGGTAGTAGAATTGAAGATGAATGACATCTCTGAATCCTATATGGCTTGGATGGCACTATCAACTAACAGTGTTATTCAGACAGATTACAATCGAAGGTCACGCTGAATTTAAATCGAATGGATTGCACCTAGTTATCGCATTGAATACCTAAGCAAAGCTACTATGCCGCCTAAAGAAGAAACTCTGAGACCGATATCTGTAGATGAATCAACTGCATAAATTTTCCCTCCGTAACTTTCAATTGAATTTAATATTTTCAGAACTGCGTCTTCGTCACTGGTCTTGAAGATAGCATCTGAAAATACCACACATTCGATATTCTTTATTGACGCGGCGTAAGTTATGTCCTCCATTCCCATTGCATACTTCAATTCGCCCTTATGAACGAGTCTCAACACCTCGTCTAAAATTAAAGAGACTGATGCGAGTTTGCTCGAGCTCATTGCCTCTTTGAGTGCGGTTGAGCGAAGAAAGACATAGATTCCATCCTCTCCAGCCACGTCCACTCCCTCAACTACTGTCAATTTTTCCTTATCAAACCGAAATTTCTCTGTACCTAAAAAGTTATGAAGTTTACGTTTAGCTTCACCGGGACCGAATATTATTGCTCTGCCTGCATCACTAACACCCTCCTTGTTCATAATGCTTTGGATCGTCGTAGCAACATCCGCAAAGAAGCTCTCGATATTAGGGTTGGTTTTCCTAGACGACAGGTAACGTTTTCCACTTTGTCCGGAATATATATTTGGAATTAGCTTTAAATGAGTACCTGAAACCTTTGCGACTGCTGCCTCTTGTGTATCTATCGCGACCAGTATAAAATCTTCTATGTTTCCCGATCTTGTGAGAATACTTAGTTCGGCATTATGCCACTTTCTCTCTTTGTCAATCATTATTGTATCGTCAATCCGCACTGTCATCGAATGATGTGATCCTCTGGAAACAAGCTCATTGTCAGTATTTGTTATAAGGCCTGTAATCCGCAATCTATCTACTGCGTCGTATAGGGTAGTATTTTCAACTTTTAGAGAGATCCTTACCCTAACGCGGTCTCCTCTGTCAGGTCGCCCATATATCTTCACGTGCTTGATTACCCGAGTCGTATCTCCCACGACAAAATCCCCAACTTCTATTGTTCTTCTTAGAGTAAAAAGGTCATCTGCATCTCTGGGGATGACAACATATGCTCTGCCTGAAAACCCTTTGGCTTCTTTCACGATCATGTGGTAGTGCTTCAATTATCTGTTTGGACAGACCTGGAGTGTCGCATTCTATGCTACTTTCTCATTTGCCATCGAAGAAGAACTATCATTATCCTGAGCCGATTTCAAAAAATTGTCGACCCATTCCTGTGTCAATACCCCGGACTCTACTAGATTAACCAACGCATTCGCCGAAGCGTCCCCGTGAACCTTGCCTGACCTTCTTCTGGTCTGTCGCCATTTTAGTTGTGTATTTCCGCTCTTAGAGGAATAAATAATGCCCAGTATTTCCTTGGCATTCACAAAGGTCATCTCACGCACTTTTTTCAGGGTCACTTTATCGGCTGCCTCTATATAGATAGCACCCTGACCCTCTTCACGTTCTGGAAACACCTCATAGTCGTGCAAATAACTTTCGGGAATAAAGGATCGACAAGTGCTAACAATGATAAACTTTCGAAAACTTTCAAGTGAGGCGGTAGTTACGATTCGGACCATTATGTAAATAAACACCTTTAGATGCTTATCAAGGTTGTGAAATAAAACGGAATGAACTCTTTCACAAGCAACGATAAATTTTTTGTTGCTTTGGCGTTAATATGTGATTATTTCCGGCATGGAAGTGAAATATAGGGATGCAAGGAAGAGGGGATCATAGTTGTACTATTATAACGACAACCACTAAGCCAAGTTGGACAAACTCCTAACTCAAGATCTACTTCATCTACTAACTCAGGAGGGCTAGTTTCGTCATCGTTTGTCCGTTTGGGACTTTCCACTATCACACATAAAAACCGAGGCCACGTAATTCTCTTTTCATGTCTGTCTTCATCTTTCATTTCATGTCTGCCTTAATTACTATTACTACTACGATCGTGAAGGTCCTCGCTACAGTAAGCTCAACTTTGGACCAGTTCAAATTGTTATGTTAGAGACTGTCAACTAGACGGCGAGCCAAAACAACAGAGTGCGACTGTCACTTTTTTACCTACTTTTTTTCCCGGCGAAGTCTGGCTCTTGTCTGCGAGTTGCATCTGCCCATAAATAATGAAAGTAATCCTTTGCAAAACCTGCAAGACCTATATGTTCTGCCCATATCGCGATTGGTTCGAATCTTCCAATATCACTTCTTCCTTCACCCAACAATATCATCACCTGCCTGCTGTCTCCTATCACTCCTCCACCAAACATATTGTTTTTTAATCTAACATCTGCAATCCTGGATATCGCGCGAACTGTGTCAGGGCTGGTTTGCTCGGATACAAGGACGGTTATCCTTACTCCTTTTTCGTGCAGGACTCTCAACATAGGCTGTACCGGTCTTGCGATGTCTTCCACGACTTGTGGTAAGGCTATTAGCAATTCATGCTGGCAGGTTTGAATTATTTCACTTACTTTTGATGCTATATTGTAAATTCCTCTAACAACCCAGATCTCGGGTCTTTCTCGTATACCACTTCTCTCGTATATCGGCATCAATTCGCTTACAATCAAGCTTTCGTTGTCCTTAATGCCGTTTTCGATACGCATTCTCATGGCCTCAAGTGCAGTCCGGGGTGATCTAGGAAAGAATTTCTGCGGTCTAGAACTGTCAGATTCGGACCAACCTTTATCTTCTAGGCCGTTAAGAACCTCATAAATCTTCGAGTAAGGTACAGCTGACTTCTTGCTGATGTCAGACGCTGTTGATTTGCCTGTTTCAACAAGAGCTAAATATACCTTAATTTCGTAACCTGTTAAGCCAAGGCTTTCCATCGCTTTCCTTGACTTGTCACTAATACTCATCTAAATATCTGAGTTTGTCGTCAAGCACTAATATAAGTATGTTTTAAGTCGTCGGGCGACAGCAGGGGGAGAAGTTTTTGTTTCAGTAGGGCTACCTGGGGGCCGAAACCAGAACCGGGATCTAAGCAGCGTTAATTGGACCAAAACCAGAACCGGGATTGTTCTTCATTATGACTATATTATGAAGATTTAAAAGGGCAGCTACTTATATGGCATCTGGGCACTGTATTTTTGACGTTGCCAATACAATATGCCAAATCAAAGGATAGCTTGCTCTACTAGATCCATTAATGATGTCTATCGTAATTAATAATGGCCTAAACAAGAATAATAGCAGATACAAACGTAAGGCTGGCCATCACACATAGTTCACTTGGCTGAGTTCCGGTAGAATACAATCCGATAACCATTACATACTTGCTCCTTGGGACCCTAATTTGTTCATGGGGTAAGACAAGAATCTCCTTCGCTATAGAACATTAATCTGCGGGAAGTAACTAATCACCTTAGGAGTTGTCAGGTCATACTTATATATATAAAGCCTGCAGGAGATGCCGAGTAGAAGGAGTAGACAGACAGTAAAATGGAACTTATTCAAATTTCTAATACAACCAGTAAAAGTTCTGGTTCAAGACGTTCAATAAGGTACACTCAGAGTATCTGCCCAGATTGCAACATGATTCTAGATGCAGAAGTTTTCGAAAGGGAAGGCAAGGTCTTCATGACAAAGATCTGCCCAACTCATGGAGAATGCGAGGAACTGTACTTTGGATCGTATGAGATGTACAAGAAATTTAGCACATATTGGATGGACGGAAAGGGTGCTAAGGCTCCCAACGTTATGGTAGATAAATGTGCATGTCCAACCAATTGCGGTTTATGCACAAATCACCTCTCGCATTCTGGATTGGCTAATATGATTGTCACAAACAGATGCGACCTTACATGTTGGTATTGCTTTTTTTACGTAAAGAAGGGCCTGGAAGGAGCTTATCTTTATGAACCAAACTACGAACAAGTTAGAGCAATGATGAAGACGTTGAAAGCGGAAAGACCCATCGCAGGTAACTCTATCCAGATAACTGGCGGCGAGCCAATGCTTAGAGATGACATCACTGAGATTATCAGAATAATGAAGGAAGAAGGCGTCGACCATGTTCAGATGAACACAAATGGTATCAAACTAGCTCTGTCGCCAGAAACTATGAGACAAGTAAGAACAGCTGGTGTGAGCAATCTTTATCTTTCTTTTGATGGTGTTACTCCCCGAACTAATCCCAAAAACCATTGGGAGGTACCATATACATTGGAATCTGCACGTAAGTGTGGCATGACAGTAGTATTTGTTCCCACCGTAATCAAGTCAATAAATGACCATGAGTTAGGTGGAATAATCAGATACGCACAAAACAACCTGGATGTAGTTCATGCAGTCAATTTCCAACCAGTCTCATTAACGGGCAGGATGACGAAAAAAGAACGCGAGAAATACAGAATCACAATTCCTGATTGCATTGAAAGAATTGAAGAACAGACCCAAGGCGATATCCCAACTGATGCATGGTTCCCAGTTCCCTCATGTATGCCGCTAACGAATGTAATTGAAGCTTTCAGCAAGAAACCAAAATACGAGCTTTCAATTCACTTTGCATGTGGTGCAGGAACTTATCTATTTGAGGACGCGCTGACAAAGAAGTTAATACCTCTCACTTCGTTTGTCGATCTTAAAGGGTTACTAGAATACTTTGAAGAAAAAGCGGATGAAATTAGATCAGGTGCCAATAGATACTGGACGACGCTACAAGTTGTACGCAAGTTGAACCAATTCGTTGATAGAAGCAAGCAACCCGAGGGTCTCGATCTTGCTAAGATGTTTTCAAGTATATTGCTAAAGCGAAACTTTGATTCAGTGGGTTCATGGCACGGAAGATCCTTATTCTTAGGAATGATGCATTTCCAAGATAAGTACAACGAAGATCTTGAAAGATTGCAAAGATGTGATATCCACTACCTGACTCCAGATCTAAGAATTATTCCATTCTGTGCCTTCAATGTTATACCTGAGTGGTATCGAGATAGAATTCAAAAGAAATTTAGCACTCCAGTTGAAGAGTGGGAAAAGGCACACGGCCAAACTCTGGAAGCTGGCCTATATAGGGGACTAATGAGAAAAGGTAAACCCGAAGCCCAGATGGGTTGTGCGGTATCAGAAATGCACAAGGCCGCGGCTGAGACGACAAGTGCAGTCGATGATCACAAAGGCGTAGAGCTTCGCAACGGCATGGCTGGTGCGTAACTTCAATAAGCGCCCCGCAGCGTAATTCAGTTCCTTTTCTCTACTGTAACCACACCTAGTATAACTGCCATCGTGCTATATTTAGCAATAAACATGACCGATGACATCTTCGGAATTTAATTGCGATAAGGTTTAATTGAAAGGAGTAGTTGCTTCCGATATGCCCACGATGAAATATGTACAACTCGAACCTATAGCGGACATTGCCGTTATCAAGATTAATAGACCTGAGGCGCTAAATGCACTCAATACTGATGTTATTCTTGAATTATCGCGTACGCTTGACATCATCGGTGTAGACGACGGTATAAAAGCTGTAATTATCACTGGCGTAGGCGAACGATCCTTCTGTGCAGGCGCAGATATCTCATATATGGTCAATATTACGCCTATTATGGCTGAAAAATATGCATCAGCCGCGCAAGATGTCCTCAACAAGATCGAGAAATTAGAAAAGCCCGTTATCGCCGCAATTAATGGCTTTGCGTTGGGCGGAGGTTGTGAATTGGCAATGGTTTGCGACATTAGAATAGCTTCAAGCAATGCCAAGCTCGGACAACCTGAGGTCACTATAGGTATTCCTCCAGGTTGGGGAGGCACTCAGCGATTGTTAAGGATTGTCGGTCCGTCAAAGGCAAAAGAGCTGATCTTCACAGGTAGAACAATATCGGCCGAGGAGGCAGAGAAAATTGGATTAGTTAATAAAGTAATATCTTTAGGGCCGAATGATGTGTTACCGCCGGATGCCCCAGATGGGGATAGTGTCAAAGAAAAAGAAAGATCTACCCAACTTGCTAGGATCCTCAACAAGAAGCTAATGGAAGAATGCCTCGTATTAGCTAGAGAAATCACAAAGAATAGTTTCATTGCTGTAAAAACTAGCAAAATGCTAATCAACAAAGGAATGGATGCAGATATCAATACGGGACTGCGCTTAGAAATTTACGGCTGGGCATTATGTTTTGCTCATGAAGACAGGGAGAAAATGATGTCTGCATTTCTAAACAAAGGAAAGAAGTAAGAGAAGCCTATACGTTCTGCCTTACTCCTTTTAAGGATTCAATAGGACTCTTGCTCCTTTGCTGCTGTGACATACAAAGGTTCTGCTCTGGACATTGGCTTCTTTAAACCCGTCACTCATAGAATCTGCAACGCGTTTTCCATATTTGTCATTTTTCAAAAATGATATCATGGAGGGACCTGCTCCGCTGATTGTGACAGCAAGGGCTCCCGCCTTTAGTGCGTTCCTTTTAACCGCGTCATATCCAGGAATCAAACCTTTTCTATGCGGCTCTACTATCGCATCGTCAATTCCTTTGGCAATCATTTCAACATCTTTCAAGAGAAAACCCGCAACAATAGTACTGGCATTAGAAACATTATAAACCACACTCTTCAATGAAACTTCGTTCGGTAGGACGCTTCGCGCAATTTCTGTTTTTTTGTCGGGGACCTTGACTAAAGGAATTGCGATTATCATCATGAGATCTTTAGGCGGATCTAACCGGATAAATTCTAATCGTGGACTAGTTCTGACAATTACAAAACCACCCAGTAATGAACCCGAAACATTGTCGTAGTGTTTGGTACCGGCACTGACTATTTCCCCTTCAGCTGCATATTCTACCAGTTTAGCTTTTTCTATTTTAAGGTCAAATAGTCTGTCGAACGCAACTGCCGCGGCTACAGCCGATGCGGCGCTACTCCCAATCCCCAGCCCGGCCGGGACTTTTTTCTCGAGATTAATTTCGAAACTATTTTTAAGATCAAAATCTTGCGACATCTTTTTGACTACTACACCTGCACAATTGTCTTCCAATCGTGCAGGAACGGTTCTTTCACCCTCGCCCGAGATCCTGAGCGTTATTTGTTCTGACTGCTCTAAACGTGTAGTTATTGTAACTTTATCCTCAAAGGCGTCAAGACCTAGACCAAATACATCAAATCCTGGCCCTAGATTGGCTGTAGAGGACGGTGCCACTGCGGTGACAGAAGTGGATCCTAATTTATGGCTCAGTCTTTAACTTCCTCTCCATGACTGACAATTCTCGCAAGTGCAGCCGACAAATTGACCATGCCATTCAAGGTCATACTAGAGACGGCTATAAGGTTCTGATGAAATCCACACATACTCATACTCCGGGCCAGATCTTTGCTCAAAAGAGAATATTCTGCATCCTTCTCATTGTTGAGAGAAGATTCTAATGAAAGGACAGAGGACGACCATTCCAGAATATCTTTCAATTTGTCAACAATGAGGTCACGTTTTGTTAGAATATTAACCTGCGCAATCTTTAGTCTCAATCTGACTGACAATGCGAGTAGTCCTATTGAAACGAAATTAATTGGAGATGAAACTAACATCCCATCAAATGTGAACAGTGTAACCTTATTATCAGATTGAAAATTCGATACAAAATATGGACCACTTGCTCTGAATGCGAAAAGCTCTATCTGTCCTGGCGTATCAATCAGAATATAATCCGGGTTCAAATTGTTCACTTCATCTTGAATTTCGTCTAGCCTTGTTGCGATCATATCACTTGCCATTACTAGTGAACCATTTGGTCCAAGGTCATAAGTTTCCATCAGAGTGTTTATATCTATATAGTCTCGGACGTCTACATCAGGCTCGTACGGTAAATTCACGACACCGGGGTCTAGGTTGATACTAATCGGGAAGGATTTGCGATCCGCATACCATTGAAGCAATCTCGACGTAAGAAGTGATTTTCCAGATCCTGCGGTACCGGTAATAAATATAGAATTCATCTTTTATGGTTGATCCTTTAGCGTATCTTTGTATAATTACTTTCTAACCCAAAAAA
>WNFX01002868.1_pt1 | contig 17291 bp, 20 predicted proteins | sample 5400111 | NCBI WGS metagenome assembly WNFX01 (sample SAMN13153363, study PRJNA577476) | soil metagenome | isolation source: 40 cm soil or saprolite under grassland replicate 1 | place: USA:California | collected 2016-06-15 | reverse complement strand
GAACAATGAGGCGGCGCAACTGGGCGACCGCGCCAAGACCAGTAGCCCACTCATTACCACACTCAGCCAACAGGTCGACAGCAAACTCGCCCCGCGCATCGAAAATGCGCGCATGACTTCTGTTGCCATTCACGACGCTGTGGTAAAGGTGAATAGCGCGTTAGTGGCGCTCAACCGCTTCCCTGGAGTCACGGTGCCAACGCTCAGCAACCAACTAAGCTCGGTGTCCGACCGCGCGCAAGAGGCGGCAGCGGCGGCGCAAGACTTGCGTGTCACGCTGGCAAATATCAAGGCGGGCATTGTGACAAAAGCCGAATCGGCGGTCATGCAGGTGACGTCCAGGATAGATACTCCGCTGGCGCGGATCCAAGGGCTTGTCAACACGTATCAAGCGAAGGTGGCACAGGTACAGGAGCGTGTTGCGTCGACGACAAATACGATCCTCATGCTGATTCTTGTGACGGCGGTGTCTCTGACGCTTCTCTTGATCATCTTCTCGGCAGGGCTGGTGCTGCTAATCTATGTCTGTTGGCAGTATATACGCACTGGTCGTTTTCCCTCCCTGCGCGTTGTGAGCGCGTCGTAGTCAGTCCAAGGTGTTCTTGACGAGAGGAGAGATCAGAGAGCTTGTCGCAGGCATCAAGGGCAAGAAAGCGCCACAGAGTGGTTCAGCGTTGAGCATAAGCCACGTTCATCATGTATACTAGCAATTGAACAGACTCATGCTGGAATGACGGAACGCTAGCTGTTGTATTGGCGCTCGTTCATCATGTATACTAGCAATTGAACAGACTCATGGTCATTGTTATCGTACAAGTATGGAGGTACACTGATGGCAGACACTATAAACACGCAAACAGAGCAGAAACACACAATGGAGGCACCTGGTACTGAGACACCTACATTTGACGAGCAATCTCTTCGCGATGAACTCAAGGAGGCTTCTCAGCAATTCTTCAGCACGCTCTTTCGAGTGGGGGTACACCTGGCTCTGACACCTGTGTCCCTGTTACCAGAAGAACCCCGGGAGCATTTTGTGAGTGCCGCGCGCGAATTCACTCGTGGGATGACTACGCTCGCACACGAACTTGCGGACAATGTTGACAAGATCGTCGAAGAGGTGGGGACGGATCTGGAGAAGGACTTATAAAAGGCCTTTCGATGAGCAAAAAAACACCAAAGATATCTAGATTTTCACAAGCTGTACGCTTCCTACGTGTTTCACGCTTATTGTTCTGGACGATCTGGGTGATGTACCGCGAACGCCGCCGTGTCATCCGCGCTCGTGAGAAAGGCCACGACGACGTCCAGCCAAACATTGAAGTGTTGATCAAGGTGCTGGTGGCCTTTCGCCAAACAGCCATCCAGCTTGGGGGGCTGATGATCAAGCTGGGGCAGTTCCTCAGCTCGCGTGCTGACCTGTTACCGGAGCAGGCGTTAGCCGTGCTGGCCTCGCTCCAGGATGAAGTGCCTGCAGAGCCATTCAGTCATGTCGTCTCCGTCATCGAAACAGAACTGGGCCAACCGGTCGAGCACCTCTTCAGCGTGGTAGAACGCAAAGCGACAGCAGCCGCCTCGCTGGGACAGGTCCATAAGGCCAAACTCGCCTCCACCGGTGAGGAGGTGGCGGTCAAAGTGCAACGGCCCAACATCGAGCAACTGGTGCGTATGGATCTGAATTCGCTTAAGTTTGTGATCCGGGTGATTACGCGCTTTGTTGACACCGGCAACTTAATTGATCTAAAAGGTGTGTATCGTGAATTCGAACGCACCGTCTATGAAGAGATTGACTACATTGCTGAAGCAGCCAACTGCAAACGCTTCCAGGAGATGTTCAAGGAAGACCCAACCATCTACATTCCCCGAGTGTATGATGAGTATACGTCGCGTCGTGTCCTGGTGCTGGAGTGGATCAATGGCATCAAAATCAACGAGTATGCCGCACTCGAGGCCGCCGGGATCGATCGCCTGGAAGTAGCAAATCGTACGGTGCAAGCGTATTTTTACCAGTTCTTTGAGGAGGGCTTCTTCCATGCAGATCCGCATCCCGGAAACATCTTTGTCAAACGAGGAGCGCCAGGCATTGGTCCAATCATCGAATTTGTTGATTTTGGTATGGTTGGGTCGCTTACTCAAAGCATGATGGAAGCCATGAAAGACCTGTTTTTGAGTTTTGTGACACGCGATTCAGAGACGATGGTTCAGGCATTATCTCAGCTCGGGTTTATCGGCAAAGGAGCAAATATTTCTGCACTCGAGCGCGGCCTCTCCCTCTTGCTCGAACAGTATTATGGCATGACACTGGGAGAGGTTCGTGAAATGGATATTCCGAAAGTGGTCGATGATATAGAGGAACTGTTGTATGGTCAACCTTTCCAGATTCCTGCACAGTTCACATTCATAGGACGGGCTATTAGCACCCTGGTAGGTGTCTCAACGGGACTTGCACCTGATTTTAACTTCATTGATGTCGCAGCGCCCTATGCGCGCAAGTTCATGGGGATCGACATGGAGAGCATTCGACGGGCAATGCAGCAGCTCCTGCGCCAGTTCGTAGAAACAATGAACACGCTCTTGAAAATGCCGGGCACATTAGAGCGCATCCTGACCAAGCTCGAGGCAGGGCAATTCGTGATTAATCTTGGTGGGGATATCGGAATCGGTGCAACGGCTTTCCGCAGACGCGAATCGAATGGTGCGAACACTGCTTTCCCCATCGCATTAGCGTTGATGTTTGTGGCGTGTCTCGGGGTAGCAGCCTTCTTCCTTTACGATCACGATCGAATTCTGGCGATTGCTGCCTTGGGTCTTGCAGGGTTTTTGGGTCTGAGGTTGTTTTTAAGGTGGTGAGGCAGAAAGTAAAGTGGCTGCCAGCAAGACACTCCCCTGCTGGCAGCCACTTACACCACGTGCGGCCATAGAATCCAGGTGAGACCATCAGCGTCGGCGATCGCGGCGGCGGCCACGACGGTGTATGCCCGCGGCTGAAACTGGCGACAACGGCCTACCGAACGGGTCAATGAACAGCGAGCATGGCCCTGCTTTGGCCGGTAGCGTCCCATCAAGCACTTCGGCCTTATAGGTCAGCGTATCTTCTGTCATTTGTGGATCACGGATGACTATCGTCACATCTTCGGGGTGTGCGTCTCCTGCCCCCAGGAAGGAAACAACCGCGTTCGGGGGGTCCTCAGCGAAGCTGTTTTCGCCAACACCCCAATCATCGACGAACTTGCTGGTATGCATGTGGCCCACGACCCGCTGGGGACGGTCCGCAAAGAACAGGGTCGAGTGTGCTATTCCGTGAAATGTCAGGGAGCCATTACTGGTCGTCATCCCGTGAGCACTCTGGACAAACATAGCCTCGATATTTTCTAATTGTGTTACATCGGTTTCGCTCATAGATTCGTTCCTTTCATATGTACATCTGAACACTACCTTAAGTATATTTGATCAGGAACAAAAATACATCGTGCAAATGTACTGTTTTTACAACCTTCTAAAATGAGGATGGGGGACAACGTTTTCGGCTTACTTAGTATATTTACACTAGAATGGCAGTTAAGTCATGACCGTTCTTTCGCAACAAAAGTCCTTGACATAGCTGCTCAGGAATACATACAGTACAGGATATACTGATTATTCAAGAAAGGATCAAATTCAATGCAACCTGTCATGATAACAGCGGCGATGGTCGGCGCAGAAGTAACCAGGGATCAACAACCAAATTTACCCACATCGCCGCAAGAAATTATTTCGGCAGCCGTTGAGAGTTATGAAGCAGACGCCGCGATCATACATATTCATGTGCGTGATGCTGAGGGCAATGCGTCACAGGATGCGGGTATTTTCCGCGAGGTAGTCGATGGCATTCGCGCCCGCTGCGATGTCATTACACAGGTATCGACAGGTGGCGCGGTATGGATGATCGCCGACGAACGTCTTCAAAGTGTCGAGTGCCGACCGGACATGGCGACACTTACGACCGGTACAGTCAATTTCGGTGACGGAGTCTTCATGAACAACCGGGGCTTAGTAGAAACGTTTGCGCGTCGTTTGCGTGATTACGGCATCGTACCGGAAATTGAAATCTTTGATGCGGGGATGCTCGATGAGGCCATGCGGTTGCGCAATATGGGTCTGATTACCGACCCGATCCAGTTCGATTTTGTGATGGGTGTCCCTGGCGGTATAGGAGCAGATCCCGCCCACCTCGTTCATCTAGTACGCTTCCTTCCGCCGGGGAGTACCTGGAGCGTAGCCGGTATCGGGCGCCATCAATTGACTCTGGGTACGATAGCCCTTGCAATGGGAGGGAATGTACGTGTGGGCTTTGAAGACAATATATATTATCGTAAAGGGCAACTGGCAAAAACTAATGCAGAATTAGTAGCTCGTATCGTCCGTATGGCCCAGGAGCTGGATCGTCCAGTGGCAACGCCCGCCCAGGCAAGAGAAATGTTGCACCTGGACAGGTATAAGTAGCTTTAAATCACCGTAAGTAATTCGGGTTCGTCTTCCGTAATTGCAATCGTGTGCTCGAATTGCGCAGAACGAGAACCATCAGCCGTACAGACGGTCCATTTATCTGGCAATGCTTTGGTCTGGTATCCTCCCGCATTGATCATCGGCTCAATGGTGAAAACCATGCCTGGTCGGAGTCTCAATCCTGTACCGGGGCGCCCATAGTGTGGTACCTGAGGGTCTTCGTGCAATGACCGGCCGACACCGTGGCCAACATACTCTCGCACCGTCGAAAAACCCTGCGACTCAGCATATGTCTGAATAGCAGCACCGATATCACCAAGTTGCTTATTTGGTCGTGCTTGCTCGATACCCAGTTCCAGGCAATGCTGCGCTACCTCCATCAGTCGTTGCGATTCGCTGTCGAGCTTCCCAACAGCAAAGGTCATGCACGCGTCGCCGACCCAACCTTTATAGAGCACTCCAATATCAATACCGATGATGTCTCCCTCGCGCAGAATCTGTTTGGGGCTGGGGATACCATGACAAATTACATCGTTGACGGCCACGCAAATTGTGGCGGGGAATGCTGGCACAGCGGGCAGTCCATTCCTCGCAGGGCGAGCGCCGTACCCTTTATAGATAGGCTTTGCGCCTTTGCTACGGATATAGTCCTCGGCAATCTGGTCAAGTTCTGCCGTGGAAGTATTGGGCTTCACATAAGGACGCAAGATCTCGTATGTTTCAGCAACAAGGCGCCCGGCCTGGCGTAGTTGCGCAATCTCTTGCAGTGATTTTAATGTAACTGCCATGTTTTCCTCTCATATGATTGGAGGGGTTATCCCCCGAGTTTCTTCATCTCGATTCTCTTGATATTCTATCACCGTAGTTGCTATAAATCAATACAATGTATTGAAATCCCGCAACATTTCTGTTAAATTACGCTTAGAGAAAGTTTTTGCTAAACACACAAAAGGCTCCTAGAGGAGGAACTTTAATGACTATCGCTTGCTGTCTTCGAGTCCTTTTAGCCAAGGCAAATGTTGAACGAGCCAAACAGGGAAAACCTATTCTCAGTTTGCGCAGCCTTGCAAGGGAAAGCGGTGTTTCTTTAAGCGTTCTCGCATCACTCCATACTGGACGCAGCCAACGAGTTGATTATACCACCATCGATAGACTTCTCACTTACTTCAGCTATTACTTCAATGTCAGCATTGATGATTTGTTTGTCTGGGAAAAACCCGGCATGGAAAGGGTACATGTAGAAGTAGGGCGCACTTCTACTTAGTTCTCACAGGTATCACAAGTACTTTGATTTAGTAAGGTTTAAAGGAGGTTACGCTATGCGCTATATAATTCGCGAGAAGTTCTTCCGTCTTGGTGAAGACTCGACGATCATGAATGAAGCTAAACAGCCCATATTTGAGGTTGATGGCAAGGTCTTAAGCCTGCATGACCGGCTGATTGTCCGCGATATGGCCGGGAACGAGGTAGTCAATATCCACCGCCGGCTCTTCACCTTGACCCCGACATACGAAATCACGCGTGGTGAAGAGACACTTGCCACGTTCCGCAAACACTTCTTCAGCCCGTTCGTCGATCGCTTTACGGTGGACATCCCCGGCCCGGATGACCTGGAAATGACAGGGTCGCTGTTCGAGCATGAGTATACGATCAGCCGTAGAGGTCAGGTCGTGGCTGTCGTGTCAAAGCGCTGGTTGAGTCTAACGGAAACCTATGGCGTCGATATTGCTCCCGGGCAAGATGATCCGCTCATCCTCGCATGCGTGCTTGCACTTGACGTGGCCGAAGATAGGGAACGCCATAATGACTAGGATATAGCATCTAGTGGAAATTGCATAATATCCTATGGATGAGCTAACTTATGCTTCCGGTGTTGAACTCATGGGAGCAGTCTGCTGTCCCTGGCGAATTGTTGCTCTTGACAACGATCTTGCTTGCCAGTATACTTGCTAGTAGCAACGTTGTTACTAGCAACGATTTGACAGGGGGGATTTGATGGATACACCGACGGCGGGGATATTGCTCCGAGAGGTCGCCCGGCTGCACGCCCACTCGCAACGCGAGCAGGTGGCATGCTGCAATGGGACTACCTCGACGCAATGTCTGATTTTGACCGAGGTGGGCCGCAACGGCCCCATGACCCTAGCAGATCTAGGACGCCGCACCAGCTTAGATAAGGGCTGGCTCAGTCGTGCCGTAGAGACGCTCGTCCAGGAAGGCTTGCTGACCAAAGCGCTGGGGAACGCCGACCGGCGCACTGTTCGGATCGCGTTGTCTCCAGCAGGCCAGACGCGCTATCAGCAACTGAATGAGACGCTCAATGCCCATGCTGAACGGGTGATGGCTCGTATTCCACCGGCAGAACGGGAGCAGGTGGCACACACGCTTGCTCGGCTTTATCAGGCCCTCCAGGGGGAAGCCGCAGAAACTGTAGGCATTCCATGTGTTGAGGAGGAACAGCGATGAGTTCCTGGATCATGCGCCGTGCAACACCACACGATTGGCCAAAGATTGCAGTCTTGTTGGCGGCGGCTGACCTCCCTCTGGCTGGAGCGGAGGCCCATCTGTCCGATTTTTTCCTGGCCTTTCGAGAGAATGTCTTAATCGGCACTGCCGGGCTGGAGTGTTATGGCGACACCGCACTCTTGCGTTCTGTCGCGGTGGCTTCAACCGAGCGTAGGCATGGTCTGGGCCAGGCATTAGTTCAGCAAGTGCTCGCATATGCTGCCTCGTTGGATGTGCGTCAGGTGGTACTGCTGACGACCACGGCGGCGAACTACTTTCTCCGCTTTGGGTTTCAACCGATCAGTCGAACCGAGTTTCCCTTGACAGCACAGGCGTCGGTGGAGTTTCAGGAAGCATGCACTGCCACCGCTACAGGAATGTCCCTTATGCTTGAAGAGGAGCAACACTGATGGATATATGTATTTATCTACCTGGCCCGACGGATGCTCCTGCATTTAGACCGTCTTTGCACCCATCGTTTTTCGTACACATGTTGAATATCAGAGATAGAAAGGAATGTTATGACTATTTCACTCGAGTCTTTGCTTGCTGCGCGATTGTTTCTCAGCCCTAAACTGCTGGGTAATCGCCTCTTTTTCCTGAGCAATCTAGGTCAGGGTGGTCATCTGAGCCTATACGCGATGGATGCCGGTGGAAGCGTTCCAGAGCCGCTGCTGCCAGCGCGCATTGCCTTGCCGAACCCAGAGCTTACGGAAGCAGAAGTCTATACATTGTTCCCCAAACTGGGCAAGATTCTGCTGATGCTTGATCGCGATGGAGATGAGCAGTATCAGCCCATGCTCATTCCACTGGAGGGCGGTATCCCTGAGCCGACCTTTGGAACAGCATTTGATGGCTATCGGGTCCGCTGTCTTGAGAGCGACCCGGAGCGCAACCTGGCGTATCTCAATGCGGAGTCGCGCACCGAGCAGATGCACGTTTCATTTCAGGCGAACCTGGAAACCGGACAACTGGTGAAGTTGGGCCAGAACGCCTGGGGAAGCTATGTGGATGGGGTCAATGCCGACCATACCATGGTGATCATGAAAGATGGCTATTCGGAAGGCGACAACGCTCTCTATCAATGGCAGGTCGGCTGGCCGGAGCGCAAGCTGCTCTATGGCGTGCCCCTGGAGCAGCGGGCCGCAGGGCAGGACGTGCCGCCCAACAGCATCACCAATATCTTCTTTACGCCGGGCAACAGGGGGCTGCTGTTTATCACTTCGCTCTTTGTCGATAGCTATGGCCTGGGCTATCTGGACCTGGCCGACCCGGCGGCAATGCAGCCGGTGGAGATCATGGGCATTCAACACAGCGGGTTGGGCGAACTGGTCAAGCTGAAGCATCTGTGCGATGCGCGCTATACAGTGGAATACAACATCGATGGCTGCTCCTGGCTGTATGAGGGCACCTTTGAGGAGGCCAGCCTGACGATGAAGTTGGAGCGCGTTCTGTGCGGCAGGGGCAAGTTGACAAATGGTAAGCTGGAAGCTTTCTCCTACGAGAAAGAAACCGACCGCTTCGCGCTCTCCTTCTCAACAGCCACCTCGCCCTCGCAGATTTACACGATTGAAGGCGAGCAGCGCCAGACGGTGCACCAGCACACCCGCGAGCGTGTGTTAGGTCTGCCGGAGGAATGGCTCTCGCCTGGCGAGGATGCCTCATTCACCTCGTATGATGGGCTGCGTATTTCGGCGCGGCTCTATCTGCCGGCCCCCGCGCTGGGCTTTGAGGGACCGTGCCCGCTGGTCTACTATATTCATGGTGGGCCACAGGGCCAGGAGCGGCCCGACTTCACCTGGTTCTCGATGCCGCTGATTCAATATCTGACGCTGGGCGGCTTTGCGGTCTTTGTGCCCAATGTGCGCGGCAGCGCCGGCTATGGGCTGAGCTATACCAAGTGGGTAGACCACGACTTTGGGGGCAAAGACCGGCAGGACCATGTGCATGCCATGACCCAGGTCCTGCCGCAGGACAAGCGCGTCGATGTGAAGCGAGCCGGCGTGGTCGGGCGCTCCTATGGTGGCTATATGACGCTGACGCAGGCAGCGCGCCACCCCGAACTCTGGTCGGCAGCGGTGGATATGTTTGGACCCTATGATTTGATCACCTTCAGCCAGCGTATCCCCGAAAGCTGGAAGCCCTACTTTGAACTGGTCATCGGCCACCCGGAGCGCGACCGGGAGTTCCTCCTGGAACGCTCGCCGCGCACCTACATGCAGCAGATCAGATGCCCGCTGCTGGTGATTCAGGGCAAGAACGATCCCCGCATCATTGAGCGCGAGTCGCGGGATGTGGTTGAGCAGCTTCAGGCAGCCGGAAAGCGGGCCGACTATCTGGTCTTTGAGGATGAGGGCCATGATGTGCTCAAGTACGCCAACCGCGTCACCTGCTACACCGCCATCGCCGAGTTTTTCAAAAAGTATCTCTAGATGGAGATCGAAGCTGCGCCGCACGCCTTTTCATCATCGACATGCGGCGCAGTCTTTTCGGAAGATCGCTCAGGGTACTTGCCCTACATCAGAGAAATATTTCCTAATCCTGTTCTGCTTTGCTACCCCACCCTGTGCGCTTCCAGTTCCTCTTGCAGGCGCCAGGTCTGCCACCCCCAGGAAGTTTTTTTGCATACGATCCTGCACGTAGTTGTTACCAAGGTCTTGGCGGGGTTTGACTCGTTTTTGGGAGTCTTTCACGTAAACGTAGTATTCGACATACCCCCACCTGTGTTCTGACGCAACGTTCATGATATGGCTTCGCTCCTTGCCTTAGACAAATATGGAGTTGATCTTGCCTTCTCCTTGGCTGATATGATTTACTGCTTCATAAAGAGCTACAAGCCAAGAGCATACATGGTGTGATCTCATGGAATGGAAAGCAAACGCTGAAAGAGGTTGCGATGACTGACTCATTCGAAACTCCCTCTCCCCTGCCGCCTGAGGTGCTCGCGCATTATAGCAGTGGGTATGAGTCCCAACGCTTGCTTGGTGGTGCGAGTCAGATTGAATTGGTGCGAACCCAGGAACTGGTCATGCGGTATATGCCCCCGCCTCCTGCCGTGATTTTCGATGTTGGCGGCGGTCCGGGCGTGTATGCCTGTTGGCTGGCGAGACAAGGCTATGAAGTGCATCTGGTTGATGCGCACCCCCTGCACGTGGAACAAGCCCGGCAGGCTTCCCAAGCACAACCGGACACTCCTCTGGCAGGGATCGAGGTCGGTGACGCGCGCCATCTGAACCGTGCTGACACGAGCGTCGATGTCGTGCTCTTGTTTGGCCCGTTGTATCACTTGACTGAGCGTACTGACCGCCTCATGGCACTGCGTGAGGCACATCGTATCTTGCGCCCTGGAGGCATCCTCTTCGGCGTGGCCATTGCTCGCTTCGCCTCGGTGCTCGATGGGCTGCGCCAGGGATTGCTTGCTGATCCCGCCTTCGTACAGATCGTCAAGCGTGACTTGACGGATGGGCAGCATCGCAACCCGCTGAATCACCCAGCGTATTTCACGACCGCCTTCTTTCACGATCCGAAAGAACTAGGGGTCGAGATACAGGAGAGTGGGTTCGTGTATGAAAGGACGTTACCGATCGAAGGGCCATTGTGGCTGTTCCCTGATGTGGTGACACACTTCCACGATCAGAGGAGGCGCGAAACGTTTCTGACGCTCGTTCGCCGGCTCGAACAGGAGCCATCGCTGCTTGGAGCCAGCGCCCATCTCTTAGCCATTGCACGCAAAGAAGAACAGCGATGATCTAATGCTTTTACACAATTTACACTGAAAACTCGGTCACTTTGTCTGGTGTGAGGCGAAGAGAGACACGAGACTGTTGGACTAACGCCGCAATAGTTTGCTGTCTTGTTGCTTCATCGGATTGAATATAGCGTTCCACCAGGCGCTCAATATCCTGGCGGATAATTGACTGGTCTTCGCTTATGGCCACGGTGCCATAGAGGCTGACATAGCGATTCCCATCTTCAACACAGATCGCGATGCGGGGATCACGACGAAGATTCTTCACTTTCTGCAGGTGTCTCGGCGTACTCATGACGATAGTTTCATCATTTTCAAACGCATACCACATCGTGGTCAATTGTGAACTCCCATCTTTGTTCAGAGTACTTACCACAGCAAAATGGTATTCGCGGAGCAACTCCTTTGCCCAATCAGAAAGGATGCTTGCCATAGGGAAATCTACCTTTCATGTTATCAATTGCACAATTCCACTTAAACTAGATCGTTCTCACCCGTCCGAACGCCGTGGTCTCAGAGGAACAATACTCGTTTTCCCCCGCTTTGGTGAGAACACCTGTTTTGCTCCATTCATATGAGCGCCAGTCTGACGTGCCAGTTATCCGATGTTCATAGCTCACTTGCACGTGAATGAGAGAGGCAACTCCTAGTCACTTGATCATCGTAGCGCGCCGAGCTTGCACACGACTTCTCGAATCTCGCCCTCTTGACGCGTCTTGTCCTCACCCCTGCTCACAGGGATCTGGTCCCGCTGCTGCCTCGGCGAGCAGCTCGACGAGCCGGTTGGGAGTCGAGACCATTGGCCAGTGACCGGTCTCGATCGTGCGGAAGGTCCAGTTCGGCTCCTTGCGCATGGCCGCTACATCATCGGAGAGCCAATGGCCTCCCATCGTGCATGCGATGTAGGTCGCTCGCTGCTCAGAGAGCGGTCGGGAGAGGACGGCCGGTTCGGAGATCGTGCGGCCCGGATGCCCAACAAAACGCTCCAGGAGCCACTGGGTCTGCTCAGTGGACAGACCATTGCCGTCAAGAGCCGCGAGGTCGGGAGCCGGCCAGCGACCCTGATGTTCGGGGATCTGTCGAAGTTCGTCCTCACGCTGGTGCTCGTCTAAGGCGTCGAGCATCGACTTGCCATCGTGCGGCAGGAACGCTTCCACAAAGACGGTGTGCGCCACGCGATCGGGCGCGCGGTCGGCGACCTGACCGGCCACGATGCCCGAATAGAGGTGCCCCACGACCACGACATCTCGCAGGTCGTTCGCCTCCAAAAGCGAGAGCACATCGTTGACATGAGTGGCTAACCCGACATCCGAAACATCGGTCCCCTTGGACAGTCCTGACAGCGTGACCGGGTAGACGTGATGACCGAGCGCGCTCAGCCTGCGGGTTACAGGTTCCCAGACCCAGGCACCCATCCAGGCACCGGGGATCAAAACAAAGTTCGTCATGATGCAAGCGGCGCGGATACCCCCATCTGATCTATGCGGGAGGAAGCGCCGCCCTCCTTTCTAGAATTGCGCAAATTGACGTATTGTCTCTGCCTTCGAGGGAGAGACAAACCTCCGATCAAGTGGGTATCCCCGCCTCTTCCTTTGCCAGCTATGGCGAACGAGAAACTACCCTGGATGACCGGCAGCCACGGCTCTACCTCTGGCGGACAGAAGCTTGCATGAGCGCACGTAAACGCATTGCATGGCTTTCCATATGTGGGGCACCTCCAATAGGTTTGTCTGTCCATCCGTGTTTGAGATAGAGAGAGCATACCTGAAAACAGCTCACAAGTGAATGCGAAACACAAAACAAATATGCTATACTACTCGCAAAAAGAAAGGGATATGTGGGACATGGCTTTGCAATCAGAAAGGTCGCTCGATAGTACCGACTGGAAGATCTTACGCGAACTGCAACAGGACGCGCGCCTCTCCTATAACGAGCTGGGGCGACGTGTGGGACTGTCCGCTCCAGCGGCAGCCGATCGCGTGCGCAGGCTGGAAGATGCGGGCGTCATCACCGGCTACAGCGCACAGATAGACCCGGCGAAAGTAGGCATGCCGCTGCTGGCCCTGATCCAATTGCGCTGTGTTCAGGGCTCGTGCCTGTTAAGAACGAGCACAGTTGAGGAGTTCCCGGAAGTGCTGGAGATGCATAAGCTGAGCGGCAGCCACTGTGCTGTTCTCAAAGTGGCTCTCTCTTCTATGCGGCATCTGGAAGCATTCAATGAGCGATTAAGTGTTCACGGAGCGCTGGTCGTCAATATTGTGACGTCCAGCGTATTGTCCCGCCGTGTCATCGACTGGGAACAGCTCGACGAAGACTTCGATCTTCCAAGCTATCCAGGTTGGAGCAAGGCAACCCTTCCAGCCTCAGACTCGTAAGCTGAAGAGGAGATCATCCTCAATCAAGCGATCTGTTCTCTCCTATTACCTCAGATAATTGTCAAAAAAATACCTCATGGAATTTAAACATTTACAGTCTAACATGAAGGGAAAGGAAAGGACAACCCCCATGGAAAAAGTGAAGAGGCATCACTGGCTGCTGAAGTATTCGTTCCTTTTGCTCAGTTTGCGAATCATTAAGCACTATGGTACTCTACTAGAGTAGCCTAAAGTGATCGATATCAAAGAAGATACAAAAAACATCTAGGACGTTCATACCCTGGATGTTTTTTATTACCCGCAACTTGGGGCCATGTCTCGATCAGTGCCGATCGACGACCCAGAAAGTATTGTCATACTACCACAAACTTTGCTGTTGTAGCTGAGAGCTGGTACTAACTCTGGCTCGTTGTAGTGGTATGGAAAGTGAGAAAGGAAGAATGACCGATTTAAAGCAGTTGGAACGAGACACACAAAACATAAATGGCTTGAACGAGCATGCTTCATATTGTGAGTGCATTTGGTGTCGTGAGGGTGATACACAACTTGTTGAGGCCTCAGACCTTACTAAGCCGGAGATTGAGCAAGAAATGATGGCAATGCTGAAAGATTTACCTCTTTCTATCGCCATCACAAAGCAGGGTGATCTCTCCAGTAATGAATACACCTGGCAATGCATGGGTACCACTGGGAAAGCATACTCCTTTGTGGATGCAACTCGGGAAGCTTTGCAGTCCTTGATTGAAGGCTTCGCCGTAGTACAGACGTAACTAACGATGATTTAAGTATAGGCGGTTATCCAGCAATGGATGACCGCTTTATTATGCATCCCAAATGGTAACATCGTACCCTATTATATCAAGTCCTGTTGTATTAAGAGCGATCACCAGATTGTTGTGCAATGGTCGTTACGCGAACATGACGGTTCCCTGAGAGCCATCGACAGTAATTTGCTGGCCTGTAGTGATCCGCTCTATCGCGCCGGTAACGCCTACAACTGCCGGAATACCGTACTCACGGGCGACGACCGCCCCATGCGACATCGGACCGCCCATTTCCATTACCAGTCCGCTAGCTGTAAGGAAGAGCGGCGTCCAGCCTGGATCGGTCGAAGGGGCCACCAGGATTTCGCCTGGTTCCAACCGGGCACCCACCGGGTCCAGAATCACGCGCGCTGTCGCCGTTACCACGCCTGCCGAAGCCGGTGTTCCTTTGAGTATTCGATCAGTAGTGGCTCCTGCCACGGTTTGAGCTTCAGCTTCCGGCTCAGTGCCATCGGAGAGCAAGACGCGCGGGATATGACGCCTCCCTAACTCGCGCTCATAGCTCATCCGGCGCTCGCGCACTATTGCACGCATGTCTTTGCCTGCCAGGGCTTCATGGGCCTCTGCAAGCGCAATAAAGAAAATGTCTCCGGCAGATTCCAGGCGTTCGGCGCGCATCAGTTCTTCACCTATTGGCAAGAGGATACGTCGCGATCCCGCCAGGAGCAGTACTATGCTATATTTTGGGGACTCCCGCAGACCAGACAGGTCACGTATCCGCCTCAGACAGAAGTGTACAAGCTTTCCCCGCAGCCAGCCGCGTTTGCGTGCTCGTCGTGTCAGCTCCGCAACCATGGCCTCCGCTTCCTGGGCGCCGCGCTGGAACTGGACATCCGGCGCTGCATCTGGATTGTTGAGTTGCAGGTAGTTGGCGAGCACGCCGAGCAGATACGTCGGGTCCTCCGACCAGCGCGGCAATCCTAGATCGATTTCGGCCACTCCCCGGTGTCCATAGGTGCGCAGAAAATCTGCTAGCTCTTGTTGCAATGCAGGTGGCAAAGTTCCTTCGCGGTACGCTTGCGCCAGTTGCTCTGGTCGCCTCTCGCGGAACAGCATAACGACTGCCGCGTCCTCTCGCAGACTCCGGGCCAACTGCCAGAGCTGCAGATCCATCTCGGTGGTTGGATTATAGGGGAGGCTGCGCCGCACCGTCTGCAGTTCATCATCGCTTGCCAGGCCGTTTAGTAATCTGCTTGCCAGTGCTGGTAAGCCAAACACAAGCCATATCACCGGCAAAACGCCAGACAGCAATGCAGGGAAATATGCTTGCACCTGGTGCTCAAGTGCTGTTAGACGTTCGCCGGCGCTAGCATCACTCGGTATTTCGCTCAAAGATATGCGCAATTGCTCCTGCAGGCGCCAAAAGCGCATCCGCGCCGTCTTTGGATCGAGTAGTGCCTGGACGAGATAGATGAACGGCGCTGCATGGGTATGTACCAACAGTGCGAGCACTTTCTGAAAGATTACTATGCGCGACGTATGAATAGGCGTGAAGCGAGGATCAGAGGCAAGCCGCTGAAGGACAACACCAGAGCGTGCCTCCATGTGTCCCATCACCTGGATCAGCAGGGGACTCCAGAACGTGCTGCGCAACATTGGCGTGAGATCGAAGAAGATACGGTATGCCGCCTCTTTTAGGAAAGCGGGACCGGCCAGGAGATTGGAGGGAGGAAAGCCTGCCAATGTTGCCCCGGGGGTAGTCAGCAAGCGGATGAAGGCCAGGCCCATAGGCGTGATTGGGCCGTATACACCCTGTGCAACATTGACCGAGAAATACACACGAACGGTCTCTTCTGGCGCGGGCGCGTCGGCAGGCAACGGAAAGAGCGTCGTAATCGGGCGCGCCTGTGTCAGCCAGACCTTACCGGAGCCATCAATCGCCCATTCGATATCCTGTGGTGCTCTAAAGTGAGCTTCAACCTGCATCCCCAGCTTCGCCAGAGCAACTATCTGTTCATCGGTGAGACTGGATACCTTGCTTTGCTCTCCTGACTCGATACGCTCTGTCCCACCACCAGCAAGCGATCGAATAAGCAGCCGTTTCTCGCCCAGGCGCCGCTCGACGACCTCGCCGCTGGCCGCATTGACCACAAAGTGATCGGGATTGACTGCACCGGAAACAACCGCTTCTCCCAGGCCAGGATTAGCGTCGATGACGGCCTGATGACGACGACCGGTGAGGGGATTGGCCGTAAAGAGGACGCCTGCGACTATAGCGTTCACCATATGCTGTACTACCACTGCCAGGCCCACAGTACGAGCATCGATGTTGTTGCTCGTACGATAAATGACCGCGCGATCAGTCCACAAAGAAGCCCAGCAGTTCCGCACTGCATCCAGTACGGCATCAATCCCTATGACGTTGAGATAGGTTTCCTGTTGACCGGCAAAGCTCGCGAAAGGGAGATCTTCGGCAGTCGCGGAGGAGCGCACAGCCACAGCAAGAACTTCATGATAGGCTTCCCGAATGGCTTCTACGATGGCTGTAGGAACGGTGACCGCTAGCAGGGCGGCACGGGCTGCGGCGGCAAGGTTCTCTAGACGCGAGGTATCGCCAGCGTTTGTCGTAGCAAGTTCGTAGAGTATTGGTTCAAGACCTGCTTGCTGGCTCGCAAGTTCATATGCTGCCGTGGTCACGCAGAAGCCATCTGGCACAGGTAGCCCAGTCTGTATGAGTTCGCCTAAATTGGCAGCTTTGCCTCCGACAAGAGGCACTAGACTGCCATCTATAGCGGTCAAAGAGAGGACGAGTGGGCTATTACTCATCTGGAATGTCTGATATGGTTGTTTCTGGTTCTGTATATTCAAGAGCGTGCCTCCTTGCGGCGTCGGCGAGCAACTGCATGGCTTGCGCAACTACCGCTCTCTCTTCAGGCGAGAGATATGCCATGACCACCATCTGCGCCTCCACCCGCTTCTGTTCGAGGGCATGTACGAAAGATCGACCGCTCTCGCTCAGAGATACTCGTTTCACTCTTCGATCGCTTTCGTCCTCACGACGGCAGACCAATCCGCGCACAACCAATTGATCGAGCATACGACTGGTCGCGGATACGGAGCGCCCGAGGAAATTGGCCACACGTTTGATCGCCAGCTCTCCTTCGCTAACGAGCAAGAGCAGTGTGACAAACTGGATCGACGACATTTCAAAGTCGCTAGAGCCTCGAATGGTGCTGACGACCATCTCGCGCCAGAGTGTTCGCCGAAACTCAATGAGGTTTTGGGCAAGTATTTGGTGATTATAGTCGTTACTGATGACGTGTCCTTCCTCAACATTTGCACGGTTATAACAGTTGTATTAATGCAATAGTAACATAAATGCAAAGAAATATCAATATGTTACAATCCTTCATA
>WNFX01002867.1_pt1 | contig 17293 bp, 13 predicted proteins | sample 5400111 | NCBI WGS metagenome assembly WNFX01 (sample SAMN13153363, study PRJNA577476) | soil metagenome | isolation source: 40 cm soil or saprolite under grassland replicate 1 | place: USA:California | collected 2016-06-15 | reverse complement strand
CCATACTCGCGTCCGTCAGCTGAACGTGATTGGGTCTTTGGACGCACGTAAGTCGCTACCAGGAATTTCGGAGTTGCATCCGTCCAGTCCTCGGAAGCGTTAAGCCAACTATAACTTGTCCGCGCGTCAGTCGGCTTCATTTTGTTATCTTTCGTCCGGTCGTAGAAGGAGACGATAATCCTTGCGTGCCCATTTTGCGTACCTGGTCGTGGCTTTACTCCAACCTTCAGGGTCAGGTGACTCAGGGCGTTCGGATCGGTAATCTCTGACAGAGTTGTTTCGGTGATCGCCAAAATTGAGTTCTGCGAAACACCGATTCGCCGCAGTAGGTGGGGAAAACGTGCATCGGAATGGAGCGGACGAAATTCGGGAAGAAACGCGATCCACTGTAGTATTCCCGAGTGCTCCGCAAAGGCGCGTTCGAGCCAGCGGAAAGCTTCTTCTTTTTCGCCGAACGCGACGTAAACTGCCGCGATCACAGGCGCCGAGACATATCGCTTCTCCCTGGCTTGCACAAGCTGAGCAAGAATATTTTGTGCCTCTGTTTGCCGGCCCATGCGCGCGTAGGTGATGGCAAGACCGCTGCTCGGGAGATGGGTCGCCTCCTGGGCTTTGGTATAAAGCGCGATCGCTTCGGCGAAGTTCCCTTTCTCGCGATAGGCAGCGGCAAGATCGGAATCCAGATAAAAGTAATTTGGATCGAGCTGCAACGTCCGCTGACCCTCACTAATTGCCTCGTCGATCTGGTCGTTAGCGAGGTAGGCGGCGGTCGCGACGTAACTGGTGATGGGTGACACTGGATCTAATTTCTCAGCTTCCAACACAAGCCGGAGTCCTTCTTTTAGCTCGCCGCGGAAGAGCGGCAGCAGCGCCGAGAAGAAGTGAGCGGGCGCTGAGTTGGGATCGAGTTCGAGCGCGCGCTTCAATTCTGCATCCGCGCCGGCCAGGTCCCAGTCGAGGACACGTTTCGCTTCGCTAAGATAGCAATGCGCCTCCGCGTCTTTCTCGTCGAGTGCGACTGCCTTTAACGCGGCTTCTTTTGACGCCGGGTAAGCGTCGAGTGGTTTTACGTAAACGTCGGCCAGAAAATACCAAACCTTTGCGATCCCAGTCCAGGCACGCGCAAATGTCGGATCTTTCTCGACGGCGCGTTGAAAGAAACTGAGCGCCCTTTGCAAGTCCTCCTCGCTGCTCTTGTTTGAGAAATAAAGGCCTTGGAGGTAAAGATCGTATACCCCGGTGTTAGGCTGTTGATGGGCCGGAAGCGAAACGGCTAGCTTGATCTTGAGCGCGTCAACGATTGCCCGAGTTATTTCATCCTGCAGGGCAAACACGTCCTCCAGCTCGCGGTCATAAGTTTCCGTCCAGACGTGAAAACCGCTGCGCGCATTAATCAATTCCGCGGTAACACGAACGCGGTTACCCTCCCGTCGCAAACTTCCTTCAAGCACATTCGCAACGTTTAGCTTTTCCCCAACCTCTCTCGCGTTAACGCTCTTCCCTTTGAATGAAAATGACGAGGTGCGGCCAACGACAAGCAGCCCGTCGACCTTTGCCAGCGCGTGAAGAATTTCCTCGCTTATGCCGTCGCAGAAATATTCCTGATCTTTTGCTTGGCTAAGATCGAGGAATGGCACAACCGCGATACTTTTTTCTGGAGGATTAAACTGCGAGGCTCGGAAGAGCTCGCCGCGAAATAACCAAATCCCAGCCGCGCCTAAAAGGAGACCGGCAACAGCCGTGCCAACCAGTTTGGGGTTACGACGCAGCCACAAAGGCACGGCGGGGAAGTGTTTCAACTCAGCCTCGAACTCCAACTTGTGACGAAGATCTTTGAGCGCCTGAAGCAGCTCGTGTGCGCTGTGATACCGTTCCTCGCGATCTTTGCGCAGCGTTTTGCTGATAATCTGCTGAAGCTCAGCGGGCGGGTGCGCGAGGTAACGCGTAACCGGCGGTGGCTCCTTCTCAAGAATCGAAGACATCACCTCTCTTGGTGTGTCGCCGGTGAATGGCGCATGTCCGGTTACCATTTCGTAAAGGACTGCGCCGAGATTCCAGATATCGGTGCCTTTATCAACCTGCGCGCCGTACGCCTGCTCCGGCGACATATAACGAGCTGTTCCTAGGATCGATCCCAGATTGGTCTCAACTAGCAATAGCGCTTCGTCTCTCGGCGTCGTTACCGGCAATTCCTGTTCGGCAAGCTTTGCAATTCCAAAGTCGAGCACTTTCACGTATCCGTCCGGCCGGAGCATGATGTTCTCCGGCTTGATGTCGCGATGAACAATTCCGGCTTGATGGGCGGCAGCGAGCGCACTCGCCACTTGGATGGCGATGTCAACAGCTTCACTCAATTGCATTGGCCCGCGCATCAGACGTTGATGCAGTGTCTCGCCTTGGATCAGTTCACTGGCTATGTAATGAGTCGAGTGATCCTCGCCGATCTCGTAAACCGTCAGGATATTTGGATGATTGAGACCTACTACAGCGTGCGCTTCTTGTTGAAACCGCTTCAGGCGCTCAGCGTCCCCTGTAAAACGCCTAGGCAGAAGTTTGAGCGCGGCTTTGCGGCCCGCTGTCACGTCGGTGGCCAGATAGACTTCGCCCATCCCGCCGGTGCCGATCGATTCGGAAATCTTGTAGTGGCCGATCGTCTGACCTACGAGCGAATCAGCTTGCCCATTTTGAATAATCTTGGCCGCGAGACCAACAGCCGAAGTTTCAATGAAGCTGGCTGCTCGCTGACGTGAAGCCAGGAGCGCTTCGACTTTACAACGCAAAACCTTATCGCCTTCGCAGGCCGTGTCGAGGAATGCGCCAATCTGGCCGGGCTCTTGTTCCAACGCTGAACGAAAGATTTTCTCGATCGTCTGAAACCGCGCGGGATTCATTCTAAATGAGCCCGCGAAACACGCGAATAAATCAGAGAGAAACATCGGAAACTTCGATTTTCGTTTTTATTTTCTGGGTTTTCGCGATGCGTTCGTATTCCAAGCCCGGGTAGTGGCCAAAATTTACCAGAAGACCTAGTTCAAATCCGGTTGCGTGCAGATAGTTCAAGAGCTGTGCGCGGTGCTCGTCGGTCAACGCGGAAACGGCTTTCAGTTCGACGATAATTTTCCCGATGCAGACGTAATCCGGCTCGTAAGTCTGCTTTAATATTCGACCGCGATAGCTCAGGTGAGCCATGTCTTAGCAATTGCCGGAATGTGCTGGTATTCAAATTCGATGCCCAGGCATTCTTGATAAACTGGTTCCAGAAATCCACAGCCCTTCTCGTTGTACACCTCAAAGCAGGCGCCAATAATCGCGTAGCTCTCCTTCTTGTAAATGATTTCAGCCATTTGGTTCGCGTCGATTCGCGTGATTCGCGGGCCCTGAAAAACTTCTTTGGATTCTGTCACGTTGCGCTGTGTAATTCCGTGTACAGCCATACCTTGGCAAATTCCCAGTCACGCCTCACCGTTACTCGTGAAATCTTGAGCACTTCTGCTATCTCGTCGTAGTTCAGCCCGCCAAAATATTTCAGCTCGACTACTTGAGCTTTTCTCGAGTCGAGTGTGGCGAGCGTTTCCAGTGCCTCGTGCAGATCAACGATTTCCTTTGATTCCTCCGGTGAGACAAGCGCTGCATCGTCCAATTCTACTTTGACCGCACCGCCACCGCGCTTTTGGGATCGCTGACTTCTGGCGTAGCTAACCAGGATTTGGCGCATCGCCCGGGCGGCCACGGCGAAGAAGTGAGCGCGATTCTGCCAGCGTGGATTGGTTTGATCGGCCAAGCGCAGATAAACCTCGTTAATCAGCGCCGTGGTTTGCAGTGTGTGGTTGGGACGTTGTCCGCCCATGTGATGATGGGCGAGGCGTCGCAGTTCCTCATAGACTAGCGGGGTCAATTCCGCGAGGGCAGCATCGTCCCCCAGACTCCAGCGCGTCAGTAGATCGGTCACTCTCTGCTGAGAGACCGAAGGTGTGTCCATAACCGGTTTTCACAGCCTATCAGCCCCAAGAAATCTCTGCACGCCGAAATCGTGTCCAGAAAATCTCAAGTCAAATGAGCACTTTGAGCGCCCGTTTTCGTTTATGGCAGTGAAAGGAAAACTACGAAACCAAAAGAAAAGGAACAACCATGAATCCGCTGACTCACTTAAAAAAATACGAATCCTGCCACTCCTCAGTCTTGGCGCGATCTTCGCGTTAGTCACCGCCGCTCACGCACAGAATCTCTACGTCTCAACTCAACGCCCCCCATCGCACGCAATCCTCGAGTTCACGCCATCTGGGACGCAGAGTACCTACGCTTCGGGGTTGTTGTTCCCCCGAGGGTTGGCCTTTGACAGCATCGGCAATCTTTTCGCAGCGGAAACCGTTGCGCCGGGCGACCGTGATCTTCTCATTGGGAGAGTGCTGAAATTCAACCTGCGCAACCACGTCAGCACCGTTGGCAGCGTCGTTAACTTTTTCTTTGAAGGCCTTGCCGTAGACATCGCGGGCAATGCCTATGTCATGGCGAACGATCAAACTAGTCCCACAGGGGCCAGCACTATCTTCAAGTTCACACCAGATGGCGAACGGATCGTCTTCGGCTCCGTTCCTAGTCAGGGCTGGGGCCTGGCTTTCGACAGCGCCGGCAACCTCTACGCAGCCGAGGGCGTTGTGGATTTTGGCCCAGACCGAACGATCTTTAAATTCGCCCCGGATGGGACGCGCACCGTTTTCGTCGGCCCAGACGCCTTCCCCGAGGGCGAATATCCGGTTGGCCTTGCGTTTGATAGCAACGGCAATCTTTTCGTTTCAATCGAAACCTTTACCGATCCGGGAGCGGACTCGATTGTTTATTTCACTCCAAGCGGGATGAAGAGCATTTTCGCTACCGGCCTAACTTTTCCTCGGGGCCTGGCCTTTGACGGCTCGGGCAACCTCTTCGTAGCCGAGGCAATTCAGCCCGGCGACATCTTGAAGTTCTTTCCGGACGGAACGCACACCGTTTTTGCCTCCGGCTTCGGCCGCCCGGAATTCCTCACCTTTGGGCCGCGATAATGTGATAGGACGGCGTGACTGGCGGCAACCCTCGTCTTTCTACAACGCGGCGCAAAATTCTTCGCCGGAAAAGGACGACGTCCTAGTCTCAGAAAGCAGGCATCGTCCGCACAAACTTTTCAGCACGCGGAAGTTTCCTCCCAAAAGACCTCGATTCACATGAGCACTTTGAGCGCCCGTTTTCGTTTATGGCAGTGAAAGGAAAACTACGAAACCAAAAGAAAAGGAACAACCAATGAATCCACTAACTCAATTCAAAAAGATACCAATTCTGCCACTTCTCATCGCACTGGCGCTCGTCCTGCGTGCCGAACCCGCAACGGCGCAGGGCAACGAGGTCACACACTGGAACCAGATCGCGACGGACACCCTCGTGGCGTTCCCTGCGGGGGCGGGCGGCGCGGCGAATTCCCTTCAGATTAACATGGGGATGACGCAGGGCGCCGTTTACGACGCGCTCAATGCGATTGAGCCGAGGTATCGGCCGTATCTCCTCGAGACGCGCTTTGACCCGAACGCCTCGAAGGAAGCCGCTACCGCGACCGCGGCGTACAGGATGCTCTCCAATATCATCTCGACCGTGCCTGAGAACATCGTGTTCGACAGGGCGACCTTGCTGGACAGGCTGACCACAGAATACAACAATTCGCTCAATGGGATACCGCCAGGTCCGCGGGACGCCGGGATCGCCGCGGGGAACGCCGCGGCCGACGCGATGATTGCGGCACGGCACGGAGAAGATTTCTGCCCGTGCGCAGACGGACGCTTCGGGCCATCACCGTGGGTGCCAAACTACGAACCTGGGCATTGGCAGCCGCTGCTGGATCCCAACGGCAGGCCAATTCTCGATCCGACCGCATGGGTGGCGAACGTGCGGCCGTTCCTGATCCAGAGCACCTCGCAGTTTCGTACCGACGGCCCGAACGCTCTCACCAGCACCGCGTACGCGGAGGACTTCAACGAGGTCAAGGCGCTCGGCTCCATGAACAGCACGACTCGCACACCCGAGCAGAGGCACATCGCGCTCTTCTGGGCGAGCGCCGGGGGTCCAGCGTTAATCTGGAACCGAGTCGCGCGGAACCTGATCGCCGACCCACAATACGCTGTCGATATGGTCGATAGCGCGCTCTTGTTCGCGATGATGCACCTGAGCGCCGCCGACGCGGCGATCAACTGCTGGAACGATAAGTACTACTGGGACTTCTGGCGGCCATGGACGGCGATCCAACGGGCGGACGAGGATGGCAACGCGGACACCGAGCCCGACCCCTCCTGGACGTCGCTCCTCACGGCGCCGTACCCCGAGCATCCCTCGGGGCACCTATCTCTTGACGGCGCGCACCTCGAGGTGCTGCGGCTGTTCTTCGGCACAAACCAGATCCGATTCGGCGTAACGAGCAGCCAATTCCCGAATGAAACGCGCTACTTCGATCGGTTCTCGGATGCTCTGAACGAAATCGTCGACGCCCGCATCTGGGCGGGGCTGCACTTCCGTACTGCAGACGTACAGGCGAAGATCCTCGGCAGGAAAATCGCCGACTACACGGCGAGGCACTACTTCCAACCGCTTCGTTTAGGCAGCGCCAGACCCAGGTAATTGCCCATTCTGAGAACGACTCCACTTTGATCTTGATCGCAGTTGTCAATCGTCCCAGCGAGCCTTGCTTGGAAAGCCGCTGGGACGAAAGATAGGTGCGAATGTGCGCGCTAGCTCTCGGGCGATTGAGTCAATTGCCCCTACCTCGGTCTTATTATTTCATCCGATGCCGTGATCAGGAAGAGTAAGAGATTCCTCGACTTCACTCGGAATGACAAAAGCGGGGTAAGGTTCGCGGTTGCTTGCATGCTTGTGACGGAGCTTGATATTGTTTTCGCATGCGTTTTCGGACCTACAAGAACACCGATCTGACGGTCAGCGAGGTTGGCTTTGGTTTGTGGACGATTTCCACCGGCTGGTGGGGGAATTTTACCGAGGGTGAGGCGATTGCGCTCATGCACAAGGCATTCGATCTCGGTATCACCTTGTTTGATGCGGCTGACACGTACGGAAACGGGTTAAGCGAGGAATTAATCGCGAAGGCATTCCCGAACCAGCGGGACGAAATCGTGATCGCGACCAAGGTCGGCTACGACTTTGTGCATCATGGTCAGGCACGCGGACGCGGTCAGCGCGAGATTCCGCAGGACTTTTCGCCAGAAGCGACCACGCGCGCAACGGACGCAGCGCTCAACCGGTTGAAGACAGATCGAATCGATCTCTTGCAATTGCACAACATCCGGATGGAACAGGTTTATGAGGACGCGCTCTGGAAGGCTCTCGAGAAACTGAAGGCCGCCGGGAAGATTCGCTATTATGGCATCGCGCTCGGACCAGCCATTGGCTGGCTTTACGAGGGGGCTAACTGTATTCGCGAGCGGGACATCACGAGCTTGCAGCACATCTACAACATGATCGAGCAGCATCCCGGGCGTGTCTTTCACGATGCGGCGACCGACGGGGGTAAGGACACAATGTTCCTGATTCGCGTGACGCACTCGTCTGGAATGCTCGAGGGGAAATACACTGCGGAGACGACCTTTCCGCCCACAGATCATCGAAGCCATCGACCGCGCAGTTGGCTGCTGAACGGCATTAAAAAGGTTGAGAAATTGCGGTTCCTTGAAAATTCCCAGCGCACACTCGGGCAAGCGGCATTGCAGTGGTTGCTCGCCGATGATCGCGTGGCTTCGACGCTGCCGAATATTTACAACGAAGAACAGCTCGTTGAATTCGCCAAAGCACCAGAATGCCCGTCGCTTACTGCCGACGACATGGCGAAGATCGAGGAACTCTATTCAGAGAATTTCGGCATCGAAGAGGAACCACCGAAGTTCAAAGGTACCATGGAGGTCTCGAAGGAGACGGCGACGGCGTAGCGCGAGATGGAGACGGCCTGCCCTCAGGCCGTTCAACACATGTAGGATCCTCATGATCGAACATCGGCATTTGCCCCACGTTTCGTCGTTTTGTGACAATCCAATTGTATTTTTTACAACCTGCACGCATAAGCGACGAAAGCTCTTAGCTTGCGCCCAAAGCCACGTCATTTTACGTGCCCTGTGGGAACGATCGGCAGAACGCGATGGCTGGTGGGTTGGTCATTACATTCTAATGCCCGATCACGTTCATTTCTTTGCGCGTCGAGCACCTGTTGCGCGGCCGATGGCGGACTGGATGCAAATGTGGAAGAGCGTGAGCTCGCGCCAGCTCGTGGCCGCCCTGGACATTGCCGCACCTATTTGGCAACCGGATTATTTTGATCGCTATCTTCGGTCGCGAGAAAATTATGGGCAAAAATGGAATTACGTGGAGCAAAATGCCCTGCGGGCGGGATTGATTAAAGAAGGCGAGGAATGGCTATACCGCGGTTCGATCTTTGATCTGATGTGGTAAGCGCGCGGAGATTCTGCTACGGCCTGGGGGCAGGCCGTCTCCATCACGGGGCCATCTTCCACGCCTCTCTACGGCTAATCTGACTCGTCTTCTTCCTCTACAGGTTCGGCACGGCGAATTTCTGGTTGTTCGCGCGCGCGTTGCTGTCGCTGGCCGACTACCTTTTCGCTCTTGTAAATTTCTTTGAAAATCTCGGCGATCATCGGGGCAGCCGCAGAGCCGCCATGGACTTTGCTGCCGACATCGCCTTCGTAAAGAACTGCGAATGCATATCGCGGTTGATCAGCCGGCAAAAACCCTGCAAACCACGCCGCCGTGCGCTCTTTATTTTTGGGTCCCCATTGTGCTGTGCCGGTTTTACCGGCGACCTCAGCGTTATCGAGGCTGGCTTGGTGCGCGGTCCCGCCCGCGCCATTTACAACATCGATCATTCCCGTATGCAATTCGTCCAGCGTCTCGGATGACAGATTTAGCGTTCTCTTCGCTCGCACCTGATAGGCAGTAACTATTTGGTTATCGAATGTCTGCACCTGTTGGACGAGCCGTGTTTGGTACAGTGTCCCGCCGTTTGCTACGATGCCCATCGCCTGGGCCATTTGCAACGGAGTGACTTGCGTGTCTCCCTGTCCAATCGACATGTTTGCGATGTCCCCGTTGAGCAACTTGCGACCGTGCGTTGCCTTCATGTATTCATCGTTTGGAACGCGGCCTTCCGCTTCGCCACGCAAAGGGATACCGCACTTCGCGCCAAAACCGAGTGCTAATGCCCAATCGATGATCGGTTGCGCGCCGGTTCTAATCCCCACCTGGTAAAACCAGGTGTCGCACGATTCGGTGAGCGCCTGCACGAAATTCAACGCGCCGCGATTGCCCTTTTTCCAATTATGGAAAGTGACGTTGCCAATCTGAATTGACGGAACGCATTCGTATCGGTCGTCCGGCTGAACGGCACGGCTTTCGAGCGCGGCAATTCCAACGGCAATTTTGAAGGTCGATCCTGGCGGATACGACGAACGATACGCTCGCGGCAAAAGCGGGATGTCCTTGTCGTCTTGCAACAACTTGAGTTGCTCGGCTGATATCGAAGGAACAAACAAATTTGGATCGTAAGTAGGCCAGGAGGCCAACGCCAGAATGTCGCCGTTGTTGGGATCGGTAATCACAATGGCACCGCGTTTTGCTTTCGCTTCCAGCGCCTTTTCAGCGAGTTGCTGAAGACGCAGGTCAAGAGTGGTGACAACGTTGTACCCGGGGTCGGGCGGAGTAATCAGTTTCTCGGAGGTCTTCCGACCGTCCTTATCAAAGGTGAGCTTGTATTCACCATGCTTGCCTGTGAGCATTTCGTTGAACGTTTGCTCGAGTCCTTCGCGCCCCTCGGTTTCAGGCCAGAGCGTTTCGTGATTATCGACGATGCCGTCGGGATTTCGTCCGGTCTTGCCGGTGTACCCGATAATTTGGCCGGCCACTTTTCCATTCGGATAAACGCGCACGTAAATCGGGCGCACAATCACGCCGGGCGGCGGATCATTTTTAATCTGTTCGTACTCCAACTCGCTAAGATTCTGCGCGATCTCCATCGGCATGACTCCTCTGTTGTGGTAATGGCGAACAATTGCATCGTCGGAAATCTTGAGTTTGCGACCAATTAGCCTGGCGGTTCTGTCGATCTTTTCCCTGGCGAAGCTGAGTGTTTGCGCATCGGAAAAATCAAGCGGTGTAGGGAAACTGATAGTGAGATTGTAGCTGAGCTTATTTTGCGCGAGCGATTCGCCGTTGCGGTCTGTGATCTGACCGCGCGGTGCCGGAACATCAAGGATGTAAGTGCGCGCCAACTTTTGCGTCTCGAACGTTGGGATAATCGTCTCTTCTTCCGGCGAAACACTTGGACTCGGCGCGGGCGTCGGCATTAGCGTTTGTCCTCGGATCGACGCGGCCACCGCGAAGAGCACAAGTGCGAGACACAGATTACGCATTTTCACAGATTCGGGCAGAGATCGTTCCAGTCAATCGGCGTAAATCTGCGAATGGAGCTGATGGATCAGCGACATAGAAGGCAAAGCCGCGATGGGTAGCGGCGAGCGAACTGGGAAGGGAGCGAGTTTCAAATCTAGGGATAAATCAATGTCTTTGCAGGAATTGATGCACGTCTTCGGCCAACTTTCGGCCAATCCCTTCCGTGGAAGCGATTTCCTCCACTGTCGCTCTGCGCAGGCGATTTACCGAGCCGAACCTTCGCAGCAGCAAATTCTTGCGGTTCTGACTCACACCGGGGCAATCATCAAGAATGCTTTCGCCAACTCGCTTTTTCATAAGCAATTGATGATATGCGTTGGCGAAGCGATGCGCCTCGTCGCGAATGCGTTGGAGCAGCCGCAAGGCGCCGGAGTCCATTGGAAGTTGCAGCGGAAGCGCCCGGCCCGGCCGGTAAATCTCTTCCCGTTCCTTGGCCAAGCCGATGATGGGAAGATCGTGCAAGCCTAAGCGCTGCAATTCGCGGCACGCGGCGGAAAGCTGGCCTTTTCCGCCATCGACAATGATCAGGTCTGGCAAACGGACGGCAACAAAACCTTCGTCATTCTGAGCCCCGAAAGCTTTCGGGGTCGAGGAATCCCCCGAAGTTACCTGTGGGTTTTGCAAGGGGATTCCTCGACCCATTCGACTATCGCTCAGGGCAGGCTTTTGCTCCGGATCACGGGAAATTCGCGCCAGCGCATCCGCCGCATTTTCCTGTGAAAACTCCGCGACATCGGAGTTCGCGTCTCGCGCCTCCAGCAGAACACGCGAATACCTGCGCCGGACGACCTCGGCCATGCTGGCGAAATCGTCCTGTCCTTCCACTGTTCGCACTCGATAGCGCCGGTAATTGTCCTTATCCGGTACACCATCCCGGAAACAAACCATTGAAGCGACCACGTGTGTCGTGGAAATATTTGAGATATCGAAGCATTCCATCACGCGCGGCACCTGCGGCAGTTGCAACGCATCAGCCAACGCGCCCACGTCCGCCATCGAATCGATCGAGCTCGGCAGACTACCACGGGTAAATCGACGCATTGGCCTTGTCGTGCTGCGCAAGTCATCAACCATGTTGCGTAGTTCGGCGGCTTTCTCGAAATCCATTTTCCTGGCCGCTTTGCGCATTTCCTCTTCCAACGTCGCGATCATTTCCCTCGATTTTCCTTCCAGGAATTCACTGGCTTGGAGGACGCGCTCGCGGTATTGGTCTGCGCTGATTTCGCTCAAACGTACCGGCACTTGATAGGTCGCTGATTTCAACTCACGCTCCGTGGGTGAGCCCCGCCCAAAGGTCAGCACGCCAAATTTCTTGCGCATGAAATTCAATGTCTGCCGCAATGCCCCCGCGTGCGCGTACGGACCGAAGTAGCGGCTACCGTCGTCCTTTTTGAATCGGGCCAGGCGGAAACGCGGCCACTCCTCCGACATATCCACCCGGACCAGGAGGAACCGCTTATCGTCACGGAAGGAAACGTTGTAACGCGGGCGGTAATCCTTGATTAGTTTGCCTTCCAGCAAAACGGATTCTGCTTCGCTGCGAACTGTATGCGTCTCAAAATTCCATGTCGCGTCGAGCATGGCGCGCGTCTTCAAATCGGCTTGCGCCAGCTTGGACGGCAAAAAATATGAACCCACTCGTTTCCGGAGGTCCCGCGCTTTGCCGACGTAAATCACGCGGTTAAACCGGTCCCGCATCAGGTACACGCCGGGCTTGTGCGGCACTTCGTGCACCTTTTTCTGCAAATCCGGCTTCTCTTTTTTTGGTACAGCCATCCGGCCGCGAATTTACGCGAGAAGCAAGCGGCTGGAAACCCGCTTCGTTCCGCCTCGCTGGCCGCAAGGTCGCAGTCTCGATCCAAAACTGAAGAGCGCTCCGTAGCCGAGGTCGCGGACCTCGGTCCCGTGCTGCAGGTCCAAAAACAAAGCGCGCGGTCGATGTGACCGCGCGCCTATGTTTTACCTCGTAGGTCTAAGGTTTTGTCGTCGTCGTAGTAGTTGTTTCCTCGTGCTTAATTACCGCGGGTGGCTGGCTCAACACGACTTTGCGCACGAGCACCCGGTCACCAACTGTGGTGTAATAGATTGTTGCCGGCATATCTGGGCGAATGGCCGACCAACTTACGGTGCGACCTTCCGGATCTAGAATGGCCGTGTCTCTCGTGTAGTAATAACGCACCGGCGCCGCACTCGGCGCTGTTCGGAACATAAAGTAATCCGAATCCGGAGTGTATGTCACGATTGTACCGGCACTGCTGGTTGTTGTCGCCTGAGTTGTCGTTGTACCGGTTACCGGGTCGGCTGTCGTGGTAGTTGTTGTGGTCTGCTGTGCCAGCGCTGTCGCTACCGCCGTCGCACAAGCCACTCCCGCCGCCAACATTTTCACTAATCTCGTTTGTTTCATATTTGTCTCTCTGCTTTGATTGAATGGATGTTCTCCATTGTGTATCTCTCCGACTCCTTAGCGCCGGAACTTCTTCAGTTACGCCCTGATATCGTAAATTGCGGCTCGCGTGGTCGCATCTATGGACGTAGTCCGTTTTCTTGCGCTAGAGGAACGTAGCGTGATGTTTATGCGATCCCTACCCGGTTTTCGCGATTTTCTCCCTGACGACTGCGCAGTGCGGAATTACATCTTTGCCCGCTGGCGCGAAGTCGCGCGGCGCTACGCTTTTGTAGAATGGGACGGTCCCCCGCTCGAGGCCACCGAGCTTTACAAGAAAAAGAGCGGCGCAGAAATCGTCGATCAACTTTTCAATTTCACTGACAAGGGCGAACGCGAAGTCGCGATGCGCCCGGAGCTAACGCCCACGCTTGCGCGCGTAGTCGCCGCGCATGAGCGCGAATTTAAGAAGCCGCTCAAATGGTTTTCCATTGGCCAATTTTTCCGTTACGAAAAACAACAACGCGGAAGATTGCGCGAACATTTTCAGCTTAACTGCGACATTATCGGAGAAGCAAACCTTGCCGCTGATATCGAGCTGGTGGCGCTTTGCATCGATATCCTGCGCGCCTTCGGGTTCACCGAAAAAGATTTTGTGGTACGAATAAGCGATCGCGATTTCTGGACTGATTTTTTCCGCGAAAAAGATGTCTCTGCCGACCGGTGGGGCGAGTTATTGCAGGCGATCGATAAATCCGGGCGCGAAGCGCGCGAGAAAACAGCGGAGAAGCTTGGCAAACTGGCCGATCCAATCTTTTCAATTCTAAAGACCGGCGGCAAGAGCCAGAAACTCGACCAACTTATTGGTGGTCTTGGCAAGCGTGGACTTGAAGACTACGTGGCGATCGACGTCGGCATTGTGCGCGGACTGGCTTATTACACCGGAATCGTATTCGAGGTGTTCGATCGCGGGGGAAAATTTCGCGCCATAGCCGGTGGTGGCCGTTATGACAACTTAATCGCGCAAATGAGTGATGGCACTGTCTCAATGCCGGCAGTCGGTTTTGCAATGGGCGACGTTGTGCTCGGCGAATTAATCAATGAAACAGCTCACGTGCGTCAGAAATTGGAGAATGCAATCGCGAACGACCGCAACATTGACATCTACGTAGTAATTGCAAAGGAAGAGCGCCGCGACGATGCGCTCGGGCAAATTCAACAACTACGCGATCACGGTTATCGTGTGGATTATCCACTAACGGGCGAAAAGGTCGGCAGGCAATTCCAAACCGCCGAGCAGCTCGGCGCGCGCATTGCAGTGTTGTTCGGAGACGAATGGCCGCAGATCAAAATTAAAACAATGGCAACTGGTCGCCAAGAACTTGTGCCGCACGATCGCCTACTTGCGTACTTGCAAGCGCTATCGAGCTTGTCATCCTGAGCGGAGCGAAGCGGAGTCGAAGGATCCCGCAGGATTACCCAGGATTTGGCACCGGGGTTCCTCGATTTCGCTCGGGATGACGGAAATTATGTATCGCACGCACGACTGCAATTCTCTTCGCAAGAGCGACATCGGCAGACAAGTCGCGCTGGCCGGTTGGGTAAATGTCACCCGCGATCACGGCGGGGTAATTTTCATTGATCTCCGCGATCGCGAAGGCCTGACGCAAATCGTGTTTCGTCCGGAGGAAAACGCGGAGCTTGCGAGGCTGGCGCATACATTGCGCAGTGAAGACGTGATTCAGATTTCTGGTCACGTTGCTGCACGGCTCCCGGGCACAGAAAATCCAAACCTTGCTACGGGCGATGTCGAGATCATTCCGAGCGAGTTGAAGATTCTGAATCGGGCTGACGATCTGCCGTTCCCAATCGACTCCGAACCGCACAACGAAGATTTGCGGATGACCTATCGATTCTATGACTTGCGCCGTGCTCGGTTGGCGCGCAATCTGCGGTTGCGACACATCGCGGCGAAGGCGACGCGCGATTATCTCGACAGGCAGGGTTACGTCGAGGTTGAGACTCCGATTCTTTCCAAGAGCACCCCGGAAGGGGCGCGCGATTTTTTAGTGCCAAGTCGAATCACGCCCGAGAAATTTTATGCACTGCCGCAGGCGCCTCAGCAATACAAACAACTCCTGATGGTCGCCGGCGTGGAAAAATATTTTCAGATCGCGAAATGTTTTCGCGACGAAGATTTGCGCGCGGACCGGCAACCGGAATTTACTCAGATTGACATCGAGGCTTCGTTCGTCACGCCAGAGGACATTTTCGCGGTCACCGAAGGAATGCTCGCCGAAATATTCAAGGCGGCGCGCAACATCGAGATCAAGATCCCGTTTGACCGACTCACGTACCGCGAAGCCGTCGATCGCTATGGGAGCGATAAACCCGATCGCCGTTTTGGGATAGAGCTTGTCGATCTCGGAGAAATTTTTCGCGAGAGCAGTTTCAAAGTTTTTCGCAGCGCTCTGGATGCGGGCGGTGTGGTGAAAGCAATTAACGCGAAGGGCTTTGCCGGGATCACCATTGGGCAAGCTGACGAATTAACGGAAATTGCGAAGTTGTACCGCGCAAAAGGGCTGGCATTTATCAAGATTGAGAACGCCGAGTGGAAATCGCCCATCGTGAAGTTTTTTCCGGAGACTGAAAAGTCAGAGCTACGATCGAAACTGAAAATCGAGGAAGGCGACTGTGTCTTCTTCGCCGCAGACAAGTGGGAAATCGCGTGTGAAGTTCTTGGACGATTGCGGTTGCGCATTGCAGAGATGCAGGATTTGCATGGTAGGGCGCGACCGGTCCGAGCCGGACAGGCCTCAGGCGCGCCGGACTGGGATTTTCTCTGGATCACCGATTTTCCGCTGTTTGAATGGAGTCCAGAAGAAAACAAATGGAACGCCATGCATCATCCCTTTACGCGGCCGAAAGCGGAGGACATGTCGCTGTTTGACGAAAAGAAGTTTCCCGATGTTCGCGCCGAAGCGTACGACATCGTTTTGAACGGTGTCGAGATCGGTGGCGGCAGCATGCGAATTTACGAGCCGGAGTTGCAGAACAAAATGTTCGAGGCTCTCGGGATCAACCCGGAAAATCGGCAGGTACAGTTTGGTCATTTACTGCGTGCGCTGCATCTTGGTGCGCCGCCGCATGGCGGAATCGCACTCGGGCTTGATCGTTTGGTCATGCTCATCGCCGGCGAACAGAGCATTCGCGATGTGATAGCGTTTCCAAAAAACAATCGGAGCATGGACCTGATGTCGAATTCACCAGCCGAAGTCGATCCCCGGCAGTTGCGCGACCTCTCGATCAAACTGGCGAAAGATAAAAAACCGTAGCGGCGGCTGTGTCAGCCGCATTGCATTGCGAACCGCGGATTCAATAACCCAGGGCCGTTTTTCGTTCTGCAGCGCTAGGAAGAGGATCCTTACGGATAGTGATTGCTTCCGTGCCGGAGTCCTTCAACTGGTGGGACTGAACCGCGTTGAATTCGATATCTTTCGTGAACTCCGGCGGTAGGTCATCTTCCGCGTAGATCGCGTGCACCGGGCATACGTCGACACAGGCCATGCAATCAATGCAGTCTTCCGGGTGAATGACCACCTGGTTTTCGAGCTCGTAGAAGCAGGCGACGGGACAGACCTCTACACAGTCAGTGAACTTGCATCCGTTGCATTTATCGGTGACTACATGGGGCATAGCATTTCGTTAATTGATTGGTTATGGAAAAGATCGGCGTTACCCATCCAATAATTGGCGACCGATGGCCAGTCAATTCCGGTTTTAACATTAGCGTCACGCAACGGGCGGCGGATGATGCTCGCGGCCAGTCCGGAACAAAATGGCGATGAAGAAAGTGACGATCGTCCCGAAGCAGATCCACCACGGAAACGCGAGCACCGGGAGCCAGCTCGGTTGAGTATACACTTGCGCACCGAAGATACTGGCGATGCCATTCGGCAGGCCACTCAATATCGCAACGACAATGAAGCCGATAATCATTGCGATGATGTTGCCGAAATCGTTGCCGCGGCGTTTGGTAAAAATTCCGCAGAGAAAGACCCCGAGCAGCGAGCCATAAGTGTAACCGAAGATTCCCAGCGCAATCGGGATAATCCGCACATTGGGATGCACAATCACGAGATAGGAAGTGGTCGAGGCAACCACAATCATCAGGAGAGCGAACCAGACCGTGGCCCAGCGGACCGCCCGCAGACTTTGTTCAGTTGTAGCGTTGCGGTTGACGTAGGGCTCATACCAATCGCGTGTGAAACTTGTGGCGAGGGCGTTTAGCGCGGTGCTGAGCGACCCCATTGCCGTCGCGAAAATTCCAGCAATCAAAAGTCCGCGAATGCCGACTGGCATTTCGTATAAGATGAAGTGACAAAATGTTTCGTTGGGCGTTTTCGGCAGAGTGGGATCGGGATG
>WNFX01009126.1_pt1 | contig 17304 bp, 19 predicted proteins | sample 5400111 | NCBI WGS metagenome assembly WNFX01 (sample SAMN13153363, study PRJNA577476) | soil metagenome | isolation source: 40 cm soil or saprolite under grassland replicate 1 | place: USA:California | collected 2016-06-15 | reverse complement strand
TGTATCGCTGCCCCAGTGGCGTCCGGACCCGAGCGAGGTCGGCAGCCCGCCGAGCGATGCCGCCGTGTCGGTGTACGGCGGGGTCGCGCGCAACCCCTAGGCGTTACGGGAGGTGCCGGTGGCAGCCGAGCCAGGATTCCCCGAGTTCCGGCAGGTGGTCCTCGACAGCACCGATGCGCGTGCGCTGGCGGAGTTCTACCGCCAGCTGCTGGGCCTGGCCTACCGGCCGGGCGATGAGCCGCCGGCCGCTGGCGAGCCGGACCCGCTGGGCCAGGACTGGCTGGTGCTCCGGGACGCCTCCGGCTCGGTCCGGATCGCCTTTCAGCAGGTGACGGAGCTGGCGGAGGTGACCTGGCCGGCGGGCCCGGTCCCGCAGCAGCTGCACCTGGACCTGACGGTCGCTGCGGCGGCCGGCCTCGACGCCCAGCACGAGCGGGCGCTGGCGCTGGGCGCCCGGCTGCTCCTCGACCGTTCCGGCGATCCCGAGGAGCCGCTGCGCGTCTACGCCGACCCGGCCGGCCACCCCTTCTGCATCTTCGTGGCCGGCGCGCCGCCGGCCTGAACCCTGTCCGCCCGGGCCGTCCGGTCAGACGGGCACGGGGATGTCAGCCCTCTCCCAGCTGACGACCACGATCGGGCAGGGCGGATGCCGGAGGCAGTCGCGTGCCACCGGGCCCATCGCGTCCCGCCCGGTGGAGGCGACGCCGCCCAGCACCAGCAGTTCGGCGCCCGCCGCGCGGTCGAGCAGCACCTGCGTGGCCAGCCCCTCGGTCACCTCCACGGTGACCGGGATCGCCGACGCCGGGCCGAGCGTTGTCCGCACCGCCCCCTCCAGCCGGGCACCGGCCGCGGCGCGGTCCTCGTCCGGGCCGCGCGGGCGGACGCACGAGGCGTATGGCGCGACCCGCCACCGGGCGCGCTCCCAGGCCTGCACCACCTGGAGCCGGGTCGCGCGCAGGCCTGCCTCCCGCGCCGCCCACCGCAGCGCGGCCAGCGAGGCTGGCGTCTCATCCACACCCACGACAATGCGGGGGTTCCCGTGGGGAGTGTTCATGGCGGCACCCCTTTCGCCGCGGTTCCAGTCTGGCCCAAGCCCTGAATCTGCGGAAGGGCAGAAGGTCCCTGGCATCGATCCGCCCCATGGCGCCGCGGGCGACGGCGGCGGACCCGCCGCTGGCTGGCCGAGCGGGTAGACCGCCATCGGCGTGCCTCCTGTCTCCGCGGAGCTGCTGGCTGGCCCGCGCCAGCCGCTTCCACCCGGCCCGCCGCTGCCATCGGACTCAGGTGGTCTACCCATGCGGGCGGAGGGGGTAACCCGTGCCCCCGCCTCCCGTCCCATCACGTATAGATCACGGGCGCGGGCCTGAAATCGCCGAATCACCCGTTCTGAGTGACGCACGCCGGTGCGTTCCGAGGGATATTGGTGCGAGCGGCGCGGATTACCGGGTGAGCGTCGCATATGAGGATCGAACGGCTGCCGGAAACCAGGAGAATTCAATGGGTACAGAAAGTGAACGAGTCGCCGGGTTCGGGCGGCTCGAGGACGGGCTGCGCCAGGCCAGCGACTGGTACCTGTGGGGGCCCTACGTGAGCGAGCGCCAGTGGGGCACGGTCCGCGAGGACTACAGCCCCGATGGTGAGGCCTGGGGCTACCTGCCGCATGACCACGCCCGTTCCGGTGGGGTGAGGACGGCCTGGCCGGGTTCTGCGACATCGAGCAGCGCCTGTGCCTGGGGCTGGCGCTGTGGAACGGGCGCGACCCTATCCTGAAGGAGCGCGCCTTCGGGCTGACCGGCGCGGAGGGCAACCACGGGGAGGACGTCAAGGAGTATTGGTGGTACCTCGACGCCGTGCCCAGCCATGCCTGGAACCGCTGGCGTTACCATTACCCGCAGTTGGCGTTTCCCTATGAAAAACTCAGGGCGGAGAACGCCAGGCGCAGCAAGTTCGATATGGAATATGAGCTTCTCGACACCGGGGCATTCGACGACGACCGCTACTGGATCACCGAGGTCCACTACGCGAAGGCCGATCCCACCGATCTGCTGATGCTCGTCACCGTGACCAACGCCGGCCCGGACGCCGACACCCTGCACGTGCTGCCGACCGCGTGGTTCCGCAACACCTGGTCCTGGGATTATGGCGCTCCCAAGCCGGTCATGCAGGAGACCGGGGAGACGTCGGCCCGGATCGAGCACCCGTTCCTCGGCACCCTGGAACTGCTCGCGGGCACCGCGCCGGACGGCACCGCGCCGGCCCTGCTGTTCTGTGAGAACGAGACCAACCTCAGCCGCCTTTACGGCGCGGCCCCGCTCACGCCCTACCCGAAGGACGGCATCAACGACCACGTGATCCACGGCGCGGCCACCGTCAATCCGGATGGCCGGGGGACCAAGTGCGCCTTCTGGTACCAGCTGGAGGTGCCGGCGGGTGCCACGGTGCAGCTGCAGCTCCGGCTGCGCCCGCGGAAGGCGGCATCAAAGGCGGGCGCGGCCCTGGGCCAGCAGTTCGAGCGCGTCGTGTCCGCCCGGCGCGCCGAGGCCGACGAGTTCTACGCCGAGCTGACGCCGAAGCGGGCCACCGCCGACGAGGCGCTCGTCATGCGCCAGGCGTTCTCCGGCATGCTGTGGAGCAAGCAGTTCTACAACTACGACGTGGCCCGCTGGCTGGACGGGGACCCCACCCAGCCGCCCCCGCCGATGTCCCGCCACGCCGGCCGCAATGCCCGGTGGCGCAACTTCAACTCCTTCGACATCCTGTCCATGCCGGACAAGTGGGAATACCCGTGGTTCGCTGCCTGGGACCTGGCGTTCCATTGTGTGGCCCTGGCCCATCTTGACCCGGCGTTCGCCAAATACCAGCTGATCCTGCTGTGCCGGGAATGGTTCCAGCACCCGAACGGGGCGCTGCCCGCCTACGAGTGGGACTTCTCCGACGTCAACCCGCCGGTGCAGGCGTGGGCGGCGCTGGAGGTGTTCGCCATCGACGGCGGCCGCGACCTGGACTTCCTGAGCCGCATCTTCGACAAGCTCCTGGTCAACCGGCTGGATGGCGTTCTACGCGATCGCCATGGGCGGGACCGCGGCGGCACTGAACCGCAGCGGCCGCCGCCCGGCCAACGACCTCGTCATGAAGTTCCTGGAGCACTTCGCCGCCATCAGCGACGCGATCGACGGGCAAGGCATCTGGGACGACGCCGATGGCCTCTACTACGACCGGCTGCTCATACCCGACGGAACCGACATCGCGGTGAAGGTCCGGTCCATGGTCGGCATGATTCCCATGCTGGCGGTCGCGGTCATCGACGACGAGATGCTCGACCGCTCACTCACGCTGGGCAAGCATTTCGCCGACTTCCTCAGGCGCCAGGGCCTGGACGACCGGGAGAAGCTGCAGCAGCTCGGCGTGCTGCGCGGCGAGCCCGGTCACCAGCGGCTGCTGCTGTCCGTGGTGGGCCTGGACCGGCTCGAGAAGCTCTTCGCCCGGCTGTTCGACGAGGCCGAGTTCCTGTCCCCGTACGGCCTGCGCGCGCTGTCCGCCTACCATCGCGACCACCCGTACACGCTCGACATCGAGGGCACCGATTCCACGATCGACTACGAGCCGGCCGAGTCCACCACTGCCATGTTCGGCGGGAACTCTAACTGGCGTGGGCCGCTCTGGTTCCCCCTCAACTACCTGGTCGTCAGCAGCCTCGAGCGCTACCACCGGTTCTTCGGCGACGAGTTCACGCTCGAGTACCCCACCGGCTCGGGGCGCCGGCTGCCGCTGGACGCCATCGCGGCCGATCTCCAGGACCGCCTGATCTCGATCTTCACGGTCGGCCCCGACGGCCGCCGGCCCTGCTTCGGCTGGGTCGAGCGGCTGCAGAAGGACCCGGCGTGGAAGGACAACCTCGTCTTCAGCGAGTACTTCCACGGCGACAACGCGGCCGGCCTCGGCGCCTCCCACCAGACCGGCTGGACGGGTGTGGTCGCCGACATGATCCGCCGCCGCCATGGCGAGGTCCCGGCCGTCGGCGACGTGATCAGAATCCTGGCGAGGCAGGCCCAGTCATGACCGCCCTCCAGGACGCCAGGACGGCGCAGGAGCTCCCGGGCAGCCAGTTCCCGCTGGGCGCGACCCCCGGCGACGGCGGGACGAACTTCGCGGTGGCCTCCAGCGTGGCCGATGCGGTGACGCTGTGCCTGTTCGACGACGCCGGCACGGAAACACAGATACCGCTGGTGGACTACGACGCCGGCGTCTGGCACGGCTTCGTGCCACGAGTGGGGCCGGGGCAGGCGTACGGGTACCGGGTAACAGGTCCCTACGATCCCGCCCGGGGCCGGCGCTGCAACCCGGCGAAGCTGCTGCTCGACCCCTACGCCCGGGCGGTCAGCGGCGAGGTCACGTTCGGGCCGGAGGTGCTCGGCTACGCGACGGACAACCCGGACGCGCCGAGCACGCTCGACTCCGCCGGGCACATGCCGCGCAGCCTCGTCGTGGACGGCACGTTCGCCTGGACCGATGGCGGCCTGCGCAGGCGCCGGTACTCCGACACGATCATCTACGAGGTGCACGTCAAGGGGTTCACGATGCGCCACTCCGGGGTGCCGGCCGAATTGCGCGGCACGTACGCCGGGTTCGGGCACGAGGCCGCCCTCGGCTACCTGACCGACCTGGGCGTGACCGCCGTCGAGCTGCTGCCCGTGCACCAGAACGTGCCGGAGAGCTTCCTGCCGCAGCGCGGGCTGACGAACTACTGGGGCTACAACACCATCGGCTTCTTCGCGCCGCACAACGGGTATTCCGCGGCGGTGCGGGCCGGGCGGCCCGGCGGCCAGGTCGCCGAGTTCAAGGCCATGGTGGACGCCCTGCACGCGGCCGGCCTCGAGGTGATCCTCGACGTCGTCTTCAACCACTCCGCCGAGGCCGACCACATGGGCCCCACGCTCTGCTTCCGCGGCCTGGACAATCCGGCGTACTACCGGCTCGACCCCCGCGACCCCAGCCGTTACATCGACACCACCGGCTGCGGCAACTCGCTCAACGCCGGGGACACCCTGACCCTGCAGCTGATCATGGATTCGCTGCGGTACTGGGTCACCGAGATGCACGTCGACGGCTTCCGCTTCGACCTCGCGCCGTCGCTCGCCCGCCAAGAGGGCGGGTTCGACCAGATGTCGGCCTTCTTCGACCTCGTCGCGCAGGACCCGGTGGTGTCGCCGGCGAAGCTCGTCGCCGAGCCGTGGGACGTGGGCCAGATGGACTCCTACGACGTCGGGCGGTTCCCGCCGCTGTGGCGAGAGTGGAACGGCAAGTACCGCGATGCCATGCGCGACTTCTGGCGCAGCCACCAGATCGGGATCGGCGAGTTCACCACCCGGTTCTGCGGCTCGGCGGACCTCTACAGCGGCGCGGAACGGCGCCGGCCCACCGCCTCGGTGAACCTTTTCACCGTGCACGACGGGTTCACCCTCGCCGACCTGGTCTCCTACGATTCCAAGCACAACGAGGCCAACGGCGAGAACAACCGCGACGGGACCGACGACAACCGCTCCTGGAACTGCGGTGCGGAGGGGCCCACCGCCGACCCGGCCATCCTGGCGCTGCGCGCGCGGCAGTCCCGGGCGATGCTCAGCACCCTGCTGCTGTCGTTCGGCGTGCCGATGCTGCTCGGCGGGGACGAACGCGGCCGCACCCAGCAGGGCAACAACAACGCCTACTGCCAGGATAACGAGATCACCTGGTTCGACTGGTCCAGCGCGGACGAGGAGCTGCTGGCCTTCACCCGGCGCCTGATCGCGTTCCGCAAGCAGCACCCGGTGTTCCGCCGCCGCCGCTTCCTCGCCGGGAAGGAGGCGGCCGAACTTGGCTGGTTCACCTTTGCGGGCGCGCCGATGACTTCGGCTGACTGGGCCGACCCCGGCGCCCTGTCGCTGGCCATGTACCTCGACGGTTCCGACGCCCCCGACCGGGCCGAGGATGGCACCCCGATGGTGGATGACGATTTCCTCGTCCTGTTCAACGCGTGGTGGGAATCGCTCGACTTCGTCATCCCGGAGACCCGCGCCGGGCTGGAGTGGCGGCTGGAGATCGACAGCTACGATCCCGCCGCGCCCGCGGCGGCGCCGCCCCGCCACGCCGGTGACCGCATCACCGCCGGCCCCCGCTCGGTCGCCGTGCTCCGCGGCCCGCGCCCCTAGCCCGGCCCGCGCCCCCTAGCCCGGTGCCCGGGACTTGACGCGGCTCCACGACGGGTTATCTTAGTGGATATCAGATTCTGAGCGCCAATCAGATTCGACCCACGGAAGGAGCCGTCATGGCGGCGAGCGCTCACGGCGGCCGGTGGACGGCCGCCGACGTCCCCGACCAGTCGGGCAAGACCGCGGTGGTGACCGGCGCCAGCTCCGGCCTCGGGCTGGAGACCGCCCGGGTGCTGGCGGGCCGGGGGGCCACGGTCGTCCTGGCGTGCCGGGACATGGGCCAGGCCGAGCGGGCGGCCGGGCTCATCCGGGCCGGTGCTGGCCGCGCGGCCGTGCGCGCCGTGCGCCTCGACCTCGCCTCCCTGGCCTCGGTCCGCGAGGCGGCCGGCGAGATCCGCTCCAGCTGCCCCCGCCTGGACCTGCTGATCAACAACGCGGGCGTGATGCGGCCTCCATACGGACGGTCGGCGGACGGCTTCGAGCTGACCTTCGCGACCAACCACCTGGGCCATTTCGCGCTCACCGGGCTGGTGCTGGACCGGCTGCTGGAGACCCCCGGCTCGCGCATCGTGACCGTCAGCAGCGTCGGCCACCGGGACGGCGTGATGCGCTTCGACGACCTGCAGTTCGAACGCGGGTACCGGGCCGACGACGCCTACGCGCAGTCCAAACTGGCGAACCTGCTGTTCACCTACGAGCTGGCCGCGCGGCTGCGTGCGGCCGGCCGCCGCACGATCGCGCTGGCCGCTCACCCGGGCCTCGCCCGCACCCAGCTGTTCCGGTGGGACCCGCGGCTGACCCGGGCGCTGCTCAGCCCGGCCCTGCGCCCGCTGGTGTTCTGGGGGGTGCACGACGCACGGCTCGGCGCGCTGCCGGTGCTGCGGGCCGCGGCCGATCCCTCCGCCCGGGCGGGGGAGTATTACGGTCCCGGGCGGTGGCACGAGTACACCGGCTACCCGGTCCGGGTCGAGTCGAGCGCCAGCTCGCACGATGCCGCTGCCGGGCGGCGGCTGTGGGAGATCTCCGAGCAGCTGACGGGGGTGTCGTACCGCATCTTCGCGCCGTCCAGCTAACCTGGGGCGCCATGCCAAGGCCAGGCAAGCGCGACCGCTACCACCACGGCGACCTCCGGGCGGCCCTGATCGATACCGCCATCGAGCTCGTCGCCGAGCGGGGCGTCCGGAACTTCTCCCTGGCCGAGGCGAGCCGGCGCCTGGGCGTGGCCGTCAGCGCCCCCTACGCCCATTTCGCCGACCGCGACGAGCTGCTGGCGGCCGTGGCGGTGCGCGCCTACGAGCTTCTCTATGCCGAACTCAGGCCGGACATGAGCCAGGCCCAGGCGCCCGCCGACCGCCTCGCCGCGATGGCCCGCGGCTACGTGCGCTTCGCCGCCGCCCACCGCCCGCTGTTCGAGGTGCTGTATGAGGCCGGGCTCGACAAGGCCCGCCATCGGCAGATCGAGGCCGCCGACCGGCCGGTCACCGACGCCTTCCTGGCCTGCGTCCGGGCCCTGTCCGGCGGCGACGACGCGCTGTCTGAGGACCTGGCCACGGCCATCGAGGCCACCGCCCATGGCCACGCCGTGCTGCTCCTGGACGGTGGCTCCGGCCAGGCACCCGAGGCCGTCGAGCGCGCCGCCGACCGGGCCGCCCGGGCCACCCTCGCCCTGGTCGAGAGCCGTCACCTGCTCGGCCGGCCGGCATCGTGATCATCCAGATTGGTGCGGCTGGCCCGGTCACGGGATGCCGGCCAGCCGGAGGACGGCGGTGGTCGCGGCGGCCGCCACGATCACTACCGGGAACGGCGCGCGCCGGAGGGCAAGCGCCCCGCCGACCAAGACGCCTGCTGGCTTGGCCCAGCCCGCGAAGCCGTGCCCCTGGGTGAGGGCGGCGGTCGCCACCAGGCCGGTCAGCAGCACGGCGGTGGCGACGGACAGCAGTCGCTGCAGCCGGTCCGGGATGCGCATCCGGTGCCGGAACACCGGTCCGGCCAGGCGGAACGCGTAGGTTCCGGCGGCCAGTGCGGCGATGGCGAGCAGGGGCATCAGCGCACCTCCAGCGCGGGATTGGTGTCGGCCACGGTGGCGGCGGGCCGGCCCGCCAGCACCAGGCCGGCCAGCGCGAGCAGCACCGGCAGGCCGGCGGGGAGGAAGGGAGTGGCCGCGACCGCGATGACGGCGCCGGCCAGGGCCGCGTTGCGGGTGCCGCGATCGGCCAGGGAGGGCAGCACCAGGGCCAGCAGCACGGTGGGGAAGGCGGCGTCAAGCCCAAAGCTGCCCGTGTTGCGCAGGACCGCTCCCGCCAGCACTCCGAGCACGACGGCCACGTTCCAGCACCCGAACAGGGCGAGGCCGCAGGTCCAGAAGGTGACGCGGCGCCGCCGCCGCTCGTGCTGGCGCAGAGTGAACGCCACGGATTCGTCGACGATCAGATGCGCGCCGAGCAGCCGCGTCCACCACCTGCCCCCGACCGTGTCGGCGACGGTGAAACCGTAGGGCAGGAGGCGGGCGTTGAGTACCAGGCCGGCCAGGACCGCGGCGGCCGGGCTGCCGCCGGCGAGCACCACGCCCGCCGCGGCGAACTGGGCGCCGCCGGCGAAGACGAGCACGGACATCGTGATCGGCACCCAGGGGCGCAGGCCGCCGGACACGGTGATGGCGCCGAAGGAGGCTCCCACGATCGCGTCGGCGAGGCAGACCAGGGCGATGTCCCGGAGGCTGCCGCGATCAAGTGTTCGCCAAAACGAACGCATGTCCAATAGCATGAACACAACGGCATGCGTTCGTCAAGTCGAACAACTGGAAGTCTGGAGCGAACACGTGGGCAACGGTTCACAGGCCGAAGGCGCGGGGCCCCCCGCCCTGATCTCGCTGATCGCGGCGTCGATCCGCCGGGAGCGCGACCGGGCCGGGCTGTCCCTGACCGAGCTGGCCAGGCGCGCGGGCATCGCCAAGTCGACCCTCTCCCAGCTGGAATCGGGCGTGGGCAACCCCAGCGTGGAGACCCTGTGGGCGCTGGGAGTCGCGCTCGGCGTGCCGTTCAGCCGGCTGGTCGACCAGCCGCGGCCGGCGGTGCGGGTGATCCGCAGCGGAGAAGGGCCGGTCACCTACTCCGAGCGGGCCAACTACGCGGCCACGCTGCTGGCGTCCTGTCCCCCCCATGCCCGGCGGGACATCTACCGCATACAGGTGCAGCCGGGTGAACCCCGGCTTTCGGAACCGCACAACCCCGGCGCCACCGAACACGTGGTGCTGAGCACCGGCCGGGCCCTGGTCGGCCCGGCCGGCCAGCCGGCCGACCTCGGCCCCGGCGACTACATCTCCTACCCGGGCGACGCGCCGCACATCTTCAAGGCCCTCGAACCCGACACGGCTGCGGTAATGATCATGGAGCACGTCTGAGCTCGCCGCGGAGCAGGTCCATCAGCAGCCCATCGTGGAAGCGGCCATCGCCGCCGCTCGTACTGGCGCATCACGCCGACCGGCCGGAAGCCCACCTTGGTGTAGCAGCGGATCGCCTGGCTGTTGGCCGCCGCGGGGTCGATGGTGATCCGGTGATGACCGCGCTGCTTTGACAACCAGGCCCGGATCCGGGCCGTCCGGTGCCTCGCCTTTAGGGTGACGGCATGAGCGTCATCCAGGTCCCCTACCACCTTGATGAGTACCTGCCCGATCTGGATGGCCCGCTGCCGCCCGAGGCGGTGATCACCCCGGACCTGCCGGCCGGTGATGTGTGGGGCCGGCTGAGCGCGCTGTATTCGTCCCTGGCGGCCGCAGTGGCGGGCGAGGCCGGGCGCGGCGGCCGCCCGGTGGTGGTTTCCGGTGACTGCACGACGGCGCTGGGCACGATGAGCGGGCTGCAGCGAGCCGGCATCGAGGCCGGAATCGTCTGGTTCGACGCGCACGGCGACGTCCAGACCCTGGAGACGACAACGTCGGGCTACCTGGGCGGCCTGCCGCTGCGGCTGCTGGTGGGCTACCGGCCCGAGCTGATCGCCGCCCGGCTCGGGCTGCACGCCGTGCCCGAGCGCCAGGTCACCCTGGTGGGCGCCCGCGACCTTGACCCGCCCGAGGTCTCCTATCTGGCGGGCGCGCAGATCCGCCGCTGCGAGGTCGATGAGCTGGATGCCGCCGGCCTGCCCGGCGGCCCCCTGTATGTGCACCTGGACCTCGATGTGATTGATCCGGCCCAGCTGCCTGGCCTGCGGCTCCCGGTACCTGGCGGCCCCAGCCCAGCCCAGGTCGCCGGGGCGCTGGACGCGCTGCTCGGCACGGGTCGCGTTGCCGCCATCGGGATCGCCTGTACCTGGTATCCGGGTCACTCGGCCGGGGAACGGATCAGGGATCACCTCGGCGCCACTCTGGCCTGAAACGATCCGCCGAACCCCCTTACTCCGGCGGGAGCAGATCCGGATGCAGCCACTTCTCCATGAAGATCAGCTGATCCTCGGTGTATCCGTGCCGTTCACCCAGCCGCGGCGCCCATCGAAGGTGCCCAGCACCGCGGCGGTCAAGCCGCCCGCATCTTCGGCGACCAATACCAGGTCAGGGTCCCGATGGTGATCCCGGCGGCCATGATCGTGACTGGGCCGTGCCCGTCCATGGGCGGGTTCCGGCATGAGGACGCCGCGCGTCATCTCGGTTAGGTTGCTGGGATGGAGCAACGGGTCAGCATGATCACGCTTGGGGTCGCCGACGTGAGCCGTGCCCGGACGTTCTATGAGCGGCTGGGCTGGCGGGGCCAGGAAGTCGAGGAGACGGTGTTTTTCCAGGCCGGAGGCTTGGCGCTGATCCTCTGGGCCCGCCACAAGCTGGCGGCCGATGCGGGTATCGAGGACCGCGATGCCGGTGGCTTCGGCGGTCTCGCCCTGGCGCACAACGTCCGGTCGCGGGCCGAGGTGGATGGGGTGCTGGCCGATGCCGCGTCCGCCGGGGCTGAGATAACGCAGGCAGCGAGGGAAACCTTCTACGGCGGTTATGCCGGCTACTTCCGGGATCCAGACGGCCACGTCTGGGAGATCGCCTACAACCCAGGCTTCGCGCTGGGCCCGGATGGCTCGATCACGGTTCCCGACTTCGGCGCGTCATAGGGCGCCGGTCAGACCCGGAAGGTACCGCTCAGCCAGACGGCGACGCTGACGTCACGCGCCAGCGATCCGCGCGCACGGTGGGACGGCGGCCTGTGCGCGCTGGCCGATACGGCATCAGGTCATGATCGGCCGGCCCGCCTCAGCGGGCCAGGCCCTCGATGACCGCGGCGCCGGGCAGCTGGCCGAGCAGGCCGCCCGGCAGGGTGAGCTTGGAGCGCCGGACGCCGCTGCCCACGACCACCCGCGGCGCCGCGGCGACGCGGGCGTCCACCAGGACGGGCCAGCCGCCGGGCAGCCCGATCGGCGTGATCCCGCCGTACTCCATGCCGGTGGCGGCGACCGCCTCATCGACCGGAGCGAACGAGGCCTTGCGGACGTCGAGCTCGCGCCGGGCCACCCCGTTCACATCCGCCCTGGTGGTGGCCAGCACCACGCAGGCCGCATACCGGACCTGGCCCTCGCGCCGGCCGGTGATGACGACGCAGTTCGCCGAGACGTCGGGGCTGACCCCGTACCGCTCGCAGAACGCTGCCGTGTCGGCCAGCGCCGGGTCGATCTCGGCCACGCCCACGGCGTCCGGGGAGAGCGTCCCGTCCAGCGCCGCCAGCGCCGCGGCCACCGGCGGGGCCAGCAGGTCGGCCCGGGCCAGCGCCGGCTCGATGTCCAGCTTGCCCATGCTCGCGTCCACGGGCTTCATCCTGCCATCAAGGCGGTGGATCTGTGCCGCCGCGAGCGGCTGCGGGAAACCGCCTGGTTCGGGCGCCGCATGTTCGGGAAACCTCTCTAGGAGAGACGTCCCGCTGTGCTCCTGTTGCCGGGCAGCGTGGCGAGTGACCGGCCCACGATGACCGCGCCCACCTGAGCCCAGGAGATCCGCCTTTGTCACCCGAGTCCTTACTGTCGATCCTGCATGAGAGCAGCCAGCGCCCGGCCCTGATCTGCCCCGACGACGGCACCGTGGTGCCGCACCGCGAACTGGCCACTTCGGTGCACCGGCTCGCGGGCCTGCTCGCCGGGCTCGGCGTCCGGCCCGCCCAGCGGGTCGCGATCGTGATGCGCAGCGGCCCCGAGGTCGTCGAACTGCTGCTTGCCGTCGCGGCGCTCGGGGCGACGGCGGCCCCCATGAACCCCGGCTATACCCAGGCGGAGTACGCGTTCTACCTCTCCGATCTCGATCCGGGCCTGCTGCTGATCCAGGCCGGGCGGGGTGCCGACGTCCGCGCGGCGGCCGGCGGCCGGACGGTCGCTGACGTGTCGGCCCGGCCGCAGGGCCCGCCCCAGCTGTCGGTGGCCGGGACGCAGGCCAGCCGGGAAAGCTCATTCGAGCCCGGGTCGGCCGGCGACGTGGCCCTGCTCCTGCACACCAGCGGTACCACCAGGCGCCCGAAGCAGGTGCCGCTGCTGCAGCGCAATCTGATGGCCTCGGTGCGGGCGATCGCCGCGCACTATCGGCTCGATGCGGCCGACGTCTCCTACTGCGCCATGCCCCTGTTCCATGTGCACGGCCTCATCGCCTCGACCCTGGCCCAGCTCGCGGTGGGCGGCTCGGTGGTCACCCCCCGGCGGCTGTCCCCGCGGCGCTACTGGCAGCAGGTAAGCGCCCACGGCGTCACCTGGGTCTCGGCGAGCCCGACCATCCACACCGAGCTCATCGAGCACGGCACCGGGTCAGCCCCGTCCATCCGTTTCGTGCGCTCATGCAGTTCCGCCCTGCCGCCGGCCCTGTTCCGGCGGCTGGAGGAGCTCTACCAGGCGCCGGTGCTGGAGGCGTACGGCATGACCGAGGCCAGCCATCAGATGACCTCGAATCCGCTGCCGCCGGGGCGGCACATGGCGGGCTCGGTGGGGGTCCCGGCCGGGGCGCAGGTGCGCATCGTCGACCAGGCCGGGCGGGAGCTCCCGGCCGGCCAGCCCGGCGAGGTGGCGGTCCGCGGCCCGGGGCTCACCCCCGGCTACCTGGGCGACCCGGAGGCGAGCGCCGAGTCCTTCTTCGATGGCTGGTTCCGCACGGGCGACCGTGGCCTGCTGGAAGACGGCTACCTCCGCCTCGAGGGCCGGATCAAGGAGCTGATCATCCGCGGCGGTGAGAACATCTCGCCGGGCGAGGTCGAGGACGCGCTGAAGGCGCATCCGGCGGTCAGCGACGCCGTGTGTTTCGGGATCGACGACGACAAGTACGGGCAGGTGGTGGGCGCCGCCGTGGTCCTGAAGGGGGAAGCGGACCCGGCGCAGCTGCGGGCCCGCTGCCGGGCGTCGCTGGCCGACTTCAAGGTGCCGAAGGTCATCCACGTGGTGAACGAGATCCCCCGCACGCCGACCGGCAAGATACAGCGCAGCCTGATCGCCTCCCGGCTGAACGGGCGCCAGCGGTGAGGTTCACCGTCCTCGGCGCGGGCGCCATCGGGGGCTACGTGGGTGCGTGCCTCGCCCGGGCGGGGCTCGACGTCACCCTCGTCGCCCGCGGCGCGCACCTGGCGGCCATCCGCTCCCGCGGGATCCGGGTGCTGAGCCCGGACGGCGACTTCCACGCCGACCCGTGCGCCACCGATGACATCGCCGCGGTCTCCGGCGCCGACGTGGTCTTCCTGGGGCTCAAGGCCTACAGCCTCCCGCCGGTCGCGGCGGACCTGCACCGCGCGCTCCGGCCGGGGACAGCGGTCATCGCGGCGCAGAACGGAATCCCGTGGTGGTACTTCCAGGGACGTCCCGGGCCCTACCGCGATCTGGTGATCGAGAGCGTCGATCCCGGCGGGGTCGTGACCGGGGCCATCGACCCGGCCAGCGTGGTCGGCTGCGTCGTCTACCCCGCGGCCGAGATCACCGAGCCGGGTGTCATCCGCCACGTGGAGGGGCACCGGTTCTCGCTCGGCGAGCCGGACGAGAGCAGGAGCGAGCGGTGCGGCGAGATCTCCCGGGCGTTCCGGGCCGGCGGCCTGCGGGCCCCGGTCGCCACCGACCTGCGCAGCCAGATCTGGCTGAAGGTGATCGGGAACGCCGCGCTGAACCCGGTGACGGCGCTGCTCGGGGCGACCCTCGGCCAGCTCGGGGAGTCACCGGCGGCGATACGGCTGGTCCGGGCCGTCATGACCGAGTGCGCCTCGGTGGCGTCCGCGCTCGGGGTCGTGCTCCCCGTCTCGATCGACCAGCGGCTGGCGGGGGCCATCGCGGTCGGTGACCACCGCACGTCCATGCTGCAGGACCGGCTGGCGGGCAAGCCGCTGGAGATCGACTGCCTGACCGGCGCCGTGGCCGAGATCGCCGACCGGGCCGGCGTCGACGTGCCGCAGACGCGGGCGGTACACGACCTGGTCACGGCCCTCGGGGACGTCGGCTACCCCGCAGCGGGCCGGTGATTTACCCTGGCTGGTGGGAGCGCCCGTCGTGAGGAGGGCCATGGATCTGACGGTCCTCGCGGTCGCGGGCTGCCCGCACGCCGCACTGCTGGAGAGCCGAATAGCCGCCGCCCTGGCGGGTGGGCCGCCGGCGGTGATCACCCGGCGGGTGATCACCGATCCCGATGAGGCGGCCCGGGCCAGTATGCACGGCTCGCCGACGGTCCTGGTCGACGGGTCGGACCCGTTCGCCGCGCCCGGCCAGCCGGCCAGCATGTCCTGCCGGCTGTACGACAACGGCGCGGGCCGGCTGGAGGGTGCGCCGTCGGTCGGCCGGCTCCGCCAGGCGATCGGGCGCGCGGGCCCGGCCGGCAAATGACGGTCGGCCGGGCGCCGGCTCAGGAGCCGGAGGAGCGGCGGGCCAGGCGGACCGGGTCGAGCGGGGGAGCGGCCAGCGGCGCCCCCCGGTAGCCCCGGACCTCCCCGAACCGCGCCCCGGCCGCCCAGGCCTGCGCCGCGTCGATGATGTCCTCCGGGGTCCGGCCGACGAAGTTCCACCACATCAGGAGGGTCTCGCCGAGCGGCTCGCCGCCGAGGAGGAACAGCCGGGCCCCCTCGCTCGCCGTGAGGGTGACCGAGCCGCGCCCGGTGGCCAGGTACAGCAGGCTTCCCGGGGCGAGCGTGTTCCCGTTCGCCGCCGCCGACCCGCGGGCGACGAAGATCACGTGCTCGTGGCCGCGGGCGAGCGGGATGGTGACATCCCCTTCGCGCACGGCATTGATCTCGGCGCCGACCAGCGGGGAGTACGTCCGGGCCGGGGAGGTGACGTCCGCCAGCGACCCGGTGAAGACGGTGATCTCGGCCCCGCCGATGCCCAGCACCGGCAGCTGGGAATGGTGCTCGAAGGCGGGCGCTGCCTGCCGGTCGGCGTCGGGCAGCGCCAGCCAGAGCTGCACCCCGTGCAGGCCGGGATCATGATCGGCCGGTGACTCCTCGGCGTGCGCGATCCCGTGGCCGGCGGTCATCAGGTTGAGCTGGCCGGGCCGGATCATCTGCTCGCTGCCGAGGCTGTCGCGGTGCAGCACGTTCCCCTCGAGCAGCCAGGTGACCGTCTGGAGCCCGATGTGCGGGTGCGGCGGGACCTGCATCCCGGCCACGCCGTCCACCGACATCGGGCCGTAGTGATCCACAAAACACCAGGCGCCCACGCTGCGGCGGCGGCGCAGCGGGAGCAGCCGCCGCACCTCTACGTCGCCCACGCGCGCCAGCCGGGCGCTGGTCAGTTCGGTGTGGCCGCCCGGCGGGTCGCTCTCCTGGAGCGGCGCGCCCGGGGTCTCGACATCCGCGTCCACCGTGCTCATGACCGCCTGCCCGTCACTGCTCATCCCCCCGTGCCACGGCTCTTCCCCGATGCCACGGCCCCGCGGGGAGGTTGAATGGTCCCGACCACCCGACCATAACCCAGGGAGAGCCCATGACCTCGGCCCGCGAGAACCAGAAAGAGCTGATCGGCCTTGGCCGCCGCCTGCGGGAGGCGATCCCCGACGTGTATGCCGGCTACGCCCAGCTGCACAGCGCCTCCATGGGCGACGGCGCGCTGCCGGGCCGGTTCAAGGAACTGATCGCCCTCGCCATCGCGGTGACCAAGGAGTGCGACGGCTGCGTCGTCGCCCACGCCCGCGCCGCGGCCCGGCGCGGGGCGACCGCGGAGGAGGTGGCCGAGACGATGGGAGTGGCCATCCTCATGAACGGCGGCCCGGGCACGGTCTGGGGGCCGCGCGCCTACGGCGTCTTCCAGGAATTCGCCGGCGAGACCCCGGGCTGATGACGCCAGCGGTTCAGTTTCCTGCCCCTGGGAGGGCGCCAAACTGAACCGTTAACCAGGGACCAGGTCAGCCGACCAGGGTCTTGACGGCGGCGGTCAGCTCGGACAGGGCCTTCTTGGCGTCCGCGAAGTACATGCTGGTCTTGGGGTCCACGTACAGCTCGTTGTCGATGCCGGCGTAGCCGGACGCCATCGACCGCTTGATCACGATGATGCTCTTGGCCTGGTCCACGTTGAGGATCGGCATGCCGGAGATCGCGGTCCCCGGGCGCCGGGCGGCCGGGTTGGTGACGTCGTTCGCGCCGACCACCAGCGCCACGTCGGCCCGGGGGAACTCCGGGTTGATCTCGTCCATCTCCTTGAGCAGCGGGTAGGGCACGTTGGCCTCGGCCAGCAGCACGTTCATGTGGCCGGGCATCCGGCCCGCCACCGGGTGGATCGCGTAGCTGACCTCGATCCCGTGCTTCTCCAGCTCCGAGGCGAGCTCGGCCACCTGGTGCTGGGCCTGGGCGGCGGCCAGGCCGTAGCCGGGCACGATGATGACCTTCTGCGCGTAGGCGAGCTGGATGGCGGCGTCGTCGGCGGCGATCGACCGCACGTCCCCGCCCGGGCCCTCCACCGCCACGGCGCTGTCCCCGGTGCCGAACCCGCCGATCATGATGTTGCGCAGCGAGCGGTTCATGGCGTCGGCCATCAGCTTGGTCAGGATGCCACCGGACGCGCCGACCAGCGCGCCGGCGATGATCAGGGCCCAGTTGCCGATGACGAAGCCGGCCATGGCAACCGCGGTGCCGGTGAAGGCGTTCAGCAGCGAGATGACCACCGGCATGTCCGCCCCGCCGATCGGCAGCACCATCGTCACCCCGAACGC
>WNFX01010529.1_pt1 | contig 17305 bp, 19 predicted proteins | sample 5400111 | NCBI WGS metagenome assembly WNFX01 (sample SAMN13153363, study PRJNA577476) | soil metagenome | isolation source: 40 cm soil or saprolite under grassland replicate 1 | place: USA:California | collected 2016-06-15 | reverse complement strand
TGCTGCCGTTGTCGACGACGATCACCTCGTGCGGAATTTTCGTCGCCGCGACCGCGCGAATCACATTGGCAATTGGTTCTTCTTCATTCAATGCCGGAATGATGACGGAGATCATGGTAGCGCAAGCGTCTCGCTCGCGTGTAAACAAATGGCAAGCCGGAAGCCTGCGCTACTATCGGAAAACGAGCCACGCACTGGTGAAATAAAACATTAGCGCGAAGAAGTCCGCGAGCGCGAGCGTGATGGGCCCCGCCGCGATTTTCGGGTCGAGCTTCAACCAGTGCAACAGCGATGGCACGCTCAGCCCGAAGAGACACGCGCTGACCAGCGAGAGAGAAATACTTCCGCCGATGACGAGCGCGCCGCGGACATCGTGTCGCCAGATCCAAACAATCGCGCTGACCACGAAGCCGCACGCGAGCCCGAGCAACACGGCCGTCCCGATTTCTCGCCGTAGCGCCCTAAGAAACCAGCTCCAAGTTACGCGGGCTGAGCGCAACGCCTGGATGGTCACGCTCATCGACTGCGTGCTGACGCTTTCATTGAGCCCGAGCACCATGGTCAGAAAAAATGCTATGATGAGACTGCGCGCGAGGGTCAGTTCAAACGCCCCGGCCAGCATCGCGCAGATTGTTCCGCCTGCCACTGTCGCCAAGAGCCAGGGAAAACGATAACGGAACATGCGCCACGGCGATGCGTCGCGCACCTGCGCAAGATGAAAGCCAAGCGCCTCGAAAAAATCGTCGCGTGCACCTTCACTTTCGGTTTCCTCCGTTTCGAGAACGCTCTGCATAAAGACGTCCGAATCGACAACTCCGATCACGTGACGCTCCGCATCCACCACCGGAAATGCGAGGAGCTTGTAGAGAACGAAAAATTCACAGGCTTCCAGAACAGTCGCTTCGGCCGGCAAAACGATCACCCGCGGCACCATGATCTCCCGCAATCGCGTACTCAGTGAGGCGATGAGCAAACGGCGCGTTGGGACCACGCCTAAATCTGTGCGGGCGTGGTCCAGCGCCGGCGCGTTAAAATCGACCGCGCCAGAAAGTTTCATGGCGAGACGTTTTGTACTTTGTGCACGATCCCTTTGCTGCGCAGGATCTCGGCCGCTTCGCTGAAATAATCGCGCACATTGGACTGTGCACGGACCCAGTCGAGATAACGCGCGATGCCGTCGGCAAGATCGACATGTGGTTCATAGCCAGCGGCGCGGATCCGCGTCGTGTCGCTGGTAAGATGCCGCATCTCGCCGGGACGGAATTCGCCGTTGATTTCGGGCGCAATGTCGATCTTTACTGCGGCGGAAAGTTGTTCGGCAACTTCGCGGATCGGCGTGCCGTAACCGCTGCCGACGTTCACGGGCAATCCGTCGAGCTTGTCGGTTTCGGCGGCGAGCAAATTCGCGCGCGCAATGTCTTCGACGAAGGAAAAGTCGCGTGTCTGCTCCCCATCTTCATACAAGACGGGCGGCAGATTGTTCAGCAATCGCGTGCAGAAGATCGCGATCACGCCGGTGTAGGGATTGAAGATCGATTGCCGCGGGCCGTAAGTGCACGCGTAACGCAGCGCGACGGTGGGGATGCCGACCTGCTTCCCCCAGAGGAGCACGAGTTTTTCCTGATCGACTTTCGTCAGCCCGTAAACGGTTTCACCACCGACGGGTGCGTTCTCTGGCGTCGGCGCGCTTTTTGTAATCGCGCCGCAAATAGGACAATGAACCTGCCAGTCGCCGCGCCGCAATTGCTCGACCGGCCGGACCGCCGGAAAAATCAAATCGTGCTTCGGACAAATGCCGGCGCCTTCGCTGTAAACCGCTTGCGAGCTCGCGACGATTATTTTTTGAATCGACAATCTCTTTTCGCGGATCACCTCAAGCATTTGCGCTGTGCCTAACGAATTGACGTGAACGTACTTCACGATCTCCGGCATGTAACCGCCGTAGGCCGCCTGGTGAAAGACGATGTCAATCTTATCGAGTGCGGCAGCGATGGTTTCGCGATCGCGCAAATCGCCTTCGATGAATTCGACCTGCTCGTTAACCCAAGTTGGCTTGCCACGGCGGTGCGTCTGCGGTTCGAGATTGTCGAGCACGCGAACTTTCCAACCTTCACGCACGAGCAAATCGGCGACATGCGATCCAATCAGGCCAGCACCGCCGGTGACGAGTGCGCGTTTTCCGTCTTTCGCCATAACAGCGCATCGTAATGGACGCAGTTTTGTAGGGCAACCGCTCCCGTTGCTTTAGGCGGAGCGCCTGCCTACATTTTTATTTTTCCACCGGCCAGATGCGGGCGCGGCCTTCGCGCTCGATGATCTCGCGCAAAAATGCTCGTGTCGCGGGAGCGGTGTCGATTGTCGATCTTGAGTTATTCACCAGGAGTTCGTCACAAACTCGCCACAGCGTGGTGCGATCATCGACATCATAACAAGCGGGCAGGAATTCGACTACCAGTTTGAGTTCGGCTGCGCGCTGCACAGTTTGGTCGAGAACGCGCTCGGTGCTCCAGTTAATCTCCTCGAAAAGCCGGTGATGATTTTTCTTCATCCCGATCAAGTAATAGCCGCCGTCGTCTGACGGCCCGAGCACAACGCGATCATTTTCGGCCGACAATAAGTTCACAGCTTGCGTGTAACATTCAGCCGAAACAGTCGGGCTGTCCGAATCGATCAGGCAAACCGAGGCGAAGCCTATCCGAAAAAGGTCTTCGTTGGCGGCGGCAAGCCTTTCTCCAAATCCATTGCCTCGCTGGAGCAACAGATCAAAATCGTGAGGCAAGATATCGATGTACGCGTCCTCCGCGCCGACGGGAGTGTAAACGGCAATTCCTCGCGCGATGTCGCTTGTTGCTTCAGCAATTGCATTGGCCGTGTCGCGCAGAAAACATGCGTTGAGTTGGGCCGCTTCCTCAGTTGTGAGTGGCGGAACGAGGCGCGTTTTTACCCGGCCGGCCCGGGGCGCTTTCGTCATCACGGCGAGAGCGCAAAGTCCCTCGGCGTCCGGATCCAAAAAATTGGGATCGAGAACGCGATGAACAGCTTTCATCTCGTCGAAGCTGTTCGCAGCTTAATCCTTTTCGCAGAGCGCGTATTGATAGCGCCCGTCCTGCCAAATCTTGACTCGCTTCCACGGATGCGCTGCGAAAACTTTTTCAAAGGCGCTCGCCGAAAAAACCGTTGCTTTGCGCGGCTCGCGATAACCATTCCCAGAATGGGTCACGCTGGCGAGAAGCCACATGGCGAAAAGCGGGATAGACGCCCAGAACGTGTAACGTGGTTCAGCGATAAAGCAGCGTCCACCAGATTTCAACACACGATACATCTCCGCAACCGCGCGATTTCGCTCCGGCAACACGGTGAAAAGACGCGAAGCAATAAGCACATCAAAACATGCATCAGCACACGGAAGATCGAGAACGTTAACGCGGTCGAACGAGCAGTTTCGCAGCTCGAGCGCCGCGGCTCGTTGTCGTGCCCACTGCAATTGATTTTCCGACCGGTCGACGCCCGTGACCGAAATATAACGGAAGCGTTCCGCTAGACGTCGCGAATAAAATCCGGGTCCACAACCGAGTTCGATCAACTGCGTCCCAGGCAAGGGACCTCCGTTCCGCCAAAGTGTTGCGATCATCCGTTTGGTGTCATCTCGAAAAAGACGTTCTCGACAAAACGCATAGAGCCACGCGACCTGCTCAAAAAGACTTTCATCGCTATCGTGAAACTCCGTAGCCGCAGCGACGGTCGCTGCCGACGTTTTAATTTCGTCGTCCTCGGTTGCGATCGCGTAGCGCGGCATTTGTTTAATTAGGATGAAGCTGACAATTGAAGCCTGAAGAGTTTTTCACAGCGAGCACTATTATTAATTAAATAAATTTTAACTTAATCTTCTCCTTCTTACTGCGAATAACCATCGTCCGAATCAAAAGGACCAGCCTAAACCGCCTGTCGCGAGCTGTTGATAACATTTTCAACAGTCACTGACAAAAACAGCTGTGAGGAAATGGACGAAACTTATTGGTCGTTATTCGAAGTTGTTGGCTTCTTGCGCGTCCATGATTTAACAAAACGGCATGCACAGGAAAAAGAGCCTTTTGATTGGTGGAATCGTGCTCGCGCTTGGCATGGTCGTGGCAACAAGCCAGGAGCAAAGCGCACTTTGGCAAATCCAAAAAACGCTCGCCTTAAAGAGATATGTCGATCTTACGCATGAGTTTGAGCCGGGCATTCCACGGTGGCCGGGTTTTCCGGATGAAACGCGAAAAACGGTTTACTGGTACAACAAGCGTCCTGGCACGATGGGCGCGGGATTTTTCTCGGAGCTATTCACGCACGTGGGGCAATGGGGCACGCACGTCGATCCGCCGGCGCATTTCATCAAAGGTTTGCGCACGGTCGACCAGATCGACCTCAAGGAAATGATTCTGCCGCTGGCCGTAGTCGATGTTCATCGCGAGTGCGAGCAAAATCCCGATTACACGCTGACGGTCGATCGCTTAAAAAAATGGGAGGCCGATCACGGCCAAGTTCTGGCGGGCGCATTCGTCGCGATGCGGACCGATTGGTCGAAGCGCTGGCCGGACGCGGCGAAGATGGAAAATAAAGACGCGAAAGGCGTTGCGCATTATCCAGGGTGGAGCTTGCCCGCGCTGAAATATCTTTACGAAGAATGCAAGATCACGGCATCGGGCCACGAAACAACCGACACTGACCCGGGCGTCGCTACGACTAAGGGGGATTATTCGCTTGAAACTTACATTTTGAGCACGAACCACTACCAGATCGAGTTGCTCACGAACCTCGATCAGGTCCCCGAGTCGGGCGCCATCGTTGTCGTGACTTTCCCAAAACCAAAAGGCGGTTCCGGTTTTCCCGCGCGCGTATTCGCGATCGTGCCGTAATGATCGGCCGCAGTTAGTGATGGTTTGCAGGCGACACGCCTGCCGCTACACCTGTCCCATGACGCGCAGATATTCCTGGTCCCACGCTGCCGGAATACTTTCGCGTGGCGAATACGGCCCCGGCTGATACGCGCGCGAAGCGATGCCTTGCTGGCTTAACTCGCAGACGTGCCAATCCTGCTTGTTCGTCATGTCCCAGAATTCGATCGCGTCCTCCGGTTGAAAATCTGGGCGCTCGAACGCCTTCGGATGAAAGAACCAATCGCACATAATAAGCGTGCGTTTCGGCGACTGCGGCCAGAGTTGATGCACCATGACGTAGTCGGGATGCATGCTCAGCAGCATGTTTGGAAAAATGGAGTAATAGAAGACGCGATCTCGATCATGAGCACGAGCATCAGCACGACCGGGATCTGCGATCCCGTTAACTCCTAACGCGCAGGCGTTGCCGCTCATGGTCAGGCTCTTGCCTTTATTGATCGACATGAACCCGCCGAGGAAGGGGCCTTCGCACAGATCGTTCTCGGCTGAATCGTATGGCGTCAGTTTCGACAACGCCGGGTGCACGCCCGGGCAATGATAACACTCCGAATAATTCTCGAAGATCAACTTCCAATTCGCGCGCACGTCGTACTCAATCCGTTTCGCCGAACGCAAGATCGACATGTTCCAATGCGAAAATTTCCCAGCCAAGGGCGCGAACCATTCCTCCAGCGGCATCGGATCATCCGCCAGATTCACGAAAATGAATCCTTCGAACAGTCCCAGGTTCACCGGGTGCAACGAATAATCAGCCTTATCGAACCCCTGAACCTCATCCATGTGCGGCGCGCGGATCAACCGACCGTCGAGCCCGTACGTCCACGCGTGATACGGACATTGAATCGCCGACGCGTGTCCGCACGTGCCTTCTTTCAGCCGTGTCCCGCGATGCCGACAAACATTGTAAAACCCGCGGATGGTCGATCTTTGATCACGAGCAATGATCAAAGATTCGTCACCGACTTCTGCAACCAAATAATCTCCGGCCTTCGCGATCTGACTCTGATGCCCGATCAAAAGCCAGTGCTTAGAAAAAATCTTCTTCTGCTCCTCCGCGAAAACTTCGGGTGAAACGAAGTACCGCTGCGGCAGCGTCTTCGCACCGGCCGTGAACCTCTCGGCCGTTCTGCGAAAGAGTCGCCTGTCTGTTGTGTGCGTCGCTACCGACATGGCCGCACGGTCGCATGCGCCGTAAGCACGCGTCAACGAACAACATTTAGCGAAGATGGAGGTAGTACTGTGATGGACAAATCAACGTAGTCTCTGATCTTTATCCGTGAGACAGTCCACGCATGCGCTGTACTGCGACGAAACAGGTAGCACCGGAAGTCGATTCTTGGACCCCCCGCAGCCTACGTTTGGTGAAGGCGGTTGGTTCGTTGCGCACGAGTACCGCCAACGTGCTGTCGACGCTGTCGTGCAAATCGAAAGCAGCCATAGGCCGCGAGCAACCGAACTGAAAGGCGCTGACTTGGTAAAAACGCGCCGAGGTCAGGCGCTAATGCGTGAAGTCTCCGAGGCGGTGGGCGCGGCCGGAGGCGTGCCGTACATCTATGTCGTCGAAAAGCGTTACGCGGTTGGCTCAAAAATCGTCGAGACGTTCTTCGATCCGGTGTACAATCCGGCAATCCCGAATTCTGACCGTTAAATGCTATGCTGGCACAGGCTTTTCGAGTTTAGACTGGACCCTTTCATGGTCGAAAATGTGCTCGGTCAGTTGACCGAAAGTCGCGGCACGAACGAAGATAAGCGAATGCATATCACGGACATCATACGGGGGGATTCTCCTACGTTTTCGTTCGAGTTTTTTCCTCCGAAAACACCGGAGGCGGCCGAGATCCTCTACCAAACGGTGCGCGATCTGGAATCGTACATGCCGCACTTTGTCAGCGTGACCTACGGGGCCGGTGGTTCGACCCGAGATTTAACCCACGACTTGGTCGAGCGGATTCAGCATACAACAAAACTGGATCCGATCCCGCACCTGACTTGCGTCTGTCATAACGAAGAAGAGATCGACGCGATTTTGGCTCGATACGCCAAGTCGGCGATTGGAAATATTCTCGCGCTCGGGGGCGATCGGCCCCGCGATATTCCCTACGATAAAGCGCGCGATTCGTTCCAACATGCGATCGATTTGGTTAAGTTCATTCGCCGATTCAACGAATCCAGCGCGCATTCGGATCGCCGCGGTTTCGGGATCGGCGTGGCCGGTTTCCCCGAAGGACATCCCGCGACGCCCAATCGATTAGTCGAAATGGATCACCTCAAAGCGAAGGTGGACGCCGGCGCCGACTACATGGTCACACAACTCTTTTTCGATAACCGCGACTTCCTCGATTTCCGCGAACGTTGTGCGCTCGCCGGAATCCACATTCCCATTATCGCCGGAATCATGCCGATTACCTCCATGAGCGGACTCAAACGCATCGCGGAACTGGCCGGTGGCGCACGCTTCCCGGCCAAGCTTGTGCGTGCTCTTCAACGATGCGAAAACGATCCTGAAGGGGTCAGGCGCGTCGGCGTTCACTTCGCCTTGGAACAATGTCACGATCTTTTGGATAACAACGTGGCCGGCGTTCACTTTTATACGCTCAATCGATCGGACGCCACGCGGGTGATTTTTGACAGCCTCGGCGTTCCGCGTCGGCGGAGCGCGCAGGCCCCGACCGGCTCGTCGACCGAGGAGGTTCGCAAGCCGCTTGCCAGTTGAAGGACCCAGGCGCGATCACGTGGTTTGTCCATTACGAGACGACAACCGAGCTGGCGAAATTTGCGCGAAGCTTGTGAAACGCGCAGAATCTGGGCATGCTCAGAGGCAAGAGCGCGCTTTATCTTCAGGTCGCGGCGGTGACGGTGGCAATCGGTCTTTTGCTGCTGCTGTCACGTTTCTTTCCGATTGTCGATCTTATCGCCGCAGCCCAAAAACGGGTGATCGATCTAGGCGCATGGAGTGTGCTTTGTTATCCTCTGCTCTTCGCGGCCTGTAATGTTTTGCTCCTGCCAGGCGGGATTGTGAGCGTCGGGGGAGGTTTTTTCTTTGGGTTGTGGTGGGGATTTTTCATTGTCCTTCTAGGCAATAGCGCCGGGGCGGCAATTTCTTTCGCATTTAGTCGGTGGCTTGGCCGGCGATGGTTGAGCCGAAGACTCTCGCAAAACCCAACGCTCAGAGTTCTGGAGCCGGCAGTGGAACGTGAAGGATGGAAGATCATTTTTTTTAGCCAACTGCATCCGCTTTTTCCCACCAGCCTCCTGAACTATCTATATGGCCTAACGAGAATTCGATTTCGCACCTATATGCTCTGGACATCCATTGGACGAGCACCGGGGCTTTTTTTATACGTCTATCTCGGAACGCTGGGTCAGTTCGGACTGAACCTGGTTCGAGGTAAGACTCATCCACGCATGGTAGAGTACTGGAGTTGGGGAGGCGCTTTCATTACGACGGCATTTCTGTTTTTTTTCCTTAGCCGGATTGCGCTGCGAGCAATTAAAAGTTCGCCCGAAACTCGAGCTGCATACGAAGGAGGCTATGACGATGGGCCGACGTCGCGAGCGGTAGCTCCATAAACAACTGAAGATCAAATATTTATGTCTGAAGCAGATTTATTAAAAATGGCTTTCGAGGTGCGAAGCCGCGCGCACGTGCCCTATTCCAAGTTTTCCGTTGGGGCTGCGGTTCTGACAAAATCCGGCAAGATCTTCACCGGGTGCAATATCGAAAACGTGTCCTTTGGATTAACCATTTGCGCAGAACGCGCGGCCGTCGCCGCCGCCATCGCCCAGGGGGAAAAGGAATTAATCATCATGGCCGTTGTCACAGATTCCAGCGAACCGGCCGTGCCCTGTGGTGCGTGCCGCCAAGTGATGGCAGAATTCAACCCCGCCATGAAAATCGTTGCATCGACAATCACAGGCCGCCGACAGGAGTTTAACCTGGGCGACCTGTTACCACGAGCCAGGCAAGGGATCTTGGATTCTTTTTCGAATGTTTAAGCTGCCAACTGAAGATGCTGACCCAAAACCTCGACACGATCGGTCAAATGTCCTGCAATCCCGCAATCGGCGGCTTGGCGAAAGGGCATATCGTTCGGGAAATCGATGCCATGGGCGGCGCAATGGGGCTGAACGCCGACGCAACCGGCATCCAGTTTCGGATGCTCAACAGAACAAAAGGCCCATCTGTTCGGGCGCCGAGGGTTCAATGCGACAAGAAAGCATACCAATTTCGAATGAAGGCCGTTCTTGAGCGAGCGGCTAATCTTGATATCAAGCAGGCAACGGTTTCCAAGGTCCTTGTTGAACGAGGAGCCGTATTCGGCGTTGAGACGGACCTTGGATTGACGGTTGCTGCTCGTAGCGTTGTGATTACATCGGGCACTTTTTTGCGCGGCCTTTTGCACGTGGGCGAGAATAGCAAGCCCGGCGGCCGTATGGCTGACTCAAGCTCGGGGCTGAGTGAAAATCTCCGGCAGCTTGGGTTCTTGGTCGGACGGTTCAAGACCGGCACACCCTGCCGGGTCAACGGGCGCTCCATCGATTTCTCGCAGTGCCAAATCCAACGGGGAGATGAGCCGCCCCCAAGATTCGCGTTTTATGAAAAAGGGTCAGGTCTTAAAAATGATGTGTTTACTTTAAACTACGACAGGCAGGGACAGTTCCACGTGGAACAAATGCCTTGTTGGATTACCCAAACGACACCGCGGACCCACCATATAATTCGCTCAAATCTTGATCGATCCCCTCTTTACGCCGGACGTATCAAGGGCACAGGCCCGCGGTATTGTCCGTCTATCGAAGATAAAGTGGTCAAATTTGCCGATCGAACCGCGCACCAGCTTTTCCTTGAGCCGGAAGGCCGTCACACAGAGGAATATTACGTAAACGGCATTTCGACCAGTTTGCCGTACGATGTTCAGTTGGAATTCCTACATTCTATACCCGGCTTGGAACGCGCTGAAATCATGCGGCCCGGGTATGCCGTAGAGTACGATTTTTTCCCCCCAACTCAGCTCTTCCACACACTCGAGACAAAGCTTATTCAAGGTCTCTATTTCGCCGGGCAGGTAAATGGAACCTCGGGCTACGAAGAAGCTGCGGCCCAAGGGTATATGGCGGGCGCGAACGCGGCCCTGAAAGTTCAGGATTGCCGGCCATTCATTCTGAATAGGAGCGAGGCCTACATTGGCGTACTAATCGATGATTTAGTGACCAAAGGGACTGAAGAGCCATACCGAATGTTCACCAGTCGAGCGGAAGATCGATTACAACTTCGCCAGGATAACGCCGATCAGCGATTGACAAAGCGTGCATTCGAAGCAGGTCTTCTCGATCAAAATCGTTGGCTCGCTTTCCAAGAAAAGATGGACCTTCTCGACCAGGTGCGCCTGATGGCGAAGCAGACGAAGATCGATGGCTTGCCGATTTCGCAATTGTTAAAACGACCGGATTTTCACAGCGAGAACTTGTCGGCTGAGATCGCATCATTGGCGCCTGTTGAGATTTGGGAGTTAGTCGAGACGGAATTAAAGTATGAGGGATATGCTGCCCGCCAGGCCGACCAAAATCGAGGGATTGCCCGGAAAGATCTGCAAAGAATTCCGGATGGATTTGATTTTGGAAAAATCTCGGGACTGCGTTCTGAAACCCGGCAAAAACTCTCTGTGGTTCGGCCCACCTCTCTTGGTCAGGCGGCGCGGATCAGTGGAGTGACTCCAGCTGATGTAGCAATTATATCTATATCGTTGGCTAATAGCGACTTAAGTGGGCTGACTCCACAAGGTCGAGAATTTACCAACGCCAAGAAACACTAGCGGAGATTTTGTGTTCCCAATCGCGGTAATCCTCTTGAGCGGGTATTTTATAGGTTCTATACCGGCAGGATATCTCGCCGGTCGCATCGCGGGCATCGACATCCGCAATGTTGGTAGTGGCAATATCGGCGCGACCAATGTGCTTCGTATCCTGGGCAAGAGTTATGGCTATTCTGTATTCCTCTTCGACTTTTTAAAGGGCGCGGCAGCAGTGGAGGTGTCGATCTTAATATTCGATCAGTATCATCCCGCGGCGAGCCGGCAGCTATGCGCGATCCTTGGGGGAGTTGCTTCGGTGATCGGCCACACCTATTCCGTGTGGCTGAGGTTCAAAGGAGGCAAGGGAGTCGCGACTTCCGTGGGTGTGGTTTTTTCCCTGATGCCTTTCGCCGCGTTGATCTTCGGTATTGTTTGGAGCATCACTTTCCTAACAAGTCGATATGTCTCGGTTGCATCGATTGCGGCTGCCGTAGCATTGCCGGTTGCCGTCGGTGCACTGCTTTACCTGGAGCAATTGAACAATCCCGTCCTTCTCTATTTTTCCATTTGCCTGGCAGCGGTCGTGATTGTTCGCCATCGCTCAAATGTTTCTCGTCTTCTCCACGGAACAGAACCACGCTTCCCTCGAAAGTGAAACTGGGAACAACGGCGATTTTGGGTGCAGGAGGATGGGGCACAGCTTTATCCGTCCTTTGGGCGAAAAATGGCCGCGATATCTTACTGTGGGGAAATAATTCTGACCGGGTCGATCGCATTCGGGAAACCCGTGAGAACAACGATTACCTGCCGGGTATCAAGCTGCCGGATACAATTCGTCTGACAAGTAGTTTGCCAGATTGTGCCGCAGCCGATCTCATTGTTTTTGTCACTCCGTCAACCGCGCTGCGCACAATCGCCGGTCGAATGGCTAAGGTTATTGTGAACGAGCATGCAATCATTCTCAGTTGCACAAAAGGGATCGAGCACGGAACCGGCATGAGGATGAGCGAGATCCTTCGCGAAATTTTCCCGGTGCATGCAATAGCCGTGCTCTCCGGCCCAAACCTCGCGGCCGAAGTTTCGCGCGATCTGCCTACCGCGACTGTTCTGGCGTGCAGCAAAACCGAGTATGCTGCCGACCTCCAAAGCTATCTGGGGAGCACGCGCTTCCGCGTTTATACCGGAGATGAATTGACAGGCATCGAGCTGGGCGGGGCGTTGAAAAACGTATTCGCCATCGCGGCCGGAGCGAGTGACGGTCTTGGTTTGGGCGATAATTCGAAAGCGGCGCTGGTCACGCGATCGCTTGCCGAAATGATCAGGCTGGGCACGGCTATGGGCGGAAAATTGCCCAGTTTTTATGGACTGAGCGGCGTCGGCGATTTGATCTTGACCTGTTTTAGCGGGCGCAGCCGTAACTGGCATGTCGGCGAACAACTCGGCCGCGGCCAGTCACTGCAGCGAATCACTTCCTCGATGCAGATGGTGGCGGAAGGAATTCCGACGGCCAAGAGCGCCTACCAGTGCGCGCGCAAGCTGAGGATCGAGACGCCGATCATCGACCAGGTTTACGCCTTGCTTTACGAAGGCAAAACGCCGTTGAAGGCCTTGCAGGAGTTACTCGCGCGCGATCAAAAAGCCGAGCGCATTTAAGGCGCCTTTTCTCTTCGGCACGACTCTGCGATCGCTGCCGGATAGAGGGCATGCTCCTCAATTTGAATCCGGGCGTGTAAAGCTTCCGGGGTATCGTCAGCCAAAATCGCAACTTCGCGCTGCGCAATGATGTCACCGTGATCGATTCTTTCATCGACATAGTGAACGGTGCAGCCGGTTACCTTGTCGCCGGCGGAAAGCGCCTGCTTCCAAGCTTCGAGTCCGGGATATTTTGGCAGAAGCGAGGGATGAATGTTGAGGATTCGCCGCGGAAACGCTTCGAGCATCGGCGTTTTCAGCACGCGCATAAATCCGGCTAGAATTACCAATTCGACACCCGCATCGCGCAACATTCGCACCAACTCCATCTCCGATTTTGGCTCGAGTCGGGTCCGAAATTCTCCGGGCGACAAGTAAGCGTTGGCCACCGAGAACTCGCGCGCGATCTCAAGAATTGGCGCATCCAGAACATCGGAAATTACGACGCGCACTTCCGCTGGCAATGCCCCCGATTGAATGCTTTTCAGAATCGCGCGGCAATTCGATCCTTTGCCGGAACCGAGTATTCCCAGGGCCAGCCGTTTCATTTTGCGAGACCACGCAGACGCTCGAGCAAGGCCGACGTGGAATAACCTTCTTCAAATGGAACGATGCGGATCTCCGTGCCGAACTCTTCAAGAGCAGCCCGCTCCTCTGCGTTCAAACTCTCCGAACTGTAATCGCCGCCTTTTGCATAAATGGCTGGCGCGGCCGCGGCGAGAAAGCGAGTCGCGCGCATTTCCGAAAAAATCGTCACCAAGTCGACACACTCGAGCGCAGCAAGCACTTCCGCGCGCGCCCTTTCGTCGTTGATCGGACGTCCGGGTCCTTTTAACTCACGGACCGATTGATCGCCATTTAAGCCGACCACCAAAGCATCGCCGAGCGCGTGCGCCGCTTGCAGGTAACGCACGTGGCCCAGATGGAGCAAATCAAAACAGCCATTGGTCGCGACCAATCTTTTGCCTGCGGCGCGAAACTCTTTTCCGCGTTCGGCCAGTTTTTGGATGTCGATAATTTTACTTTTCATTGCTTACTCATAACGAAGTTCAGCGCGTGGGGGATGATTTGGAACACCGCCGGCGCCTTCCCGACCAACTCTCCATCGACATTGAACCACATTCCAGGCCGCGATCGCACCGCGATTTTCCTGGCGCGCTGGAAGATGACCGCGCGGTTCGAGACGTGCTTGCCCAAGATGATTTCCGCAGCGAGCACGACCATTTCAGGCCCGGGTCGCCTTGGAATTAAGACAACGTCGAGTAATCCGTCGGCGGGATCGGCCATTGGTGCAATTGGCAATCCACCCGCGACGAAACGACCGTTTCCGATCACCACATTATAAAGATCAATCGTTAATCGTTCTTTATCATCGAAAACGATCGTGGTCTTATAAGCGTGCAGTTGTGGCAGAGCGGCTGCCGCGCTGCGCAGATAGGCGAGTGGGCCCCACACGTGTTTGATCTTCGCCGTTAATTTTTCCGCGACGTGGCCGCTGAAACCGCCGGCGGACACGTTCACGAAATAACGGGTCTGGTCGCTCCGGATACGGACGAGATCGATCGCCTTTGATCTCTGCGCAAGCAGGATGTCGATGTTCTCCTCGACGTTTAGCGGCAACTCGAGCGAACGCGCGAAATCGTTGCCGGTGCCAAGCGGCACAAGCCCGAGGCGGATCTGTTGTACGTGTTTTGCAACGCCGTTGATCACTTCATTCAATGTTCCATCGCCGCCCGCCGCCACAATGTAACCGCATTTTTTTTGAACTGCTTCGCGGGCGAACTTTTCGGCATCGCCGCGCCGGCGGGTCACGCGGAGAGCTGCGGGTTGGAGGCGCTGCAATTGCGAAAGCAGCGCGTCCAAATCGCCGACCGATCCCGCGCGCCGATTGACGATGACATATGGCTTCATGGTTGGCCGGCTGTTGCGCACAGCGGGACTTTGCCTGGTCGCGCGCGGTGGTGCAATTTGAGAGAAACATGCAATATTTCGCTTGCGTCTCTCCGGGTTTGGCAACTTGCAGACGCGATTTCGCCATGGCTGAGAACAAGACTAACGTTGCGGCATCTGAAACCGTTTCTGGCTTTCGCATTTCCGAAGGTCCGGTTGTGCATTTTGCCAGAGGCAAAGGAAGTTCTGATCTCGACGCCGCCGTCGAACTGCCGCGCGTCTATGGCGAGCCAATTCTTTTCGCCATCGCACGCGATCCGCGCGTGATTTTCGCGTGTTGGAACATCGATTGGCCGTCCATCTTTGCCAGCGCTTCACCGGTAGATCGACAAGTTCACCTGCGTGTTTACAAAAATGACGGCGCGCAGGAAACGAGCGCGGCGGCGGAGCCGATGGCCGGCAGTTGTTGCCTGGCTGTTTCCGAACCGAGCGGTGTCTATCGCGTCGAGATCGGATATTACCACCCGGAAGCGGTCTGGAATTCTGTCGCTACCTCCGATGCCGTCGCAATGCCGCCCGACCGCGTTTCTGAAAATGTCGATGTCGATCTTGCGACCATTCCATTTCATCTCAGCTTTCAACGGCTGATCGATTTGTTTCGCGCGTCGAACAGCGACGCCTTGACTGAAATCATCTCGCGATTGCAAAAACGGACCTTGACCGGCGCAGAGCGCGAACTGTTAACCCCGGAGGAATGGGAAATTCTTCGCGCCATGAATTTGTCGCTCGATGAAATCGGCGCCGCGCGACGCGCGTTCATGGATGGCGTCGGCAGCCCGAAATTGCGCAAACGGGCGGAAGCAATTCTCGGCTTTGGCTCGACCAGCCCGTCGCACGGATTTGGCCAGAGCAGTTGGAATTCAGCCGCCTCCTAAATAGGCACTTTTTACTTTTTCATTTACGCGTAGCGCGCTCGAGCGATCGTGCAAAATGATTCGGCCGGTCTCGAGGACGTAGCCGTAATGGGAGACTTCCAACGCCAGGTTGGCGTTTTGTTCGACCAGCAAAATGGTGATTCCTAAAGAGCGATTGATCTCAACGATTTTTTGAAAAATCGTTTTCACCAGGATCGGTGCGATTCCGAGCGAGGGTTCGTCGAGCATGAGACAACGCGGCTTGCTCATGAGCGCGCGGCCGATTGCGAGCATCTGTTGTTCGCCGCCGGACAGGGTGCCCGCGACCTGTTTCGCCCGCTCTTTCAATCGCGGGAAAATTTCAAAAACGAAATCGAACTCGACCCCGAGTTTATTTCGATCTTTGCGCAGGTAGGCGCCCATCAGCAAATTTTCACGCACAGTCAGGTTGGCGAAGATCATGCGGCCTTCCGGTACCTGCGAAATGCCGCGCCCGACGATGCGGTGCGGCGGCTGATTACTGATCTCTTCGCCTTCGTAGCGAATACTTCCGCGCTGGGCCCTGAGCAATCCGGAAACCGTGCGCAGGGTGGTCGACTTCCCTGCGCCGTTCGCCCCGATCAATGTCACGATATCGCCCTTGCCGACATTCAATGACACATCGTGCAGGGCGGTGATCGATCCGTAGTTAACGGCGAGATCTTTTATTTCGAGCATGTCGATCTCTTACTCCTTTTTCGCTTCTTCACCGAGATACGCTTCGACCACCTTTAGATTCGCCTGCACTTCCGCCGGCGTTCCTTCGGCGATCTTTAGGCCGTAATCGAGCACGGCAATGCGCTGACAAATTCCCATCACCACTTTCATGTCGTGCTCGACAAGCAGGACCGAGATCTGGAATTTTTCTTTTACGAACCGGATCAGTTCCATCAGTTTTTCTTTCTCGCGCGGGTTCATGCCCGCCGCCGGCTCATCGAGGAGCAAAAGTTTCGGCCGCGTCGCCAGTGCCCGTACAATTTCGAGCCGACGCTGATCGCCGTAGGAAAGACTGCTGCAAAGTGAGTCACGAAATTTTCCGAGATCGAAAATATCCAGCAACTCGTCGACTTGCCGGGCGACCTCGTTTTCCTCGCTGTAAAATGCGCGCATGCGCCAGAGCGCGTGAGCCAGGCCATGGCGCAGGTGCAGATTGAACCCGGTGCGCACGTTATCGAAAACCGAAAGGGTGGCAAACAAGCGAATGTTTTGAAACGTGCGCGCGATGCCGCGCCGGGCGATCGCGCTCGGTTTGAGACCTGCGATTGGTGCGTTCTCAAAACTGATCGAGCCGCCGGTCGGCCGATAAACGCCTGTCACAACGTTGAACACAGTCGTTTTACCGGCGCCATTCGGGCCAATCAGGCCGACCAGATCGTTCGCGCCGATTTGCAGATCGAATGCCGAAACGGCGGTGAGTCCACCAAAGCAAATGGTGCATTGCTTGAGATCGAGAAGTGGCGCGTTCATGTTCGATCTAAGCAGGATTAGCTGGCAATTTTGCGCGTTTGCTCGCGCCGCCGATCGGAATTCCTCGCCGCGGCAACCGGCCGAAAAGACCTTGCGGGCGCAGGAGCATTAACGCGATGAGAACAAGCGAGTAGATGATCACGCGGTTTGCCGCGATGCGGCGCACCAAGTCCGGCAACCATTCATAGCCGGCCACGAACCGCAAATATTCCAACAGCAACGTCAGCAGAATCGCGGCAAAGGCGACGCCAGCGGTGCTGCCCATGCCGCCGAGGATGACCATGATGACGATTTCGATAGAACGTTGAAAATCGAATCCGCTCGGATTGATGTAAGTGGTGCTGTGCGCATAAAGTCCGCCCGCTACTCCGGCGAAAAAGGCGCCGAGAACAAACGCGGTCACTTTGTAGCGGGTGGTGTTGATTCCAACCGCTTCGGATGCGACTTCGTCGTCGCGCACGGTCAGAAAACCGCGGCCGTAAGTGGAATCGATCAAACTGACCACAATGTAGATTGTTAGAGCCGCGACCGAGTAGGTCCAAAAAAGCGTCGTATATCCAGCGATCCCGCT
>WNFX01002865.1_pt1 | contig 17307 bp, 16 predicted proteins | sample 5400111 | NCBI WGS metagenome assembly WNFX01 (sample SAMN13153363, study PRJNA577476) | soil metagenome | isolation source: 40 cm soil or saprolite under grassland replicate 1 | place: USA:California | collected 2016-06-15 | reverse complement strand
TCGAGCCCGGCGACGTGGCGCAGCAGCCGGAGCGGGCGGTCGCCGACCCGCAGGAGGCGCAGCGAGTGGCAGGTCGGGTGGTAGGTGACCCGGTGGGGGTAGTAGGCCCCGACGTCCTCCAGCCCCAGCACGTCGGTCAGGAACTCCGACAGCTCGAAGGTCCGGCCGGCCACGGCCTCCGCGCGGCGCGCGAGGTCTTCGTCGCCGTAGCGCCTCGCCACCATGGCGTGCTGGTGGCGGACCGAGCCGGTGCACGAGCCGGAGGGCACGACGATCGCCTCGTAGCCGCCGAACACCTCGGCATACCGGCGGACCAGCGGCAGCGCGTCCCGCAGGTAACCGGTGTTCACGTGCATCTGCCCGCAGCATGTCTGGGCCAGGGGGAACTCCACCCGGTGGCCGAGCCGCTCCAGCAGCCGCACCGTCGCCTTCCCGACATCGGGGTACAGGGTGTCCGCGAGGCAGGTCACGAACAAGGCGACCCGCATGCCTCACCCCGCGGCTTCGGTGACGGCGGCCGGGGCCGCCGCAGCCGGGGCCGCCGCCGCCGGGGGCTTGGCGGGCGGCGCCTTGCGCGGCCGGTCCTGCCGTTGCCGGTCCTGACGCCGGGCCAGGCTCGACTGGCGGATCACCAGCTCCGGCTCGAAGACAACCTGGCGGTGCTGGTGGGACGCCTCCCCGAGCGCCTCTTCCAGCAGGAGCTGGGCCGCGGTCCGGCCGAGCTGGTGCCGTGGCTGGCGCACCGAGGACAGGGGTACCGCCGCCGCGGCGGCGAAGTCGATGTCGTCGTAGCCGACGATGGCGACGCCATCGGGAACCCGGATCCGGTGCGCGGTCATCTCCTGCAGGACGCCCAGCGCCAGCAGGTCGTTTGCGCAGAAGACGGCGGTCGGCCGGAGCGCGGACGGCATCTCCGCGATGGCCGTGCCGGCCAGCTTCCCGGCCGGCACGTTGAGCGCCGTCGTCTCGATCACCTGAAGCTGATCGGCGCGCAGGCCGGCCCGCCTCAGTGCCCGGACGGCTCCCTCGTGGCGGTCGGCCACCTGCCGGAAGCTCATCGGACCACCGACGAAAGCGATCCGCTCGTGCTGCTGCGCCAGCAGATGGGTCACGGCGAGGTCGCCGCCGAGCACGTCGTCGACCGCCACCGAGCACTGGCCGTGGGTCGGCGATCTGCTGTCCACGAGCACCACCGGCGTGCCCCGGCGCTGCAGCCGCGCGAGCCGGTCATGGGCGCCGGGCACCGGCGTGATCAGGATCCCCTGCACCCGGTGCTCCTCCAGCAGCTCCAGGTAGTGCGTTTCCTTGGCCTGCTGGTCGTCGCTGTTGCACAGGATGACGGCCAGGCCCGACTCGCTCGCCTCGTCCTCGACCCCGCGTGCCACGTCGGTGAAGAACGGGTTCGCCACGTCGAGCACGACCAGCCCAATGGTCCGGCTCCGCCCGGCCCGGAGCTGGCGTGCCGACTCGTTCCTGATGAAGCCCAGCTGCTTGATGGCCGCCTGCACCCGGCTGCGGGTGGGCTCGGCTACCACGTCCGGCCGGTTGAGCACGTTCGAGACAGTGCCCACAGAAACGCCCGCATACGCGGCGACGTCCCTGATGCTGACCGGCGCGTTGGCCACGATGTCCCTGTCCCTCCTGTGCCGCAAGTGTGCGGTGATCCATTGGAACGTGTCAAACAGGTCAGTCCCGGCGGCGGGAGGGCCGCAGCCAGGGTGGGCGATGCGAGCCGCGCCGGGCGTGCGTGCGGTCCCGCCCGGTGCGTGTCCAGCGCGGTAAGGCGGCGCCAGGGCCGTTACCGGGAGGTTATGTAACGATTCAACCACCGGCGGCCACGGCTTATTGACACCTACCCCACCCGGCCTGACACTTCTTCACATATTTGAAACGTTACACCGGGGCACCGGCCGGCTATGCCGGAGCGGCCGAAACGACGGGAACGTCGGGGGACGACAGGAGCAGCTCAGTAATCGGGTTGGCAAGCCGAGAGGAGCGAGCCGTGGGCGCTGACGGCGGCGCCACCGCCAGCCCGGGCCCGCCGGGCCCATCCGGCCTGCCCGGCCCGCCGGGCTCATCGGGCCTGCCCGGCCCGCCCGGCTCACCTGGCCCGCCGGGCTCACCTGGCTCGCCAGCCCTGGGCCAGCCCTTGCTCTCGCTGGTGCATGCCGCGAAGGCATTCGGCGCGGTGCGCGCGGTCGTGGACGCCTCGATCGACCTCTACGGCAGTGAGGCGCACGCCCTGGTGGGGGAGAACGGGGCCGGCAAGTCGACAGTGGTGAAGATGCTGGCCGGGGTGCACCAGCCGGATGAGGGCGAGCTGCTCATCGAGGGCCAGCCCGCCGTCCTCACCGGGCCGGCCGCCGCCCAGGCGGCCGGCATCGCCGTCATCTATCAGGAACCGACCCTGTTCCCCGACCTCACGGTGGCCGAGAACATCTTCATGGGGCGCCAGCCGCTGCTGGCCGCCCGGCGCATCGACCGCCGGCTCATGCGGACGCAGGCCGCTGTCCTGTTCGAGCGGCTGGGCGTCCAGCTCGACCCGGGCCGGATCGCCCGCGGGCTGTCCATCGCCGACCAGCAGATCGTGGAGATCGCCAAGGCGCTCTCGCTTGAGGCCCGGGTCATCGTGATGGACGAGCCGACCGCCGCGCTGTCCGCCGCCGAGGTCGCACGGCTTTTCGACGTGGTCCGCACGCTGCGGGCGGCCGGGGCGGCGGTGCTGTTCATCTCGCACCGGCTGGAGGAGGTCTTCGAGATCTGCCAGCGCGTCACCGTGATGCGCGACGGCAGAACGGTGCTGGCCAGCGAGCTGGCCGGCCTGACCGCCGACGACCTGGTGCGCGCCATGGTCGGCCGGGACATGCCGCAGCGCACGGCCGGGGAACGCAGCCAGCCCGGGGACGAGGTGCTGCGGGTGGAGCGCCTGACCCGGGAGGGAGTGTTCATCGACATCTCGCTGCACGTGCGGGCGGGGGAGATCGTCGCCCTGGCGGGCCTGGTGGGCTCGGGCCGCAGTGAGGTGGCGCGGGCCATCTTCGGGATCGACCGCTACGACGCCGGAAAGGTGACCGTCGGCGGCACGGAACTCCGCCGGGGGTCGCCGGCGGCCGCGATGGCGGCCGGGATCGGCTACGTGCCGGAGGACCGGCGCCAGCAGGGCCTGGTCATGGACATGTCGATCCAGCAGAACGTGGCGCTCGCCTCGCTGGCCAGGCTGCGGCAGGGCGGCCTCATCCGGTCCGCCGCCGAGCGCGCGTTCGCCACCGACTGGGCCCAGCGGCTGCGGCTGAGGTACGGCCGGCTCATCGACCCGGTATCCACCCTGTCGGGCGGCAACCAGCAGAAGGTCGTCCTGGCCAAATGGCTGGGCCGCCACCCGGCGCTGCTCATCGTGGACGAGCCGACCCGCGGCATCGACATCGCCACCAAGGCCGATGTGCACGAGCTGCTGGTGCGGCTGGCCGGGGAGGGGATCGCCATCTTGATGATCTCCTCGGAGCTGCCGGAAGTGCTGCATATCGGGGACCGGATCCTGGTCATGCGCGAGGGACGGCTGACCGCCGAGTACTCCCACGAGGAGGCCTCGGAGGAGAAGATCATGTCCGCGGCGACCGGCCAGCTGGAGCACTCGAAATGAGCGCGACGGTCGACACCAGGCAAGAGACCGCGGGCAAACCGCCGCGGGTCAGCTCGCGCCGCCTGACCGAGCGCGTCTTCCGGATCAGGGAATCCGGCATCATCGTCGTCCTGATCGTGTTCGTCGCCATCACCGTCAGCATCGAGCCCCGGTTCGCCAGCCAGCAGGAAGTGCATTTCATCCTGGCCAACACCACCATCTTCGCCCTGCTGGCGCTCGGCGAGACGATGGTGATCGTCAGCCGGAACGTGGACCTGTCGATCGGTTCCGTGGTGGGGCTGTCGGCCTACGTCTCGGCCAGCCTCTTCGGCAAGGCCCACGGCATCCCGATCGTCGTGGTCTTCCTGGTGGGCCTGGGGATCGGGCTGGCGGTCGGCGTCGCCAACGGGCTCATGGTCGCGATCGGCCGGGTGCCGAGCCTGGTCGTCACGCTGGCCACCCTGTACATCGTGCGGGGCCTCGACATCCTCATCGTGGGCGGCAACGAGGTCGTCGCCCAGACGCTGCCCAACGCCTTCATCGAAATCCCCCGGGCGGGCATCTACGGGGTCCCCTACCTCGCCATCGTGATCGCCGCGGTGATCGGCATCGGGGCGTACTACATGCGGTCCTACCGGTCCGGGCGCGAGCTGTATGCGATCGGCTCCAACCCGGAGGCGGCGCGGCTGGCCGGCATCCCGGTCGGCCGGCGGGTCTTCACCGCCTTCACCGTGAGCGGGGCGATCGCGGGGGTGGCCGGGGTGCTCTGGGCGGCCCAGTACCAGACGGTCGACTCCAACGCGGGGACCGGCTACGAGCTGACGGTGATCGCCTCGGTCGTGGTTGGCGGGGTGGCCATCTTCGGGGGGAGCGGGAGCGCGGTCGGGGCGGCCATCGGGGCGCTGCTGCTGCAGACCATCAACTCGGCGCTCTACGTACTCGGCATCTCGCCGTTCTGGGACCAGGCGATCGCCGGGGCCCTGCTGCTGGCCGCCATCACGCTCGACCGGATCATCTCGCTGAGGCTCACGGCGGCGCTGAGGCGAAGGAGTGCCGGTGTCGGAACCTAGCCTGCTCACGCGGCCGCCGGAGCCGGAGCACAGACGCGGCCGGACGCTGCCGACGGCGCTTCGCGGGGCCGTCCGGTGGGAAACCGGCCTGGCCCTGGTCGTCGTGGCCATCTTCGCGTTCGGCGTCGCCGTCTCGCCCGATTTCCTGACCGCCTCGAACCTGTTCAACCTGGGCGTGACCTCGGGCGAGGTGGCGATCATGGCGCTGCCGATGACGCTCATCATCATCAGCGGGGAGATCGACCTGTCGGTCGCGTCCATTCTCGGCATGTCCAGCGCGCTGCTCGGCTACCTGTGGGCCAGGCACTGGCCGATGCTGGCCATCTTCATCATGGTCGCCCTGCTCGGGGTGGCCGCGGGCCTGTTCAACGGGCTGATGGTCACCCGCGTCGGGCTGCCCTCGCTGGCGGTCACCATCGGCACGCTCGCGCTCTACCGCGGCATCGCGCTCATCATTCTCGGCTCGAGCACGATCTCCAATTTCCCCGCCCCCTACAGCACCATCGGCGTCCTCGGCGTGGCGAACAGCAACCTGCCCTGGAACGTGGCGATCTTCGCTGTGCTGGCGGTGATCTTCGGTGTGGTGCTGCACTTCACCGCCACCGGCCGGTCCATCTATGCCATGGGCGCGAGCCCGGAGGCGGCGCTCTACGCCGGGATCCGGGTCAAGCGGATCAAGCTCCTGCTGTTCGTCACCTCCGGCGTCGTCTGCGCGCTGGCCGGGGTGCTGTGGACCTTCCGGCTCTCCACCGCCGTGCAGAACAACGGCATCGGCATGGAGCTGACCGTCGTCGCCATCGTGCTGCTGGCCGGGGTGTCCATCTTCGGCGGCAAGGGCTCGGTCATCGGCGTGGTGCTCGCGGTTCTCGCGTTCGCCGGCCTGCAGGACGCCCTGCTGCTGACGAACTTCAACCAGGAAGCCACCGGGATCGTCACCGGCGGGCTCCTGCTCATCAGCGTCTTCGTGCCCACCGCCGGATCCGTCGTGGCCCGGTCGCGCGAGTGGCTCCGGGCCCGGGGGCACCGCACGCCGTCCGCGATAGGGGCGGGTCATGAATGACGCTCGCGCGCCGGCCACCACACCAGGCCCGGCGCATCCCCCCGCTGGGTCCGCGGAATTCCGGCTGACCCATTCCGGTAGTGTCCGTCCGTTCGGATTGAAAGGATTCAGTATGAGACGGTCCCTGAAGCGGGCGCTGTGGGCTCCCGCGGTGCTCCTTGTCGCGGCCTCCGTGCTCGCCGCGTGCAGCTCGTCGGGAAGCTCCTCGTCCAGCAGTTCGTCGGCCCCGGCCTCGGCATCTGGCGGGCTGAAGAAGGGCCTGAAGGTCTTCGTCATCCCCAAGAATCTCGGCAACCCCTACTTCACCACCGCCGACAGCGCCAAGACCGGCGGGGCACTCGCCGCGCTGAGCACCCTCGGCGCCACCGGCACCGAGACCAGTGGCACCCAGGCCACGCCCGCCTCGCAGCTCCCGGCCATCCAGGCGGCGATCAGCAAGGGGGCGAACGCCCTCATCGTGTCCGCCACCGACCCATCCGCGCTCTGCCCGACCCTGAACGCCGCCATGGCCAAGGGCATCACCGTCGTCACCTACGACTCGGACGCGCCCACCTGCCGGAACCTGTTCGTGAACCAGGCCTCCACCGCCCAGATCGGGACCAGTGAGGTGGACCTGCTCGCCAAGCAGATCAACAGCAGCGGGGACATCGCGATCGTCTCCGCGGCCGCCTCGGCGACCAACCAGAACGCCTGGATCGGGTTCATGAAGCAGGAGCTGAAGAAGTTCCCGAAGATGCACCTGGTCAGCATCGTCTACGGCAACGACGACCCGACCACCGCGACCCAGGTCACCCAGGGGCTGCTGCAGTCCCACCCCAACCTCAAGGGCATCATCTCGCCGACCACGGTGGGCATCCTGGCCGCGGCCCAGGTCCTCGATACGCCCAAGTACAAGGGCAAGATCGCGCTCACCGGCCTGGGCACCCCCAACTCGCTCAAGAAGTACGTGGGCGACGGCACCATCCAGTCCTTCGAGCTCTGGAACCCCGCCGACCTCGGCTACCTGGCCGGCTACGCGGCGGTAAATTACGCGTCCAAGACGATCACCAGCGCGTCCGGCCAGTCCTTCACCGCCGGCAAGCTCGGCAAGTTCACGGTCGCCGCGGACAAGACCATCCTGCTGGGCCCGCCGTTCGTGTTCACCAAGGCCAACATCAACCAGTTCAACTTCTGACCCGGAGGCGGCTGACCGCCGGGCGGCGACCCCGCCCGGCGGGGCCGCTCCAGCCAGCCAGGACGGCGGGCACCGGGACCGGGCTCCGGCCCGGACCGGCACCCACCCTGGCCCCGGCCCCCACCTGGCCATGGACGACAATGCCTCAGGAGGTGCAGTGGAGCGCGTCTGCTTCCTCGCCCGGGTCCGGCCGGACCGGCTGGAGGAGTACCGGGCGGCCCACCGCCAGGTCTGGCCCGAGATGACCGCGGCGCTGCGGAGCGCCGGCTGGGCGAACTACACCATCTTCCTGGCCGACGACGGGCTGCTCGTCGGCTACCTGGAGACCGACGACTACGAGGCGGCACTGCAGCGGATGGCGCAGGCCGACGTCAACGAACGCTGGCAGGCGGAGATGGCGCCGTTCTTTGCCGACCTCGGTGACCAGCGGCCCGATGAGGGATTCCGCCGGATCACCGAGATCTTCCACCTCGACTGACTGGGACTAGACATGCCTGATGAGACCGCCGTGAAGAGCGCCCTGCGGGCGCACCGGATCGAGCTCCCGTCGTGGGCCTTTGGCAATACCGGGACCCGGTTCAAGGTGTTCGCCCAGCCGGGAGTGCCGCGCACGCCGCAGGAGAAGATCGACGACGCTGCGCAGGTGCACGCGTTCACGGGGGTGGCGCCGACCGTGGCGGTGCACATCCCATGGGACAAAGTGGATGACTACGCGGCGCTCACTGCCCACGCCCGTGAGCGCGGGGTGGCGATCGGGACCGTCAACGCGAACGTGTTCCAGGATGACGACTACCGGCTGGGCAGCGTGGCCAACCCGGACCCGCGGGTGCGCGCCAAGGCGGTGGCGCACCTGATGGAGTGCATCGACATCATGGACGCGACCGGGTCAAAGGACCTGAAGCTGTGGTTCGCCGACGGCACCAACTACCCGGGCCAGGATGACATCCGGGGGCGGCAGGAGCGGCTGGCCGAGGCGCTGGCGCTGACGTATGAGCGGCTGGGCCCCGGCCAGCGGATGCTGCTGGAGTACAAGCTGTTCGAGCCGTCGTTCTACACCACCGACGTGCCCGACTGGGGCACCTCGCTGGTGCACTGCCTGGCGCTGGGCGAGCGCGCGGCGGTGGTGGTGGACACCGGGCATCACGCGCCGGGTGTCAACATCGAGTTCATCGTGGCGATGCTGCTGCGGGCCGGGCGGCTGGGCGGGTTCGACTTCAACTCCCGCTTCTACGCCGACGACGACCTGATGGTCGGCGCCGCCGACCCGTTCCAGCTGTTCCGCATCCTGCACGAGGTGGTCTCCGCCGGCGCCCTGGACCCCAGCGCCGGGGTGGCGTTCATGCTCGACCAGTGTCACAACATCGAGCCGAAGATCCCGGCCCAGATCCGCTCGGTGATGAACGTCCAGGAAGCCACGGCCAAGGCGCTGCTGGTCGATCGCGCCGCGCTGGCGGCCGCCCAGCAGGCCGGTGACGTGCTCGGCGCGAACGCCGTGTTCATGGACGCCTACAACACCGACGTCCGCCCGCTGCTCGCGGAACTGCGCGGGAAGATGGGCCTGGACCCGGACCCGGTCGCCGCCTACCAGCGCTCCGGCTACGCCGAGAAGATCGTTGCCGACCGCATCGGCGGCACGCCCGCCAGCTGGGGCAGCTAGGGCATGGATCCACGGGACACGTCCCGGCCACCGCCCCGAGGAGGATCATGACCTCGCAGCCACCCGAAGTGACCGCCCTGCTGGCGCGCAGCAACCGGCTCGGCTCCGACCCCCGCAACACCAACTACGCGGGCGGCAACGCATCCGTGAAGGCGGAGGCGGGCGACCCGGTGACCGGGCAGCCGGTGCCGCTGCTGTGGGTGAAGGGGTCCGGCGGGGACCTGGGCACCCTCACCGCCGACGGCCTGGCCGTGCTCAGGCTCGACCGGCTGCGGGCGCTGACCGGCGTGTACCGGGGGCCCGAGCACGAGGACGAGATGGTCGCCGCCCTCGATTTCTGCCTGCACGGCAAGGGCGGCGCGGCCCCGTCCATCGACACCGCGATGCACGGCCTGGTCGAGGCCGCCCACGTGGACCACCTGCATCCGGACGCCGGGATCGCCCTGGCCGCCGCCGCCGACGGCGAGGCCCTGACCCGGGCCTGTTTCGGCGGCCGGGTGGCCTGGGTGCCCTGGCGGCGGCCGGGCTTCCAGCTCGGCCTGGACATCGCCGAGGTGAAGCGGGCCAGCCCGGGCGCGATCGGGGTCATCCTCGGCGGCCACGGGATCACCGCCTGGGGCGCGACCAGCGATGAGTGCGAGGCGAACTCGCTGGAGATCATCGCGACGGCCCAGCGGTATCTGGACACCCACGGCCGCGCCGACCCGTTCGGCCCCGTGATCCCCGGCTATGAGCCGCTGCCGGAAGCCGAGCGCCGCGCCCGCGCCGCCGAGCTGGCGCCGGTCATCCGCGGGCTCGCCTCCACCGACCGGCCGCAGGTGGCGCGCTTCACCGACGCCCCGGTGGTGCTGGGCTTCCTGGCCCGGGGCAAGCACCCCGCGCTGGCCGCGCTCGGCACCTCCTGCCCGGACCACTTCCTGCGGACCAAGGTCGCGCCGCTCGTGCTCGACCTGCCGCCATCCGCCCCGCTGCCGGAGGTGACCGCCCGGCTCGGCGAGCTGCACGCGGACTACCGCACCGGCTACCGGGCCTATTACGAGCGCCACGCGGACCCGTCCTCGCCCGCCATGCGCGGCGCCGACCCCGCGATCGTGCTGGTGCCGGGCGTGGGCATGTTCAGCTTCGGCGCCGACTCCCAGACCGCGCGGGTGGCCGGGGAGTTCTACGTCAACGCGATCAACGTGATGGCCGGCGCCGAATCGGTCTCCACCTACTGCCCGATCCCGGAGAGCGAGAAGTTCCGGATCGAGTACTGGGAACTGGAGGAGGCCAAGCTGCGCCGCCGGCCCAGGCCCAAGCCGCTGGCCACCCGGGTGGCGCTGGTGACCGGCGGCGGCTCGGGCATCGGCCGGGCCACCGCGCAGCGGCTGGCCGCCGAGGGTGCGTGCGTGGTCATCGCCGACCGGGACGGGCAGGCGGCGGCGGCGGTGGCCGGTGACATCGGCTCCGCGGACGTCGCGATCGCGGCGGCCACCGACGTGACCGACGAGGCCAGCATCGCGCAGGCGTTCGCCGCCGCGGCGCTCGCGTTCGGCGGGGTGGACCTGGTGGTGAACAACGCCGGCCTGTCGATCTCCAAGCCGCTCGCCGAAACCACCACGGCCGACTGGGACCTCCAGCACGACGTGATGGCGAAGGGCTCCTTCCTGGTCTCCCGCGCGGCCGCGCGGATCATGCGGGCCCAGCGGATGGGCGGGGACATCGTCTATATCTGCAGCAAGAATGCGGTGTTCGCGGGGCCGAGCAACGTCGCCTACGGCGAGGCCAAGGCAGACCAGGCGCACCAGGTACGGCTGCTCGCCGCCGAGCTCGGCGAGTACGGCATCCGGGTCAATGGGATCAACCCGGACGGGGTCGTCCGCGGCTCCGGCATCTTCGCCGGCGGCTGGGGCGCGCAGCGGGCGGCGGTCTACGGCATCCCCGAGTCCGAGCTCGGGGCCTTCTACGCCAAACGGACCCTGCTGGGGCGCGAGGTCCTGCCCGAGCACGTGGCGGCGGCCGTGTTCGTGCTCACCGCCGGTGAGCTGTCCCTGACCACCGGGCTGCACATCCCGGTCGACGCGGGGGTGGCGGCCGCATTCCTGCGCTGACCGGGGCTGCCCGCCGAGGAGGAGGTAGGTGTGACGGAAGCCGCTGGCCGGACCGCGCACCAGGGCCTGTTGTGACCTCGCCCACGGCGGTGGCCGCCATCGACCTGGGCGCTTCCGGCGGCCGGGTCATGCTGGGCGTCATCCGCGGGCGTGACCAGCTGGAGCTGCGTGAACTGCACAGGTTCCCCAACGTTCCCGTCCGGGTGCTCGGGACCCTCCACTGGGACATCCTGTCGCTGTTCCAGGGGGCCCTGGACGGTATCCGTGCCGCGGCCGGGGCCGCCGAGGTGGCCAGCCTGGGGATCGATACCTGGGGAGTCGACTACGGCCTGCTCGATGAGGAAGGGGCGCTGCTCGGGAACCCGGTGCACTACCGGGACGGCCGGACCGACGCGATGCCCGGCCAGCTGCTGGCCAAGGTGCCGGCGGACGAGCTCTACGCGATCACCGGCATCCAGCAGCTTCCCTTCAACACCATCTGCCAGCTCGCGGCGGCGGCGGCCACCCCCGAGCTGGCGGCCGCCCGGACCCTGCTGATGATCCCGGATCTGCTGTCCTACTGGCTGACCGGCGAAATCGGCGCCGAGGTGACGAACGCGTCCACCACCCAGCTCTACGACGTGCGGGCACAGGCCTGGGCCACGTCGCTGATGACCCGGGTGGGCATCCCGCCCGGCATCTTCCCGCCGCTGCGCAGGCCCGGGGACACCATCGGGGACCTGCTGCCCGGGATCGCCGCCGAGGCCGGATTCCCCGCGCCCGTGCCCGTGCTGGCGGTCGGCTCGCACGACACCGCATCGGCGGTCGCCGGCGTGCCCGCCCAGGGGCCCGACTTCGCCTACATCTCCTGCGGCACCTGGTCCCTGGTGGGGATGGAGCTGCCCGGGCCGGTGCTGAGCGAGGCCAGCTGCCGGGCCAACTTCACCAACGAGACCGGGATCGACGGGACGATCCGCTACCTGCGTAACGTCATGGGCCTGTGGCTGCTGCAGGAATCGGTGCGGGCCTGGTCGTCCCGGGGGGCTGAGGCGAACCTCGGCACCCTGCTGGCGGCGGCCGCCGTCGCCCCGGCGCTGCGCGCCGTGGTCGACCCGGACGACCCGGAATTCCTCGCCCCCGGCGACATGCCCGCCCGCATCGCCTATGCCTGCCGCCGCACCGGCCAGGACCCGCCGGCCGATCCGGGCGCGACGGTCCGGTGCATCCTGGACAGCCTCGCCCTGGCTCACCGGCGCGCTCTGGCCGAGGTCCAGGAGCTGACCGGGCGGCACGTGGACACCGTCCACATCGTCGGAGGCGGCGCCAGGAACGCCCTGCTGTGCCAGCTCACCGCGGACGCGTGCGGTCTGCCGGTCGTGGCCGGGCCGGTCGAGGCCGCCGCCACGGGCAACGTGCTCGTGCAGGGACGGGCGCTGGGGGCAGTGCCGGGCGATCTCGGCGGCATGCGTGAGCTGCTGCGCAGGACCCAGGATCTGCGCCGGTTCGAGCCGTCCCGCGAGAGCACCCGGGCGTGGGACGAGGCCGCCCGCCGGGTACGCCCGGGCTAACGGCCGCCGGGAGCGAGGTCGAAGGGGCGCAGGTACGGGGCGGGCCGGTAGCGCAGGAACGCCGGTGCGGTCGGCTTGATGATGGTGCCCACCTCGAAGATGTTGTCCTGCGGGCCGAGCGCGGCCGCTTGGGCATTCAGGCTGGCCGGGTCGAGCACGGAGAGGTTCCACCTGCCGGTGCCGGTGAACCATAGCCGCGGCCCGTCCGTGACAGGGAAGACAGATGGGTCAGTTGCCGGCGCACGCCGCCGCACTGGACGGGGCTGGCCCGGCTCCGCGCGTGCGCCGAAAAGAGAGACCCATGGGCGTTGCCGCCTTGATCAGCTGGTTCGTTACCGCGTTCGTCGGGCTCTACCTGCTGGCCGTCTGGCTCATCGAGAACGACGTGACCCACCGGGGCGCCGCGGCCAGCCGGCTGCCCGTGCCGGTCATCTTCGGCCATGTCCTGCTCGCCCTCAGCGGGCTGGTGGTCTGGGTGATCCATCTGCTGTCCCACTCCAGCACGCTGGGCTGGACCGCGCTGGGGACGCTGGTCGCCATCGCCACGCTGGGCGTGACCATGTTCACCCGGTGGATCCCGGTCCACATCGCGTACGTGGCGTCGGAATCGGGCAAGCACAGCCGCCGGGTGGCGGACTACGACTTCCCGGCCGAACGGGCGTTTCCGCTGCCCGTCGTCGTCGGTCACGGCCTGCTCGCCTCCACGACGGTCACCCTGGTGCTGCTGGCCATGCTCGGGGTCGGGTGAGGCTGAAGGGGCGAGCCCGCTGCCGGGGGAAGCTAGGCTCGCCCTGGCAGGCGGCCAGACGAAGGAGCGAGCGCATGAACGCTGACCGGCCCGACGACCGCGCGATGATGGAGGTGGCGCTCGGCGAGGCACGGGCGAGCCTGGAGGCCGGGGGAGTCCCCGTCGGCGCCGCGCTGGCCGAGGGCGGCCGGCTGGTGGCCTCCGGGCACAACGAGCGGGTGCAGCTGGGTGACCCGATCGCGCACGGTGAGATCGCCTGCCTGCGCAATGCCGGAAGGCAGCCCTCCTACCTGGGCACGACGCTGTACACCACGCTTTCGCCCTGCCAGATGTGCTCCGGCGCGATCCTGCTGTTCCAGATACCGCGGGTGGTGGTCGGCGAGGCCACCACCTTCGCCGGCGACCTGGACTTTCTGGCCAGCCACGGAGTAGATGTCCTGCTCCTCGACGATGAGCGCTGCAGAGCCGTTATGCAGGAATTTCAGGAACGCTATCCGCAGGTCTGGAGCGAGGACATCGGCGGGCGCTAACTCACTGCCCGAAGCTGACCGCGGTGGTGTTCGCGCCGCTGATCACCACCGCCACCCGCTCGCCCGGCGCCGGTGAGTACCCGCCGGTCGTCAGCGCCGCCAGCGCCGCGCACCCGCCCGGCTCGGCCACCAGCCGGAGCCGGTCCCAGAGCAGTTCCTGGGCCCGGCGGATGGCGTCGTCGCTGACCTGAACCGCCTGCGCCGCATGCCTGGTCAGGATGGCGAAGGTCAGCTCGCCTATGCGCTTGGGGGCGAGCGAGTCGGCGGCCACCCCGCCCGCCGGGGCATCCACCGGCCGCCCCGCCCGCTGCGCGTAGGTCAGGGTCGGCGCCTCCTCAGGTTCGGCCCCCACGATCCGGGCCCGGCCCTCGTACCCAGCGGCTATTCCCGCGAGGAGGCCGCCACCGCCGACGCTGGCCAGCACGGTGACGGCCGCCGGTGCCTGCCCGGCGAGCTCGGTCGCCAGGGTGCCCGCCCCGAGGATCGTCTCGGCCTGATCGAAGGCATGAACCGCCATGGCGCCGCTGCCAGCCGCCCACTCCTGGCTTGCCGCCAGCGCATCGGCGTAGGTGTCGCCCGCGATGACCAGCTGGGCACCGTTGCCGCGGATGCGGGCGATCTTGGCCGCGGACGAGATCCCGGGGACATAGATCCTGGCCGGCACGCCCAGGACGCTGGCCGCATGGGAAACCGCCACCCCGTGGTTGCCGCCAGAGGCGGCCACCACGCCGGCCTCGGGGATGTCACGCAGGAGCAGGTTCGCGAAGGCGCCCCTGGCCTTGAACGATCCCGTGTGCTGGAGCAGTTCGAGTTTCAGCACCAGCGGCCCGGGCGGGAGCCCGAAGTCCGCCCGGTCAACCCGATCACCGGGGTGCGCCGCAGGTAAGGGCGGATCAGCGCGTCGATGGAAACAATCGCCTGGCGGTTCACGCCGGTGGCGGCATCGGCGGCCGGGCAGCCCGTCGTGGCCAGTCCCTGGCTCCTCGGGGTGCTCATGGCTCAGCCAATCAAGGGCCCCCCGGTCCCGGCAAGGCACCGCCGGTGAACAGATGGCGAGGGAAGACCGGCCCGCCGGGACCAGGGACCCCGGGTGCGGCGCTGTGCGCCAGCCGACCCAGGCCGACCTCCCGTAGCTGGCGCCCTGACGTGTTCACCGCAGGCGGGCGGTAGCGTTCTGCTCATGCCCGCAGTTCCGCCGCCAGCAGTTCCGCCGCCAGCAGTTCCGCCGCCAGCCGTTGCGCCGCCGGCCACGCAACAACACGGCCCTAGGTCCCCCTCGCCCCGGCTGTGGCGGATGCGCTGCGCCGAGGTGACGGGGTGCGCCGTCGTCCTCGCCGCGGCGGCGGGAACGGGAGCGGGACTGGCGGCCGGCCCGGGCGTGGCGGCGATCGCCGTCGCCGCCGTGGCGGTCGGCGCGGCGCTCGCGCTGTGGTTCGCGCGCAACCGCTTCCGGTCCTGGGCCTACCAGGAACGCGATGAGGACCTGATCGTCGAGCGCGGGGTGCTGATCCGCAGACTGTCGGTGGTTCCCTACGGCCGCATGCAGTTCGTCGACGTGACCGCCGGCCCGGTTGACCGGATCTTCCGGCTCGCTACCGTGCGGCTGCACACGGCGGCGGCGGCCAGCGACGCCCGCATCCCGGGGCTGGAGCGGGAGGAGGCCGCGCGGCTGCGCGACCGGCTGGCCGCCCTGGGTGAGGCCAAGGCAGCGGGCCTGTGACCAGCGAACCGGCCGGGGCCTGGCACCGGCTGCATCCGCTGTCGCCGGTGGTCCGGTCGGGCCGCGGCGTGCTGGCCGTGGCCGTCGCCGTCGCCATCACCCGCTCCGCGACGAGCGGGTCAGGCTGGCTGGAGGTGGCGTTCCTGTTTGCCGCCGTCGTGGCGGCAGTGATCAGCTGGCTGGTCACCCGGTGGCGGCTGGACGGCGTGACGCTGCGCATCGAGTCCGGGCTGGTCCGCCGCGACTCCCGTCAGCTGCCGATCGCCCGCATCCAGGCAGTCGACGTTGTCCGCCCGTTCCTCGCCCGGGCACTCGGCCTCGCCGAGCTGCGGGTCAGGCTGGCCGGCTCCAGCGACGCCGATGGCCGCCTCGCCTACCTCACCGAGCAGGCCGCGCTGGAGCTGAGGGCACACCTGCTCGCGACCCACCACGGCCTGGACCCGGCCACCCCGGAGCCGCCGGAGCACACCGTGGTGACGGTCCCGACCGGGCGGCTGATCGGCTCGGTGGCGCTGTCCACCGCCGGCCCGGCCGCGGTGATGGTGGTGCTCGCGGGCGCCGTGCTGGCGTTCGTGTCGGCCGCCGCCCTGGCCGCCCTGGCGATCTCGCTGGTGTGGTTGCTGATCGTCTGCCTGTCGCTGGTGTGGCGCCGGGTGTCCACCCAGTACGGCTTCACCGTGGCGCAGTCCCCGGATGGCATCCGGATCCGCCGTGGCCTGCTCGGGACGGTGGCCGAGACGATCCCGGTGCAGCGGGTGCAGGCGGTGCGGGTGATCGAGCCGCTGCTGTGGCGGCCGCTGCGGTGGTGCCGGCTCGAGGTGGACGTGGCGGGCTCGCCGGGCCGGGACAGCGCCGACGGGACCGCCCGGATGCGCAAGACCCTGCTGCCGGTCGGCCGCCGGGACGAGACCGGGTTCCTGCTCACGATGGCCATCGGGGCCGCGGTGCCGGGCGTGACCCGGCCGCCACGCCGGGCCCGGTGGAAGGCGCCGCTGAGCTACCACTTCCTGGCCGCCGGCCACGACGGCGGGCTCGCGGTGTCGGTGGTTGGCCGGGTCCGCAAGGTCACCACCATGGTGCCGCTGGAGAAGGCGCAGAGCGTGCGGTTCGTGCAGGGGCCGCTGCAGCGCCGCCTTGGGCTGGCCACCGTGCATGTCGACGCGGCCGGGCACGTCCGGGCCGAGTTCCGCGAGCGCCCGCAGGCGCAGGCCCGGCTGCTCGTCGACGAGCTCGCTGCCCTGAGCCGCGCGGCCCGGCGGCATGCCCCCCCGGCCGGGATACAGGTAGCCGGTGCCCAGGCGGCTGGCCCTCAGGCGGCCAGCGTGGTGTCCCCGGTGAACGCCGCCCAGAGCGAGGCGTAGCTCCCGCCCGCCGCGAGCAGCTCATCGTGGGTCCCGGCCTCGGTGATCCGGCCGCCGTCGATCACCACGATCCGGTCGGCGCCCGCCGCCGTGGTGAGCCGGTGGGCGACCACCAGGGTGGTGCGCCGGGCGGCGAGCTGCTGGGCGGCCCGCGTGACGGCCGCCTCGGTGGCCAGGTCGAGCGCGGCGGTCGCCTCGTCGAGCAGCAGGATGTCGGGATCGACGAGGTAGGCGCGCGCGAGGGCGATCAGCTGCCGCTGGCCGGCCGAGAGGTTGCGCCCGCGCTCGGCCACCTGGTGGTAGAAGCCACCGGGCAGGCGGCCGATCATGTCCACCGCGCCGACCGCCCGGGCGGCCGCCTCGACCTCGGCGTCGCTCGCGTCCGGGCGGCCGTAGGCGATCGCGTCCCGGATGGTGCCGGCGAACAGGTGGGCCTCCTGGGGGACGACTCCCAGCCGGTGGCGGTAGGACGCCAGGTCGTAGTCGCGCACGTCGACGCCGTCCACGAGCACGCTTCCCGCCGTCACGTCGTAGAACCTGGCCACGAGCTTGACCAGGGTGGACTTGCCCGCGCCGGTCTCGCCGACCAGTGCCACCGTCTCACCCGGCGCGACGGTCAGGTTCACCCCGGCCAGCGCCGCGGGCCCGTCTGCGGTGTAGCTGAAGTGCACATCACGCAGCTCGATCCGCGCGCCGCCCCGGCGGGCCGGGGGCGGCGGGAGGGGATGGCG
>WNFX01009563.1_pt1 | contig 17308 bp, 13 predicted proteins | sample 5400111 | NCBI WGS metagenome assembly WNFX01 (sample SAMN13153363, study PRJNA577476) | soil metagenome | isolation source: 40 cm soil or saprolite under grassland replicate 1 | place: USA:California | collected 2016-06-15 | reverse complement strand
CACCGACAAACGCAAGGTCCGACGTGATCGCGCTGACGTGTTCTGCACGACCGAGGAGGGCGTCAAGCGCAAGCGCGCCGTGGATTGGCGGCTCGTCGATGAAGTGGTACCCGCCTCCAAGCTCGAAGAGGCAGTGGAGAAGCGCGCGCGAGAGTTCGCGGCAAGGTCGCAACGGCCGGCCGCGGCCAGGGGGATCATGCTTGCGCCGCTCAAGCGCGAGCGGTCCGCGGACGCGCTCGAGTACAGCACGATATCGGTCGACTTCGAACGGCCCTCCCGGCGCGCGACCATCACCTTGCGCGGCCCGGACGCGCCGCCGCCGGCTTCCGCCGAGGCTATGGTCGATGCGGGCGCCAAGTTCTGGCCGCTGCGGCTCGCGCGCGAGCTCGACGACGCCGTTCTCGACATTCGCGCCAACGAATTCGACGTCGCCGCAATCGTGTTCAAGTCCTCGGGCGATCCGGCGCAAGTGCTCGCCTACGAGCAATTTCTCGATGCCAACAAGGATCACTGGCTCGCACGCGAGATCAGAGCTTTTTGGAAGCGTGCGCTCAAGCGCATCGATCTCACCTCGCGCTCTCTCGTCGCTCTGGTCGAGCCGGGTTCGTGCTTCGCCGGGACGCTCGCCGAGCTCGTCTTCGCAAGCGACCGCTCCTACATGCTGATCGGCAAGCGCGACGGCGACAACAAGCCGCCCGCGACGCTTGCGCTCGCCGAGGTCAATTTCGGCGCCTACCCGATGTCGAACGGAATTTCGCGACTCGCGAGCCGCTTCCTCGCCGATCCTGGCGCGCTCGACAATGCCAGGCGCGCAATCCCCGGGATGCTCGATGCCGACGCGGCGGAGAGGCTCGGTCTCGTCACCTTTGCGCTCGACGACATCGATTGGGAGGACGAGATCCGCGTCTTCTTGGAGGAGCGCGCGAGCTTTTCTCCCGACGCGCTCACCGGGCTCGAAGCGAATTTGCGCTTCGGCGGTCCCGAGACCATGGAATCAAAAATCTTCGCCCGCCTCTCCGCCTGGCAGAACTGGATTTTCCAGCGCCCCAATGCCGTCGGCGAGGAGGGCGCACTCAGGCGCTACGGCACCGGACAGAAGCCGGCATTCGATACGCGAAGAGTTTGAGGAGGCGGTCATGAGCGATATCGTCAACGTCGATTACTCGACCAGGATCCCGAACAACGTCAGCCTCACCGAGGATCGGCAAGTGCTGCGTGCGCTCGAGCGCTGGCATCCCGGGTACATCGACTGGTGGATGCAGATGGGGCCGCAAGGCTTTCAGGAGTCGCTCGTGTATCTGCGCACCGCCGTCTCGGTCGACCCCAAAGGCTGGGCCAAATTCGACTACGTGAAGATGCCCGAGTACCGCTGGGGCATCTTGCTGGCGCCGCAGGAAGAGGGTCGCAAGATTCCCTTCGGCCGGCATTACGGCGAGCCTGCCTGGCAGGAGGTGCCGGGCGAATATCGCGCCATGCTGCGCCGCCTCATGGTCATCCAGGGCGACACCGAGCCGGCATCCGTCGAGCAGCAGCGCCATCTCGGCAAGACCGCGCCTTCGCTCTACGACATGCGCAACGTCTTTCAGGTGAATGTCGAAGAAGGCCGGCATCTGTGGGCCATGGTCTACCTCCTGCAGAAATATTTCGGCCGCGACGGCCGGGAGGAGGCCGAGCAGCTGCTGCAGCGCCGCTCCGGCGACGCGGACAAGCCGCGTATGCTCGGCGCCTTCAACGAAGCGACGCCGGACTGGCTCTCCTTTCACATGTTCACCTTCTTCACCGATCGCGACGGCAAGATGCAGCTCGAAAGTCTCGCGCAATCGGGCTTCGATCCGCTCTCGCGCACCTGTCGCTTCATGCTGACCGAGGAAGCGCATCACATGTTCGTCGGCGAGACCGGCATCGGGCGCACGATCCAGCGCACCTGCGAGGCGATGAAGGCGGCCGGCATCGAGGACCCCTACGAGATCAACAAGGTCCGCGACCTCGGCGTCATCGACCTGCCGACCATGCAGAAGAAGCTCAACCTGCATTATTCGTTATCGCTCGACCTGTTCGGGTCGGAGGTCTCGACCAACGCGGCGAACGCGTTCAACGGCAGCCTCAAGGGCCGTTTCCAGGAGACCAAGATCGACGACGACCACAGGCTCGAGAGCTCGACCTATCCGGTGCTCAAGCTCGTCGACGGCGAGATCAAGCGCGTGGACGAGCCCGCGCTCACGGCCATCAACATGCGGCTGCGCGACGACTACACGGCCGACTGCCAGCGCGGCCTCGATCGCTGGAACAAGATCATCGACCGAATCGGCGTGAACTTCCGATTCCAATTGCCGCATGTGGCGTTCCACCGGCAGATCGGCGAGTTTAGGGACATTAAGGCGTCTCCGAGCGGGGAGCTTCTCGATGACGCAGCGTGGAACGGCCAAAAGGAAAATTGGCTGCCGTCGAAAGACGATGGCGACTTTATCCAAAGCTTGATGCGTCAGGTGGTCGAGCCCGGAAAGTTCGCGAACTGGATCGCGCCGCCGCGTGTCGGCATCGACAACAAACCGGGTGATTTCGAATACGTGAAGCTCGCGGCTTGATACGATCGTGGGCGGCAGCGAGCGTTAGCCGACAGTGGCGCGTCGAGCTCGGTGGGCTCCCTCTCCCCATTTGGGGAAAGGGTTGGGGTGAGGGGCCGTTACAGAACTATCGAGAGACCTTCACCGCGCCGGCGACGGCGGGCGATCCCTGCTGCCAGGCGGCCGATCCGGCGAGTTGGTGCCGCCGGCGCCGGTCGTGTCGGACCACGCCGGGTTCGCAACGCATGTGCCGCTCGCGGAGTGGCCGCCGAGGATCTGCTGACACTGCTCGAGGCTGTCGTAGGTGCAGTTCATGGACCCCCGCGGGCTCTGCAAGCAGAACGGCTGCTTTTCATGCTGTGCGTACGCCGCTTCATGCGCAGCAGCGATCAGCGCGGCAGCGACAACAGCCGATGCAAATGTCAGAGCGCGCATGATCCCTTTCCGCGTCGTCCTCGCACCTGCAAACGAAATGCGCCGCGGATTGTTCCGGGTGCGACGCCGTGATCCCCTCTGGTCACGCACGGGGTCGAGCCGGAGAGAGCGAGCGCTGGCGCGCTCGGTGTGACATCGCAGCGAGGATTACTCCGCCGCCTCGCCGCGCAGCACGCCATCCCACCAGGGGCAGATGCCGGGCATGAGCTTGTGGTTGCCCTCGATCACGTTGACCGGCTTGCGCAGGCCCGTCGCCGCGGCCGCGATGCGGATCGCGCGGGCCTCGGCGCGCTTTTCGGGCGTCATCCACAGACGGTCGTGTCCCCACATGCTCGGGCCCCAGGTGACCTCTTGCGGCTGCCAATTGTCGACGTCGATCACCCGCCCGCCCCAGCCATACTCGACCATGAATCCGGACGGCGAGTTCGAGTAGAACGAAGTGACCTCGTCGTTGATGTGGCGGCCCAACGTGACCCCGATTCGGTCTTCTTCGCCGAGGGCCAGATCGTAGCATTGCCCCACGTCGTCGAGGCTGTAGAGCTCCACCATCAAATGGTGGGTGGCGCTGCGGCCGGTCTCGATGAAGGCAATCGAGTGATGGCGAGGATTGGCGTGGAAGAAATACGCCTTGAACGGCCGCACCATATAGTCGGACAGACGGAACCCGAGCACGTCGCGATAGAACGGTAGGGCGTCGTTGATGTCCTTGACGTGCAGCACGGCATGACCCATGCCGAGCGGCCCGGTGCGGAAACCCGAGATCGAGCGGCCGGGCTTGAACGGCTCACTCGCGCGCTCAGCGCCGTGGAAGATTTCGAGCCGGTTGCCCAGCGGATCGGCGAGGACGACGAGATCCTTGACGCGGCGTTCGTCCGCAAGCGCGCGCGAGCCGCAGGCGACCTCGATCCCGGCCTTCTGCAGTCGTGCTGCAAAATCATTCAACGCGGCGGCGTCGGCGACTTCCCACCCAAAGAAAGCGACACCCTCGCCGCCATCTTCGCTGACGACGACGCGCTGCTTGCGGTCATCCATCCGCAGCGCGAGGCTTTTGGCGCTCCGCTCGACCAGTTGCATCCCTAAAAAGCGGGTGCCGAAGGTGGTCCAATCCTCGAGCGATTTTGCGCGAATGCCGACATAGCCGAGACCTTGAATGTCCATCGGCGGCCTCCGTCAGAATTCAATCCTGCACAGGAATATGGGCGTCCTTCACGATCTTGGCAAATTTCACGAGGTCGGCCTTGAACCGCTGCTCGAATTCCGCCGGCGTGCTGCCGAGCGCCTCGTTGCCGGTGACGCGCAGCCGCTCGAGCACGTCGGGCGCGGACAATGCGGTCTTGGCGCCCTGGTGAATGGCATTGACGACTTCGCGCGGTGTGTTGGCGGGCACGAACCAGCCTTGCCAGCTCGAGGATTCGAAGCCGGCGAGGCCGGTCTCGGCGACCGTGGGCACATCAGGCAGCGCCGCCGAGCGCTTGGCACCGGCGACGGCCAGCGCGCGCAGCGTTCCGGCGGCGACATGCGGCAGCGTTGTCGCCATGGGCGCGATGGCCACTTGGATCTCGCCGGTGATGAGCGCGGGGAAAATCCCCGCGTCCCCTTTATATGGAACCGGTTGGATGTCGATGCCGGCCGCGGTCTTGAACATCTCCATGGTCAGGTGGAGCGGATTGCCGACACCGGTCATGCCGTAGTTGAGACTGCCCGGCTTGGCCTTCGCGAGCGCGATCAGTTCCGGGACCGAGGTGGCGGCGAGCTTCGGGCTTGCCACCAGCACGAGCTGGGAGGCGACGAGTTGCGTCACCGGGATGAAGTCGCGCACGACGTCGAAGGGGAGCGAGCGATAGATGGAGGGGCTGATCGCCTGGCCGTTCGTGTTCTGGAGGATGGTGTAACCGTCGGGCGGCGATTTCGCGACGGCGTCGGCGGCGATATTGCCGCCCGCCCCCGGGCGATTCTCGACGATGATCGGCTGGCCCAGAGATTCGGAGAGCTTGGCGCCGACCATGCGAGCGAGCGCGTCGACGGCGCCGCCGGCGACGAAGGGGACGACGATGCGGATCGGCTTGCTCGGATAGGTCTGACCAAATGCGCCGCCCGCATGAAGCGCGAGTGTCGTGAGCGCGAGCGTGAACCACAGCCGTTTCATGACATCGCCTGCCGACGAGTCGAAGGGGAAACTTGTTTTATCCGGCCACCCCCCGATGCATCATTCCGCCGCCGCTTGCGCGGGGCTCGCCTGTGCCGCAATCAGATAATCGATCGCGGCTTGCACGCCGCCTTTCTTGTGCGGGATGCCGGCAAGCGCCAGCGCCATCTCGGTGATCGCCAGCGCGCCTGCGAGCATGCCCTCGTTCACGTCGCCGAGATGGCCGATGCGGAAGTACTTGCCGGCGTAGCGGCCGAAGCTCGAGCCATAGGAAATATTGAAGGTATCGAGGGCGAAGTGGCGGAACGCGTCGGCGTCATGGCCGTCCGGCAGCAGCACTGCCGTAACGGTCGGCGAATAGTATTTCGCGTCGCGGCACATGATCTCGAGGCCCCAGGCGCGCACCGCGCGCCGCGTCGCCTCCGCCAGACGGTGGTGGCGCGCGAACACGTTCTCGAGCCCCTCCTCGTGCAGCATGGTGATGCTTGCGGATAATCCATGCAGCATCTGCGTCGCCGGCGTGTAAGGGAAGAAGCCGATCTTGTTCATGGCGAGCATGTCGTCCCATGCCCAGAAAGACTTGGTCAGCTGCGAGCTCTTGGCCGCCGCGAACGCCTTGTCGCTCACCGCGTTGAATGACATGCCGGGCGGCAGCATCAGCCCTTTCTGCGCGCCGCCGACGGTGACGTCGACGCCCCATTCGTCGTGCCGATAATCGGTCGAGGCAAGCGAGGAGATGGTGTCGACGAAAAACAGCGCGGGGTGGCCGGCGGCGTCGATCGCCTTGCGAATTTCCGCGATCGGCGACAGGCACCCGGTCGAGGTCTCGTTGTGCAGCACGCAGACTGCCTTGATCTCTTTATTCTTGTCCCGGCGCAGATGGTCCTCGATCGCCGCCGGGTCGGCGCCGATGCGCCAATCGGTCTTGATGAATTCCGGACGTAGCCCGAGCTTCTCCGCCATGGTCTTCCACAGCGTAGCGAACTGCCCGGTCTCCACCATCAGCACGCGGTCGCCCGGCGAGAGCGTGTTGACGAGCGCGGCTTCCCACGCACCGGTGCCGGTCGCGGTGTAAATGATGACCGGATTGGTGGTCTTGAAGATGGTCTTGATGCCACCGAGGCAATGTTTGGCGAGCTTGGCAAATTCCGGCCCACGGTGGTCGATGATCGGCGTGTCCATCGCCCGCAGCACGCGGTCGGGCAGCGGGGTCGGCCCCGGGATGTGCAGGAAATGGCGGCCCACGGGGCGCGATGAGTTCTTCGACATCGGTTGATCCCTTGCAGGCGCGGCTTTTGAGCGGCGACGAGGCCGGGCCGCGGCTTGCCGCCATCAAGGACGAATGCGAGAGTCAGTCAAGCCTCTTGCGACGGGGAAGCTGATCTCCGGCTAGTGTCCCTATTCCGAAGTTCGCACGCCCTCGCGGCGCCCCCGAAGGCGAACTTCGGAATCAAAGGGACACTAGCAACCTTATGACTCTAGTGCGGTCTTTGGATTTGAAGTTCCTAACGCGAGCTTGAGGCACCATGATAGGAACTTCAAATCCACCGCACTAGCGAGTGAATAGAATGGCCCAAACGGTCGTACCGGGGCTCGAGCGGCGGCTCAAGGCGCATCTCCTCGGCGAGGTGGAGTTCGACGCGTTCACGCGCGGCCGCTATGCGACCGACGCCTCGCATTACCAGATCCTGCCGCTCGGCGTCGTCGCGCCGCGCTCGGTGAAGGAGGCGCAGCATGCGCTGTCGATTGCGCGCGAGGAGGGCGTCAGCGTGCTGGCGCGCGGCGCGGGCACCTCGCAGGCCGGCCAGGCGGTCAATTCCTCGCTCGTTATCGACTGCTCGAAATATCTCGACCACCTGATCGAGCTTGACGTGCCCGGCCGGCGCTGTGTGGTCGAGCCGGGCATCGTGCTCGACGAGCTCAATCGCCGGCTCAAGCCGCATGGGTTATGGTTTCCGGTCGACATCTCGACCGCCTCGCGCGCCACCATCGGCGGCATGGTGGGTAACAACGCTTGTGGCGCGCGCTCGCTGCGCTACGGCAATACCCGCGAGAACGTTGTGTCGATCGACGCGGTGCTGGCTGACGGGACGGTGGCTCATTTCGGCCCGCTCGCCCGCGATCTCTCGGACCTTCCGCCCACCTCACCGCTGCTGCCGCTCGCGCGCGATCTCCTGCAGCTCGCCGCGCGCGAGGCAGACGAGATCGAAGCGCGCTTCCCGAAGGTCCAGCGGCGGGTCGGCGGCTACAATCTCGACTCGCTGGCGCCCGGCCGCAACGATCTCAATCTCGCTCACATTCTCGTCGGCTCCGAAGGCACGCTTGCCTTCTCCACACGCATCGAACTGAAACTTTCGCCGGTGCTCGGCCGCCGTGCGGTCGGCGCTTGTCACTTCGGCAGTTTTTTTCGGGCGATGGATGCCGCGCAGCATATCGTCAAACTCGCCCCGATCGCGGTCGAGCTTATCGACCACACCATGCTCGGCCTGGCGCGCGACATCGCGATGTTCCGGCCGACGATCGATGCGGTCGTGCGCGGCGACCCTGAAGCCGTGTTGTTCGTGGAATTTGCCGAGGACGACCAGTACCACAACCTGCGCCGCCTTATGGAGCTCAGGGACCTCATGGGCGACCTCGGCTTTGGCTGGAACAAAACCGGCGCGAAATGGGGCGGGGTCGTCGAGATATTCGATCCCAAGCTGCAGGCCGCGATCACGGAGACGCGTACCGCCGGCCTCAACATCATGATGTCGATGAAGGAGGAAGGCAAACCCGTGTCCTTCGTCGAGGACTGCGCGGTGCCGCTCGAGCATCTCGCTGAATATACCGCGAAGCTCACCGACATTTTCGCCAAGCACGGCACCCGCGGCACCTGGTATGCGCACGCCTCGGTCGGCTGCCTGCACGTGCGGCCGGTGCTTAATCTGCGTCGCGAGCACGACGTCAAGGCGATGCGCGCCATCGCCGAAGAGGCCCTTGACATGGTGCTGGCCTACAAGGGCTCCCATTCGGGCGAGCACGGCGACGGCATCGTGCGTTCGGAATTCCACGAGAAGATGTTCGGCACGCGACTGGTGCGCGCCTTCGAAGCGGTCAAGCAGCGGTTCGACCCCAAGGGCCTCTACAATCCCGGCAAGATCGTGCGCGCGCCGAAATTCGACGATCGCCGGCTGTTCCGCTACGGGCCTGACTATCGCCCCGAGAATATGCGCACGTCCCTCGACTGGTCCGCCTATCCCGGCACCGGCGATGGTTTCCAGGGCGCGGTCGAGATGTGCAACAACAACGGGGCGTGCCGCGTGCTGACGGGCGGCCGAGCTATCGCGTCACCCGCGACGAGCGCGACGTCACGCGGGGCCGCGCCAATACGCTGCGTCTCGCCATCACCGGTCAGCTCGGAGCGGACGCGCTGACCTCGGATGACATGGCGGAAACCTTGAAGCTCTGCGTCTCCTGCAAGGCGTGCCGGCGCGAATGCCCGACCGGCGTCGACATGGCGCGCATGAAGATCGAGGTGCAGGCGGCGCGCGTGGCGAAAGGCGGCCTTTCGCTGCACGACCGCCTGATCGGATACCTGCCTCGCTACGCGCCGCTCGCGACCAAGTGGCCCAAGCTCGCCAACATGCGCAACGACGCGCCGCGCCTGCGGCAATGGTCGGAGCGATATCTGGGTTTCAGCGCCCGGCGGAGCTTGCCGCGCTGGCGTGCCAATCCGTGGCGCGAGCCGGCGCGCATTCCCGGCGCAGAGGCGCGGCCGGTCGTCTTCTTCGCCGATACGTTCAACCGCTACTTCGAGCCGGAGAATATCGAGGCGGCGCTGCGCGTGCTCGCCGCCGCGGGCTATGGAGTGCATCTGCCGAAACCTCCTGACGGCGCTCGCCCGCTCTGCTGTGGGCGCACCTTTCTCGCCGTCGGGCTGATCGACGAGGCGCGGCGGGAGGCGGAACGCTGTGCCTCTGCGCTTGCTCCCTTCCTCGGGCAGGGAATTCCCATCGTGGGGCTCGAGCCCAGCTGCATGCTCGGTTTCCGCGACGAGATCCCAGCGCTCGTCAAGGGCGAAGATGGCCGTCGCTTGGCGGCGCATGCGCTTTTGTTCGAGGAATTCCTCGCACGCGAGGCGAAGGCGGGCAGCCTCAAGCTCCCGCTCCAACCGGTGGCGAAGCGCGCGCTGCTGCACGGCCACTGCCACCAGAAATCGTTCGCTGTAATGCCCGCGGTCGAGGCGGTGCTCAATCTCGTCCCCGATTTGGCAGTGGAGACGGTGGACTCGAGCTGCTGCGGCATGGCGGGCGCCTTCGGCTATGGCGCCGACACCATCGACGTGTCGCTCAAGATGGCGGAGTTCTCGCTTCTTCCGGCGGTGCGCAGGGCCGACGCGGACACGCTCGTTATTGCCGATGGCACCTCATGCCGGCATCAGATCAGGGACGGCAGCGGGCGCGAAGCGCTCCACGTCGCGCGCGTATTGGCGATGAGCGTTGATGGATCGGCGCGCGCATGACCCGCGTGCGCGGGTGCGAGCTTCAAATGATATTGGCTAGGATCGCCAAGCCCGCGAGTGCGACGAGCGAGCCGCCGAACCGGTAGCCGGCACGACCGTCAGCGATGCGGCCGATCGCGCAGCCGAGCCCGATACCGGCGAGGTGGAGGAGCGCGGTCGCCAGCAGGAAGCCTGCCGCATAGGCGCCGCCCGCGGCATCGAGCGCCACCTCGGTGCCGTGGGCGTGGCCGTGGAAGATCGCAAACAATCCGACGATCCCCATGGCGACGGCGATCGGAGTGCTGCTGGCGAAAGCGATCATGCCGCCCAGCACGATGACCGAGGCGGCAATGCCGAATTCGACGAACGGTAGCGGGAGCCGAGCCATGCCGAGCGTGGCGCCGGCCGCCATGACGAGGACGAAAGTCGCGGGCACGAGCCAGAGCGCGCGCCCGCCGAGCTGCCAAGCGAAGATACCGACCGTCACCATCGCCAGAATGTGGTCGAGCCCCCCGAGCGGATGTGCAAAACCCCAAACAAAACCGTGCAGCTCACCCGCACCGGTATGAGCGAAGGCGGCGGCGGGAATGAGCGTGAGGGCGGCGGTCGTCAGGCCAGTGCGCATGGGTGGTCCCCTGTGGGCGAGCAAACAACTCGTGCGCAAAGTTGCATATCATGGGCGTGCTCGACAAGGGCGCCGCTCGCGCTGACGTGCAACCGAATCGCTGGCGCTGCAATCTCACTGTATCGCTTCTGGCGGAGAAAATAGGAGCAGGTCCGCCCGGATGCGGACATCCGGGCGGACCGCCGGACCGACGCGGGGGTGGATGGGGGCGCACGCGCCGATCACAACTCGTCGTTCCGGAGGCGAAATGCTCCGGCGGAATTAACGGCTTTTTTCCTTTGCTCCCGGCGCGGCGCTTGCGGCCGCTCGTCCGGTTGGTCGCCGCAGGCGACGAACGGGTTCAAAGGCCCGCGGAGGGTGGAATCGGCGCGGATTCGCGCCCGCGATCGATTGTTATCCAACGAAAAAGCGGCTCCCCGGTGCGGGCGCATGGTGAAGCTGGTATCGTGTCGGTCCGTGACGATGCCTTCCCGTCTTGCCCATGCGCCGGTAGCCGAGGTTCGCGTTCGCAACGCCGAGCGCGGCGACATCGACGCGTTGATCGATCTCGAGCATCGCGTGTTCGCGACCGACCGGTTGTCGCGCCGCAGCCTGCGCCGCTTTCTACAGTCGCCGACCGCAGAGGTGATCGTCGCCGAGCATGGCGACGGGCTCGCGGGCACCGCGATCGTTCTGTTCCGGCCGCGCTCGCTCATTGCGCGCCTCTATTCCATTTCGGTCGCGCCCCATATGAGTGGACGCGGGATCGCGCCAATGCTGCTCGCCGCCGCGGAAGCTGCCGCAGTCGCGCGCGGCTGTCGCGCCATCCGCCTCGAAGTGCACGTGAGCAACCACGCCGCGATCTCGCGCTACCGCAAGAGTGGCTACCGGGCGTTCGGTTGCATTCGCGGCTATTACCAAGATGGCGGAGATGCGCTGCGCTTCGAGAAGCGGCTCGTTCCAAGCCTGCCGGTGCTCGCGGCCGCGCCGCCGTATTTTCATCAAACCACCGAATTCACCTGCGGGCCGGCTTGCATCACGATGGCGCTGGCCTGGGCCGATCGGAACTTCAAGCCACCGCCCGCCTTCGAGTTTCAGCTGTGGCGCGAAGCCACCACCATCTTCATGAGCTCGGGCCCCGGTGGCTGCGAGCCGTACGGAATGGCGGTCGCGCTCAAGCGCCACGGGCTCGAGCCCGAGGTCCATGTCAGCCATGCCGGTCCCTATTTCCTCGACACGGCGAAGTCGGCGGACAAGCGCCGTGTCATGCAGGTGACTCAAGTCGCCTTCCAGCGTGAGGCGAAGGCGCTTGGTATCCCCACCCACCTGACTCCTGTGAGCGAATCGGTTCTCATGCGGGCGTTCGATGCGGGGAGCGTGGTCATCGTCCTCGTTTCGGGCTATCACCTGGTTCCCAGGGGGAAGCCGCACTGGATTTTTGCCTTCGGCCGCTGCGGACGGCATGTGCTCATGCACGATCCGGCGGCCGTCAGAGATGATCAAGGGATGGCGGCCGCAGCCGAGACCTATGCGGTACCGTGGAGCGCGTTCGAGCACGTGACCCATTTGGGTCGCGAGCGGCTGAGCGCGGCGATCGTCATCCGGAAAGGACGTGCATGACCGGCTGGGTCATTCTGGTCGACCAGCCCAAAGACCTCCCCAACGCTGAAACCCCGCACAAGGTGATCACGACGAGCGAGTATCTCGCCCGTCCCCGCCTGTTCGGCATGGGACGGCCGAAGCTCGTCAATCTGGCGCGCTCCTACGCCTATCAATCGAAGGGCTACTACGCCTCTCTGCTGGCGGAAGCGCGCGGCCACCGGGTCATGCCGACGGTCGAAACCATGCTCGAGTTGCGCGAAGCCAAGCTCTACGAGCACGCGTTGCCGAAGCTCGAGGACGAGCTCAACCGCTGCGCGCGCCGCGCCGACTTCCAGCCCGAGGGCGAGTTCAAGCTCCTGGTCTGCTTCGGCATTGCCCGCGATCCGCGCTTCGAATCGTTCGGCCGGATGCTGTTCGACTGGTTCCGCTGCCCGGCGCTCGAGGTCAACGTCGAGTCCGGCGCTTGGCTCTCGATCGATCGTATCCGGCCGCGCAACATCACCCGGCTCGCCAACGGCGAAGCGTCGTTCCTACGGGAAGCGCTGCACCAGCACACCAAGTGCGAGTGGCGCGATCCAAAGGCGCGCACCGTCCCGAAATACGACCTCGCGGTGCTCTACGATCCCAACGAGAAGATGGCGCCGTCTTCGCCAGCCTCGATCAAGCACATGGCGCGCATCGCGGAAAGGCTTTCGGTCGACGTCGAGCCGGTCACGCGCCGCCAGCTGGCAGAGATTGCCGAGTACGACGGCCTGTTCATCCGCGAGACGACCTCGATCGACAATCACACCTACCGCTTTGCCCGGCGCGCTTGGCAGGAGGGCATGCCGGTCATCGACGATCCGATCTCGATGATCCGTTGCACCAACAAAGTCTTCCTGATGGAGCTCTTGGGACAAAACCAGGTCGCAACCCCGCCGACCGTGATGCTCACCGACGTCAGTGACTTGCCGAAGGCGATGGACGAACTGGGTCTGCCGCTGGTGGTCAAGATCCCGGACGGCTCGTTCTCGCGCGGCGTGCACAAGGTGGATACGCCGGAGGAATTTCGCCGTATCGCCGACGAGCTGTTCGAGGAGACCGATCTCCTGCTGACGCAGAAATTCTTGCCGACGCAGTTCGACTGGCGCGTCGGCGTGCTCGCGGGCGAGCCGTTGTTCGTGTGCCAGTACCGCATGGCGCGCGGGCATTGGCAGATCGTCAAGCACCGCCCGGACGGCTCCTCGCACGAGGGCGGCTTTCGCACCTTCGAGCTCGACAAGGCACCGCCCGAGCTGATCGATATTGCGGTGCGCGCGGCGCGGCCGATCGGGGACGGATTTTACGGGGTCGACATCAAGGAGACCGACCGCGGCTTCATCGTCATGGAAGTCAACGACAATCCCAACCTCGAGCACGGCATCGAGGACCAGGTCGGCAAGGACGAGATCTGGACGCGGCTGCTCAACTGGTTCATCGAACGCTTCGAGCAGTAACAGGTAGGCTATGGTACCGACGCGTATAAATCCTGGCTGGTCATTCCGGGGCGCGGGCGAAGCCCGCGAACCCGGAATCCATATTCACCGGCTGTGGTTATGGATTCCGGCTCTCGCCGCTATCGCGGCTCGGCCGGAATGACGAATTGAAAGATTGGTATGATCGCCGCACGATTAAACGGCTTGGCTTGTGTACTCGCCGCGGCCAGCGCCCTTTGCGGCGGCGCCGCCGCACAGCAAAAACTCGACAAGGTCACCTTCGGCACCAATTGGGTGGCGGAGGCCGAGCACGGCGGGCACTACCAAGCGCTGGCCGACGGCACCTATCGCAGATACGGGCTCGACGTCACCATCGTCCCGGGCGGACCGGACGTGAACAACCGCATCCTGTTGCCGGTCGGCAAGCTTGACTTCTTCATGAGCGCCAACACGCTGCAAAGCTTCGACGCGGTCGAGCAGAACATTCCCACCCTTGCGGTCGCCGCCATGTTCCAAAAGGACCCGCAGGTGCTGATCGCGCACCCGGGCCAGGGCGTCGACAAGCTCGAGGACTTGAAGAAGCTCACGCTGTTTGTTTCCAAGGAGGGGCTCGCGAGCTACTTCCAGTGGCTCAAGGCCGATTACGGGTTCAGCGAGAAGCGGGTGAAGCCATATACGTCCAATCCGCAGCCCTTCCTCGCCGACAAGGCAAGCGCGATGCAGGGCTATGTGACGTCCGAGCCCTTTGCCATCGAGAAGCAGGCCGGCTTCAAGCCGAAGGTCTTTCTTCTCGCCGACTATGGCTTCAACAGCTATTCGACGCTGATCGAGACGCGCCGTGACCTCGTCGCGAGCAAGCCCGACCTCGTGCAGCGTTTCGTCGATGCCTCGATCATCGGCTGGATGAACTATCTCTACGGCGACAACAAAGCGGCGAACGCGCTGATCAAGCGGCAGAACCCGGAAATGACCGATGAACTGCTCGCCTATTCCATCGCCAAGATGAAGGAATACGGCATCGTCGATTCCGGCGACGCACTCACGCTCGGCGTGGGCGCCATGACCGACGCGCGCATGAAGAGTTTTTACGACAAGATGGTGCGTGTGGGCGTGGTCAAGCCATCGATTGCGCTCGACAAAGCTTATACGCTGCGATTCGTGAACAAGAAGGTGGGCCTCGATTTGCGGCCGAAACAATAAGGCCGATATTGGCGTCATGACCGAGGTCGGATTGAGAACATAGGCTTCTATCGTCGGGCCGTCGTCCAGCGAATATCGCAACGTGGCTGTTCATCCGTCCAAGTCCGGCACCCCCGTCGTCGCGCTCGACGGCGTCGGCAGGACCTTTGCCAACGGCGTGGTCGCGCTCGAGCGCCTTAGCCTCCAGGTGTGGCCGGGCGAATTCGTGTCGCTGCTCGGCCCCTCGGGCTGCGGCAAGTCCACGGCGCTGCGCATCATCGCCGGCTTGAGCGAGCCGACGAGCGGAAAGGTCGAGTGGCTCGACACCGACGCTGCGAACGCCGGCGCGCCCCGCCGCATCGGCTTCGTGTTCCAGGAGCCGACGCTGATGCCGTGGGCGACGGTCGCCGCCAACGTGCGCCTGCCGCTGAAACTTGTCGGCCTTGGCGCGAGCGCCCAGGCGCGTGTCGATGCCGCGCTCGCGCGTGTCGGCCTCTCCGGCTTTGCGCAGAGCTATCCGCGTGAGCTTTCAGGCGGCATGAAGATGCGCGCCTCGATCGCCCGCGCGCTCGTCACCGAGCCGAAGCTGCTTTTGATGGACGAGCCCTTCGCGGCGCTCGACGAGATCACGCGCTTTCGCCTCAACAACAACCTGCTCGAGCTCTGGCAGTCGCTGGGCAAGACCGTGGTCTTCGTCACCCACTCGGTGTTCGAGTCCGTCTATCTTTCGCAGCGGATCGTCGTGATGACCCGACGGCCGGGCCGCGTCTTCACCGAGCTTTCGATCGAGGCACCCCATCCGCGCGACGAGAACTTCCGCACCTCCGCCGATTATGCCGGCTACTGTCGGCGGGTGTCGGAGGCGTTGGCGTGCGCCTCGGCCGCGACGGACGAGCCGTGAACGGGAATCATGGGCGAGCGGCCATGAGCGAGATGAAACCGAAGGACGAAACCTCTCCCGTCACGGATCGCGTGCTGCGCGTGCTGCTGCCGATTGCGGTGCTGGCGCTCGGGGTGATCCTGTGGGAGCTCGTGGTACGCGTCGGCGACATTCCGCCCTATGTGCTGCCGTCGCCACAGCTCGTGTTTTCGACCGTGATCTCCGACCGGGCGGTGCTGTTGGCTTCGCTTCTGGTCACGCTCACGACCACGCTCGAAGGATTTTTGCTCGCGGCCATCGGCGGCGTGGGGCTTGCCGTGCTGTTCAACCAGTCGCGCCTCATCGAATATTCGCTCTATCCCTATGCGGTGATCCTGCAGGTGACGCCGATCGTGGCGATCGCGCCGCTCCTGCTCGTGTACCTTCCGCAGCAGGCTGCGGTGCTCGCCTGCGCCTGGATCGTTGCGTTTTTTCCTGTGCTCGCCAATACCACGCTGGGCCTCAACTCGGTCGATCACAACCTCGTCGATCTTTTCCGCCTTTACGGCGCCACCCGGCTCCAGATGCTCTTCGAGCTCAAGCTGCCGGCGGCGCTGCCCTATATGCTCGGCGGCTTGAAGATCGCGGGGGGACTCTCGCTGATCGGCGCCGTGGTCGCCGAGATCGCGGCGGGCTCGGCCGGCGCCGGCTCGGGCCTCGCCTATCGCATCGTCGAATCGGGCTACCGGCTCAACATTCCGCGCATGTTCGCGGCGCTGCTGCTTTTATCGCTCGCCGGGATCGTCATCTTCTTCGCGCTGGCGCTTCTCTCCCACCTCATGCTCCGGCGTTGGCACGAGAGCGCCATCGTGCGCGAGGTCTGAACTCCGCGTGCCCTGCGGCGCGGTCGCGCCTTGCCACGGGGGCGCTCTCTCATGCAGGCTAGACGTGTGCGTTCAACCCCGCCCGCGTCACCCCCGGGCCTGACCCGGGGGTCCATCGTTCTTCGCAAGAAGTTTTTGCGAAGGACGTTTTTTCGAAGAAGGATGGATTGCCGGGTCAAGCCCGGCAATGACGACCGTTCGAACCGCACTGGTCGCCGGATAGCCAGATCAGGGAGGTATCCATGGCTTGGATCGTGAGTATCATCGCGCTTGTCATCTTCTGGGTGGCGCCTGCGCAGGCGCAGAATTACCCGACCAAGCCGATCCACATCCTCGTGCCCTATGCGCCGGGCGGCATTACCGACATCGCCGCGCGCATCCTCGGCGCCAAACTCACGGAAGCCTGGGGCCAGCAGGTGGTGGTGGAGAACAGGCCGGGCGGCAACGGCTTCATCGCGATGACGGCGGCGGCAAAGGCGGCGCCCGACGGCTATACCCTCGTCATGGCGACGGTCGGCGACGTCGCGATCAACCCGGCGATGTTCAAGGAGATGCCCTACGACGTCGAACGCGATCTCGCCCCGATCGCGATGGTGAGCGACGCGCCCATGGTACTGGCGGCACACGCGGAGGCGCCCTTCAAATCCGTTGCCGAGGTTATCACCGCCGCCAAAGCGCAGCCGGGTCGGCTCTCGGTCGCCACGCCGGGAAACGGCAGCGTCAACCAGATCGTGCTCGAATGGATGGCGCTCAATACCGGCACCCGGTTTCAGCACATCCCCTACAAGGGGGGCGCGCCGGCCGCCGCCGCACTGGCCGGCGGGGATATTCCGCTCGGCGTGCTCGCGAGTTCGTCGGTCGCGCCGCATGTCAAGTCCGGCCGCGCCCGCCCATTGGCGGTGACCATGGCCAAGCGGTCGAAATTCAGTCCGGACTGGCCGACGCTGCAGGAGGCGGGCGTTACGGAGGTCGATGCCTCCAATTGGACCGCGCTGTTCGCGCCGAAAGGAACTCCCCAGCCCATCATCGACAAGCTCAATGCTGAAGTGGTGAAGATCCTCAACATGCCCGATGTCAAGGAGCGCTTCGCCGGCGGCGGGG
>WNFX01002863.1_pt1 | contig 17318 bp, 16 predicted proteins | sample 5400111 | NCBI WGS metagenome assembly WNFX01 (sample SAMN13153363, study PRJNA577476) | soil metagenome | isolation source: 40 cm soil or saprolite under grassland replicate 1 | place: USA:California | collected 2016-06-15 | reverse complement strand
CACGCGGCCGCGGCCGAAGTGGCCGCGGCCATCGCGGCCAGTCCCGAGGCGGAGGGGAGCGTGATCGCGTGAGCGACACGCTGCCACATGGCGGCACTCCCTCCTTGCATCCGGAATCCGAGCTGGAGGATGACGTTCTGGTCCAGGTGGACAATCTGGTCAAGCACTTTCCGGTCAAGGCTGGCGGGCTGATCGGCAGGACCGTCGGCCAGGTCCAGGCCGTCGACGGCGTGTCGCTGACGATCCGCCGCGGTCAGACGCTCGGCCTCGTCGGCGAGACCGGCTGCGGTAAGTCCACGCTGGCCCGCTGCATCGCCGGACTGATACCGGTGACTTCGGGCAGGGTGACGTTCGAGGGCCGCGACATCACCAACCTGTCCCGCCGGGCCATGCGGCCCTTCCGGCGCGAGATTCAGATGATTTTCCAGGACCCGTACGGCTCGCTGAACCCACGGCGGCGCGTCGGCGCGATCATTGGTGATCCTTTCGTCATCCACAAGACGGCCACCGGTGCCCAGCGCAAGCGCCAGGTCCAGGAGCTGATGGAACGGGTCGGGCTCAACCCCGAGCACTACAACCGGTTTCCCGCCGAGTTCTCCGGTGGCCAGCGGCAGCGGATCGGCGTGGCCCGTGCGCTCGCCCTGCGCCCGAAGCTGATCATCTGCGACGAGCCGGTTTCCGCGCTCGACGTGTCGATCCAGGCGCAGATACTCAACCTGCTCGAGGACCTGCAGACCGACTTCGGCCTGACCTACCTGTTCATCGCGCACGACCTGTCGGTGGTGCGGCACGTCAGCGACCGGGTCGCGGTGATGTACCTGGGCAAGATTGCGGAGTTCGGGGAGCGGCACGACGTATACGACACCGCCCGCCACCCGTACACCCGGGCGCTGCTGTCGGCCGCGCCCGCCGCCGACCCCGAAGAGGCCTCGTCCCGGCAGCGGATCATCCTGGTCGGCGACGTGCCGTCGCCTCTCGACCCGCCCGCTGGCTGCAAGTTCCACCCACGCTGCCCGAAGGCCCAGGAGCTGTGCTCGAACACCGAGCCCCCGCTCGAGGCCAAATCGGGCGACCCGGACACCCACCGGACCGCGTGCCACTTCCCGGTCGAGTCCGGCGAGGACCTCGCCCGGGCCGCGGACGCGCTCCGCGCGCAGACCGAGCCCACCCTGGGCTGAGTCAGGGTAGGAGGAACACATGAGCCTGACCGAAGTCGCGTTCACGGGGGCCACGGTCGAGGAGGCACCGGCCCGCGCCATCCAGGGCCGCAGCCCCTGGCAGCTGGCGTGGCGACGGCTCCGCTCGGACAAGGTCGCGATCGCCTCCGCCGTCGTCATCGTGCTGCTGTGCGCGGCCGCTCTCGCCGCGCCCCTGATCGCGAGCGTCATCGGGCACCCGCCGGCCATCCAGTACCCGAACGGCACGACCGCGCAGGGCCTGCCTCGGGGACCCAGTTCGGTGTTCCGCTTCGGTACCGACAACCAGGGCCGTGACGTCCTCGTCCGGGTGGTGTACGGTGCCCGCGTCTCGCTGCTCGTGGGCCTGAGTTCTACCGCCATCGCGACCGTGGTCGGAGTCGCGGCGGGGCTGCTCGCCGGATACAACGGCGGGGTCATCGACGGGGTGCTGGCCAGGTTCATCGATGTGGTGCTCGCGTTTCCATACCTGATTCTCGCGCTCGCGCTCGTGACGGTGTTCGGCCCCAGCCTGCCGATGGTGATCGGCGTGATCGCCTTCTTCTCGTGGGCCGCGCTGGCCCGGATCGTCCGCGGCCAGACCTTGTCGATCAAGGAAAAGGAGTACATCGAGGCGGCCCGCTCCATCGGCAGCAGCCCGCTGCGCATCATGTTCGTGGACATCCTGCCCAACGTGATCGCACCCGTCCTCGTGATCGCGACCCTGCTCGTGCCGACCGCGATCGTGTTCGAGGCCACGCTCTCCTACCTCGGCCTTGGCATCCAGCCGCCCGTCGCGAGCTGGGGGAACATGATCTCCGATTCGCAGCAGTTCTACTCGGTCGCGTGGTGGTTCCTGATCTTCCCGGCCGCCGCGCTCCTCCTCACGACGCTCGCGTTCAACCTGCTCGGGGACGGCGTCAGGGACGCCATCGATCCGGGCACCGAGCGTATCTTCGCCGCCCGCCGCCGCAGGCGCACGCTCCCGGTGGAGGGGCCGCCGCTGGTGGAGCCCGGACGCCCGGCGATGGAAGAGGACTGACCGGCGATGGATTTCCTCAGGTTTATCGTCCGCCGGATTCTGTTTGGCATCGTCGTGCTCTGGCTCGTCACCCTCGGCACGTTCTTTCTCTTCTTCGTCATTCCCAACAACCCGGCGGTGGTGATCGCGGGAAAGGGCGGCACGCCGCAGCGGGTGGCGCAGATCAAAGCCCGGCTCGGCCTGGACCAGCCCGTGATCGTGCAGTACTGGCACTACATGGTCCGGCTGTTGCACGGCGACCTCGGCACCTCGTTCTACACCGGCCAGTCGGTGAACACGACCATCAAGCAGGACCTCCCGCCCACCTTGTCGCTGATCATCGGCGGCGCGGTGCTGTGGCTGATCGTCGGAATCGGGGTCGGCGTGCTGAGCGCCACCCGGGCGCGCAGCCTGCTCGACCGTGCCGCGACGCTGTTCGTGCTGGTCGGCATCTCGATGCCGACGTTCGTCGTCGGCCTGCTGCTCCTGTTGGTCGTTTACTCCCGGCTCGGCTTCACGGTCTTGGCGCCCGGCTACGTGCCGTTCACCCAGAGTCCGGTGCAGTGGCTCGAGCACATGATCCTGCCGTGGATCACCCTGGCCACGGTCTCGGCCGCGACGTACAGCCGGCTCACCCGTGGGTCGCTGCTTGACGCGCTCGGCGACGACTACATCCGTACCGCGCGGGCGAAGGGCCTGACCGAACGGCGGGTGGTCTATCGGCATGGGCTGCGCGCTGCGCTCACGCCGGTGGTGACCCAGCTGGGCGTGGACATCGGCACCCTGATCGGCGGCGCCGTGGTCACCGAGTCGGTCTTCGGCCTCGGCGGCGTCGGCCAGGCGCTGCTGCAGGCGTTCAACAACGGCGACGTGTACCCCATTCTGGGGATCGTCATCTGCACGGCGGTGGCGGTGGTCGTCGCGAACATCGTCGTGGACATCGCCTATTCGTTCCTCGACCCCAGAGTCCGCCTCACCTGACGGTCGCGGTCGCCGCGGCGCATGCGGCGGCGCGCAGCCGTTGACGCAGCGCCGCCCCGGCCGCCCGGCCGGCCCGGACCTCGATCAGCCGCAGACCCGACCCTGGCGCTGCGGTTGCCGCTAGCATTTCCCGCAGATCCCCCGCGCGCTCCAGGCGCTCATAAGGCACCCGAACGGCTGCCGCGGCGGCGCGCAGATCAGCGCCGTGCGGAGTGCCGAATACGCGCTCGAACGGGCCGGGGAACTCGGCCTGCTCAAGCAGCGAGAAGATCCCGCCGCCATTGTTGTTCACCACCACGATGGCCAGGTCGGGTCGCGGTTCGTCGTCGCCGAGCACCAGACCGCCGTGGTCATGCAGAAAGGCCAGGTCGCCAACCAGCGCGACGCCCGGCCCCCCGCCCGCCGCCTGGTGCGAAAGGGCCGCTCCGATCGCGGCGGAGACCAGCCCGTCGATGCCGCTCGCCCCGCGGCTCGCGAGCACCCGCAGCCCCGAGCGGGGTGCCATGTGGTGGTCCAGGTCCCTGATGGGCAGGCTGGAAGCCGCCCACAGCAGCGCGCCGTCCGGCAGTGCCGCCGCGAGATCGCGGGCGAGCCACGGCTCGGACAGCGTCCCATCCAAGATCGCGTCGGCGGCCTTGCGGGCGGTGGCGTCCGCGCGCCGCCACGACTCCAGCCAGCCGCCGTCCCGCCGCTGTGTCTCCCCGGGCCAGCCCTCCGGGGGGTTCGGGGGGGTCACCGGCCTCGTCCCTCCGGGCCAGCACAGCCGCCCAGCGATGAGGACGTCGGACGCGGTGCGCGCCGGATCGGCCCAGCGGCCGGGGCCTTGCGCGATCACAACGTGCCTCGCGGCCTGCCGGAGGAAGGCGATCTGCTGCCGCGACAAGCCAGGGCGCCCGGCCGTCACCACGACCTCGGGCTGGTGCGCCGCGACGAATTCGGGCGCGGCGAGCAGGTAGGGATAGGCGGACAGGGCGTTCGGGCCGCTGCGGGCGCCACTTGACGGCTCGGCGAGGACCGGCCAGCCGACGTCCTGCGCGGCGGCCAGCAGGCGGTCAGGATCGGGAGCGCCGTCCCCGCAGACCAGCACGCCGCGGGCGGCGGGCGGAAGCTCTACAACGCCGGTGGCGCCCGGGGGCACACTGCCGGACGCGCCCGGCGGCACAGCCCCGGCGAACCGCGTCCACGGCGAGCCGTCCCTGCGGCCGTCGAGCGGCTCACACCAGCTCGGATCACCGTCAGGCACGAGCGGCTCGGCGAACCCGATGTTGACGTGCACGGGCCCGGGCAGTCCGCCAGCCGCGCCCGCGGCGCTGGCCCAGGCACGGCACGCGAGCGACCGCCAGTAGGCGGCCATGCCCTCCCTGGCCTGCGGCACCCCCGCCTCGCAGCACCACCTGACCGCTGAACCGTACAGCTTGACCTGGTCGATCGCCTGATTGGCACCGGTGCCGCGCAGCTCAGGCGGCCGGTCGGCAGTCAGCACGATCAGCGGCACACACGCCTCGTCGGCTTCGACCACCGCCGGGTGGAAGTTCGCCGCCGCCGTGCCCGAGGTGCACACCACCACGGCCGGCAGGCCGGCTGCCTTGGCCAGGCCGAGCGCCAGGTAGGCCGCGGAGCGCTCGTCGATCCGCACATGCAGCCGAAGCCGTGGCGGGCCGCTGTTACCGCTCTGGTTGGCCCGGTCGAACAGAGCCATCGCCAGCGGCGCGCTGCGCGAGCCCGGCGCGAGGACGGCTTCGCGAACGCCGCACCGCACCAGCTCGTCCACGAACACCGTCCCGAATGCCGTCGACGGATTCATCGCTGCGGCGCGTTCAGGTGCCGCGCAGCGGCTGCCGCGCGCTCGCGCCACGGTGCGGGGTCGGTCTCCCACCGCGCGAGCCGTTCGGCATCAATATCGGGTCGCCGGACGGGAAGCTGCCCGGCCCGCGGCACCAGCGGGTCCGCGGTAACGTCGCCGGTCAGCAGGCTGAGCGTGCCCAGGCCGCAGGCGTATCCGAGCTCGGGCAGGGCGGCGGCCAGCGCTACGCCCGCGGCCAGCCCGGCCGAGGTTTCCACGGCGCTCGACACCACCGCGGGCAGCCCGCAGGCCTCGGCGACACGCAGCGCCGCCCGCACTCCGCCGAGCGGCTGCACCTTGATGACCACGATGTCCGCCGCTCCCGCCGCCCGCACCCGCAGCGGATCGGCGGCGCGGCGGATCGATTCGTCGGCGGCGAGCGGGATATCCACGCGGCGCCGGAGCTTGGCCAGCTCAGCCAGCGTCGCGCACGGCTGCTCGGCGTACTCCAGGCCGAACCTGCCGAGCTCGCGGAGCATGCGTTCGGCCTCGTCGACCTGCCATGCCCCGTTGGCGTCGACGCGGATCTTCCCGGCCGGCCCGAGGGCGTCACGCACCGCCTCCACCCGCGCGATGTCCTGCGCCGGCGCCTGGCCCTGCTCGGCCACCTTGACCTTCGCTGTCGCGCACCCGGACGCGGCGGTGATGGCGTGCGCGCGTTCCGGCCCGACCGCGGGCACCGTCACATTGACCGCGACGGCGTCGCGCCGCGGTGCGGGCCAGCCCTGGACGGCCGCCTCGATGGCGCACGACAGCCAGCGGGCGCTCTCGGCGGGCCCGTACTCGGCGAAGGGCGAGAACTCGGCCCAGCCCGCCGGGCCCCGGATCAGCGCGCCTTCCCGCACCGTGATGCCGCGGAAGCGGGTTCGCATCGGGATCGCGAATGCGCGCATCCCCGAGATCAGGTCGGCGACGACGCCGGCGGCTGCGGCGGGCAGGCCCTCATCGCGGACGGTCACGGCGCGGGTGATCAAGGACGCCGGGGGAACCTGGCGAAGTCGGGCTCGCGCTTCTGCTTGAACGCATCCCTGCCCTCCTGCGCCTCTTCGCTCATGTAATACAGGAGTGTCGCATCGCCCGCGAACTGCTGCATGCCCGCGGCGCCGTCGGTCACCGCGTTCAGCGCGCCCTTCAGCATGCGCAGCGCCAGCGGTGACTTGGCGAGCAGCTCACGAGCCCAGCTGAGGGTCTCATCCTCGAGCCTGGCGACCGGGACGACCGCATTGACCAGGCCCATCTCCAGTGCCTCGGCCGCGCGGTAGCGGCGGCACAGGTACCAGATCTCGCGTGCCTTCTTCATGCCGACCGTCGCGGCCAGCAGCCATGAGCCATAACCGCCGTCGAACGAGCCGACCTGCGGCCCGGTCTGGCCGAACACCGCGTTGTCGGCCGCGATGGTCAGATCGCAGCACACGTGCAGCACGTGCCCGCCGCCGATCGCATACCCGGCCACCATCGCGATTACCGGCTTGGGCGTGCGGCGAATCTGGACCTGGAGGTCGAGCACGTTGAGCCTGCCGATCCCCCGCTCGTCCACGTAGCCGTCGTCGCCGCGGATCTTCTGGTCACCACCGGAGCAGAACGCCGCTGTTCCCGCCCCCGTCAAGATGATCACGCCAATGCCTGGGTCGTCCCGCGCGGCGTTGAACGCGTGCTGCAGCTCGAAAAGCGTAGTCGGCCGGAAGGCGTTGCGGACCTCGGGCCGGTTGATGGTGATCTTGGCAATGCCCTCGGTGGTCTCATAAAGGATGTCGGTGTAAGCGGCATCCGATTGCTTCCACTCGACCACGCGTCCTCCTCGGCTCGTGCCCGGCGCGGGCGGGCACTCGTGCCACCCCGTTAACCTTACGATGATGACAGGACGCCCCTTGCACGCGGCGCTCCTCCCGCCGGGTGACCAGGTGCGGGAACTGCTTGCCGCCGCGCTCGACGGCAGCGGCCCGGCCCTGGCCGCCGTCGACCCGGGCTTGCCGCCGCCGCGGCTGCGCGAGCTGCTTTCGACACTCGCGCCGTCGGCCGTGATCACGCCCGACGGGGTGACCCGCCGCCACGGCGGCGAGCCGGTACTCGACGGCACGGCACTGGTCGTCGTCACCTCGGGATCGACCGGCGCGCCCAAGGCCGCCGAGCTGAGTGCCGCGGCGCTACTAGCCTCGGCCCGAGCCAGCCTGAGCCGGATCGGCGCCCGGCGCGGTGAGCGCTGGCTGTGCTGCCTGCCCGCCGCGCACATCGCGGGCATCCAGGTCCTTGTCCGCTCGATGCTCGCCGGTGCGCCGCCGCTGGTTTGCGCGCCGTCGGACACGGCCGCGATCGCGGCCGCCGCCGACGGCGGCTGCGCACATGTGGCGCTGGTGCCGACGCAGCTCCGGCGGCTGCTCGACACCGGCCGGAGCCGCGGCGCCGGCCCGTCCCCCGGCCCGTCCGGCCCATCCCACGGCCCGTCCGGCCTGTCGGGCCTGCGGACCATCCTGCTCGGTGGCGCGGCGCCGCCCGCGGGGGTCGTGGCCGCCGCGACGGCGGCCGGCGCCCGCGTGATCACCACGTACGGGATGACGGAAACCTGCGGCGGATGCGTGTACGACGGGGCCCCGCTCGACGGCGTTGAGGTCCGGGCCGGCGCCGACGGCCGGGTGCGCATCGCCGGACCGGTGCTGTTTTCCGGTTACCGGTTGCGGCCGGACCTCACCGCGGCCGCGATGGACGGCCGCTGGCTCGTCACTTCCGATCTCGGCCACCTGGACGCCGACGGCCGCCTCAGCGTGCTGGGGCGCACCGATGGCGTCATCACGACGGGCGGGGAGAAGGTGCTGCCCGGAGAGGTGGCGGCAGCGGTCGAGACGCATCCAGCGGTGCGCGAGGCCGTTGTGCTCGGCGTGCCGGATGCGCTGTGGGGCGAACGAGTCACCGTGGTCGTCGTGCCGGCCGACCCGGACCACCCGCCGTCGCCCGCCGAGCTCCGTCGTCATGTCGCGGGGCGCCTGGCTGGCTTTGCGGCGCCACGGGAGGTTCTGATCGCCAGCCAGATCCCTCTGCTCACGTCGGGTAAGCCCGACGTGGCGGCGCTTCGCGCCTGGATGCGGGAACAATCGGGCGGCGCCAGCGTTAGTACATAGTGCCTGCCCCGTGGGCGGCCGGGCCACGGTACATACCGGGTGTCACGGAGCGGGTACTGCCATGACGAGCGTCCTGTCAGGCGCCGCGGTGCGGCGCGGGCGTGGCGCGTGCTCCGGAAGGGGGGTGTCTCATGCCGCGGACTGCGACAGCGGCATCGCCAGCGCACGACGAGGAGGCCACGGCGGCAAGCCTGGACGAGCTGGTCCAGCGCGGCCGGAGCCAGGGCCACCTGTCCCTCGCTGAGCTTCGCGTCACCTTCTCCAAGGCCGGGATCACGGCTGCCGAAGGCCGTTCTATCCTGCGTGAGCTTACCGAAGCTGGCGTGCGGCTGGCCGGCGGGGCGACCGACGCCGGTGCGCGCGACGAGGCTGACGATATCGCCGCGGGCATGGCCGCCGCCGCTGCCGATCTCGCCGAGGCGGCTGACCTGCCCACCGACACTGCCCTGCCCACCGATGCCGACCTGCGCGCGGACACTGCCCTGCCCACCGACACTGCCCTGCCCGCGGACACTGCCCTGCCCGCGGACACTGCGCTGCCCGCGGACGTCGACCTCGACGATCAGACGTCCACCATGGGCGACTCTGTCCACGCCTACCTCAAGGCGATCGGCCGCACGAGCCTGCTCACCGCCGAGCAAGAGGTGGACCTGGCCAAGCGGATCGAGGCCGGGCTGTACGCCGAGCACAAGCTTCAGGCCGGGGCCGACCTTGACGACAGCCTGCGCGCGGACCTGGCGGCGGTGGCCGCCGATGGGCGGCGGGCGAAGGCACACATGCTCGAGGCCAACCTCCGGCTTGTTGTGTCGGTGGCCAAGAAGTACTCCGACCGCGGGCTCTCTCTGCTCGACGTGGTCCAGGAGGGCAACCTTGGCCTGATCCGGGCGGTCGAGAAGTTCGACTACACCAAGGGCTACAAGTTCTCCACCTACGCCATGTGGTGGATCCGGCAGGCGATTCAGCGCGGCTTCGCCGACTCCGCCCGGACGATCCGGCTGCCCGTGCACGTCCTGGAGATGCTGAGCAAGCTGAGCCGGGTCGAGCGCGACATGCACCAGCAGCTTGGCCGGGAGCCGACGCCGGAGGAACTGGCGGTGGAGCTTGACCGGACACCGGATCAGATCGAGGAACTGCTGCGGACGAGCCGCCAGCCCATCAGCCTCGACTCCACGATCGGCGAGGACGGCGAGACCAGCATCGGGGACCTGATCGAGGACATCGATGCGCCGGAGGCAGGCGAACTGGTGGACCGGCAGATCATGGCCGACCAGCTGCGGCGGGCACTTTCCGACCTCACGCCGCGCGAGGCGATCATCATGTCGATGCGGTTCGGTCTGTACGACGGGAACCCGCGCACGCTTGATGAGATCGGCAAGCACCTCGGGCTCACCCGCGAGCGGATCCGCCAGCTGGAGAAGCAGTCGCTGTCCAAGCTGCGGCACCCGAGCCGGGCTCAGCCGCTGCTCGACTTCGCCAGCTAGCTGGCTCTGCTAGCCAGCAGAGCCAGCTAGCGACGCGCCCTCCGTCAGCTAGCCACCACGAGCCAGCCACGATCATGGAACGAGCTCGGCCACGCCGTCGAGCAGGCGGTCGACGTCCGACCGGTCGTTGTAGTGCACCAGGCCAGCCCGCACCGCGCTGCCGCTGTCCCTGATGCCGAGCACGGCGGTCAGCTCCCAGGCATAGTTGTGGCCATTCCACACGTTCACCTTGCGCGCCGCGAGGTTCTCCGCTACCTCGTGCGGCGTGAACCCGGACACCGTGAAATAGGCGGTGGCGGTCCGGCGGGCGGCGTTGCCGTAGAGGGTGACATGGCCCATGGCGGCCAGGCCATCAAGCAGGACCGCGAATAGCTGCTGCTCATGCGCCTCAGCGGCGGCCATCGAGGCAAGGACCCGCTCGCGCCGCGTCCCGGCCGCCGTCCCACCCCCGCCGTCGGCGCCGCGCGCGCCGTCCGGGCCGGCGGGGCCCGCGGAGTCTGCGAGGCCCGCGAGGTAATCCACGGCGGCGGCGACACCGGCCAGGTCCGCATACGGCGGGGTGCCGGTCTCGAACCGCTCAGGCACGGTGTCCGGCGATGACGCCAGCTTGTCCGGCCGCAGGCGGGCGAGCAGGCCGGGAGTCGCGACAACGGCCCCGACGTGCGGCCCGGACCACTTGTATGCGCTGGTGGCGAAGAAATCGGCGCCGAGCGCGATCACATCGACCGGGCCGTGCGGAGTGGCATGGACACCGTCGACGTAGGTGAGAGCGCCTGCCGCATGGGCTTTCGCCGTTATCGCGGCAACGTCGGGCTGCGTACCTAGCACGTTGCTCGCCGCCGTGACCGCGACCAGCCGGGTGTGCGGCGACAGCAGCCGATCGTATTGGCCGGCGGGCAACTCACCGGTGGGGACGTCCACCTCCGCCCACCGCACCGACGCGCCGGCCCGGCTCGCGGCCTGCAGCCAGGGCCTGACGTTGGCGTCATGGTCCAGCCTGGACACAATCACCTCGTCCCCCGGTCCCCAGCCCGCGGCCAGCGTGTTCGCCATCCGGTAGGTCAGCGTCGTCATGTTCGGGCCGAGAATCACCCCCCCGGGGTCTCCCCCGGTCAGGTCGGCGACCGCCGCGCGGCACCTGGCGGTGATCTCGCCGGCGCGATGGCTGGCCGGGAAGGCGCCCCCGGCGTTCCCGATCCCGTCTCGGTAGGCGTCCGCGATCGCGGCGATCACCGGCTCGGGCACCTGCGTCCCCGCCGCTCCGTCGAGGTAGGCGTAGCCGTCGGCGAGCGCCGGGTAGTCCGCCCGGATCTTGCTCACATCAAATGTCATGCGCGGGCTCCCTCACGGAAACGGACATTGGTTTTACCTAAACGGCTGCCGCGGTGTGTCACGCCTGCATGGGCGCGCTGTGCTGTCGCCCGGGGGGACGCAGCGCCAGCCGCAGATGGCCCGGAGCCCGCCGCTGGTGTGCGCCGCTCGGTGTCACGCCACAGGTCTTCCGACCCATTGTGCCGGGCCGTGGCCGACATCAGGATGTCTTGCATGGCGGATGAACGTCCCGGCACCACGGTATTCCGGTCGGCGCGCGACCTGCTGCTGCGCCACCGCACCGACTATGCCAGCGCCCAGCGTGACTTCAGCTGGCCACCGCTCGACGAGTTCAACTGGGCGCTCGACTGGTTCGACGTGCTCGCCCGCGAGCACCCGGACCGGCTTGCCCTGTCGATCGTGACCGAGGACGACCCTGATACCACGCTGTCCTACGCGGCGCTGAGTGCACGGTCGGATCAGGTCGCGAGCTGGCTGCGCGGCCTCGGTGTCGCGCGCGGCGACCACGTGCTGCTGATGCTCGGCAACCAGGCGCCGCTGTGGGAAATCATCCTCGCCGCCATCAAACTCGGCGCCGTCATGATCCCCGCGACGACGCTGCTGCAGCCGGACGACCTGGCCGACAGGCTCTCGCGCGGCGGCGTTCGGCATGTGATCACAGAATCGGCCCAGACGGCGAAATTCGCCGGGCTTGGCGGAGCCTGGACCCCGATCGCGGTCGGCCCGCGCGTGCCGGCCTGGCACGCGTACGAGGACTACCGCGGTGCAGCCGCCGATTTCGAGGCAGCTGGCCTAACCCGCGCGTCCGATCCCCTGTTGCTCTACTTCACCTCGGGCACGACCGCCAGGCCAAAACTGGTCGAGCACACCCACGCCTCCTACCCGGCGGGGCATTTGTCGACCATGTACTGGCTCGGGTTGCAGCCCGGCGATGTGCACCTCAACATCTCCTCACCCGGCTGGGCCAAACACGCCTGGAGCAATGTGTTCGCGCCCTGGAACGCGGGCGCCACCGCGCTGGTGACCGACTACCGGCGGTTCGCCGCCGGGCCCCTGCTCGAGGCGATCGCGCGCTGCGGCGTGACGACGTTCTGCGCCCCGCCGACCGTCTGGCGGGTGCTCATCCAGGGAGATCTCGGCCCGGCGCCGCCGGCGCTGCGTGAGTGCGTGGCCGCAGGCGAACCGCTCAATCCCGAGGTCATCGAGCGGGTACACAAAGCCTGGGCCATTACGGTGCGGGACGGGTACGGGCAGACAGAGACCACCGCGCAGATCGGTAACTCTCCCGGCCAGCCGGTCAAGCCGGGGTCGATGGGCCGCCCGCTGCCCGGCTACGCCGTGGTGCTGCTCGATCCCGTCACCGGCGAGCCCGCGCGCGACGGCGAGATCTGCCTTGACCTCGCGCGCAGGCCTCTCGGCCTGATGACGGGCTACCGCGACGATCCCGATCGGCCCGTGGCAGGAGCCGCGGCGATGCGCGGCGACTACTACCGCACCGGCGATGTCGCGCACTCCGACGACGATGGCTACATCACCTACGTCGGCCGGACCGACGACGTGTTCAAGGCGTCCGACTACCGGATCTCGCCGTTCGAGCTCGAGAGCGTGCTGATCGAGCACGAGGCGGTCGCCGAAGCCGCCGTTGTGCCGTCGCACCATGAGATCCGGCTCGCCGTGCCCAAGGCATATGTCACGCTCGCGGCGGGATGGGAACCCACCGGCGACACGGCGCTCGCCATCCTGAAGTACGCGGGACCGGCTCGCCCCGTACAAGCGCGTGCGGCGGATCGAGTTCGCCGAGCTGCCCAAGACGATCTCCGGCAAGATCCGGCGCGTCCAGCTGCGGAGCGACGAGGACACGCGTTACGCAGGCGCGCCGGCGGCCGGTCCGGCCCGCCACCCACGGGAATTCTGGGAAGAGGATTTCCCCGGTGAGCTGTCAGGGCCGCCAGTCCGGTGACCGGCCCGAAGCGATGAGTAACGCCTCCCAGGGCTCACCCGCTGGCGCCGCGAGATGCGGCAATCCCGCCTGCCAGCCCGCGACGAGAACCTCGGGATCAGCCGGGCGGTAATCCATTCTCATCGCACGAGCCAGGTCCCACGCGTGCAGATGCCACTCGCTGCACGCGCCGCCCGCTACGCCGCCGACGGTGACCTCGGTCCCGCGATAGCGGTGGTGCGGCAAGTCCCAGTAGGTCCACAGCCGCTGCGCGTACGCACGGGCCGACGCGGCGAAGGCGTCGATGTGCTCGGGGCCGGTCGCGTCGGGCAGCGCGGCGAGTTCGGCCGCATTCTGCCTGGCCAGCTTGCGAGCCAGCGTCTCGGGCGGCGCGCCAGTGGCCATCAGCCTGGCCAGGCGGCTCGCGGGCGCGTCGTCGAGATACTCGTGATAGTCGTCTGCCACGCAGCGCAGATGAGCGGCAAGCTCGATCATGCGCCACTCGGTGCACGGCGTGGGCCCGTTCCAGCCGTCGCCGGCGATTTGGCTGGCCAGCTCGCAGATCACCGTCACCCCGTCGTGGTAGACGGCAAGCGCACGCGCACGGCTCCATGGGGTGGTCACAGTTCGGCGTCCACTGGCAGACACAGCCAGGTCTCCGCCCCCTTTGCCGGGATCCACGGGTGCTCCCCCGACCGGCCGTGGGCGTCCACGGGACGCCGACGCACAAAGCCCGGGTCAGCCCAGAGTGCCAGAGGTTACGGCTCGCCGCCATCGAAGATGACATATCAGCAGCTAGGCGGTCTGTCCAGGAAAGGGGTGTCGGCGGTGAACGCCAGCGGCCCAGACAGGATCCCGCCGGGCGCGGCCCGCACGGGATGGCGTGGCGGGTTCGCGGTGTTGTCGTTTGCGGGTCACGCAGGCCGATGACATGCTGAGGAAGTGTTTCGCGGGTCTCTGGCCTGCTGCGCAACGCCCAATATCCACGGGACAGCCCCAACCGGGAGCGCAGATGGCGAGCGAGAGCGGCCCCAGCTGGGGCCGGAATCCGGTAAGGACGGCGGTCGTTGGCACGGGTGTCGCCGGATACTCGTGGCTAGCTGGCGGGATCGCCTCGTTCACGATGGCCGCCACCGCCGCGGTGGTAATTCCCTGGCTAGCCCTGGCCGTGATCGCCTACCGCTGGCCGCCCGAGCGAATACCGCCGCCGGACCGGCTCGATGTCACCGGTACGTCGTACTGGGCGATCGCGGCGATCATGTTCTTCGAGTGGGAGGCGGCCGGATTCCGTGATGGTTCGCAGTGGTGGCATCCGACGCTCAGCGTGGTCGCGGGCCCGCTGCTCGAGCACAACCATGCGGTCAAGAGCGCGGCGTTCGCAGCGTGGCTGCTGGCCGGGTGGGGCCTGATCCGGCGGTGAGCGGCCGATGACCACGCACCAGATCACGATCGCCGGGTTCGCCTGCATCGCGGCGTCGCTGATCACGCTCGAACTGGCCGCGCACCGCCGCGGCTCACGGGTGCCGAAGGCGGGCCAGGTGCTTGGCTTCCTGATGCAGACGCGGATCACCCGGGTGCTCATCCTGCTCCTGTGGGGCTGGGCTGGCTGGCATTTCTTCGCGCGCTGATCCCCGCGACCGCCGAGTTGACCTGCTGCGATGATCTTGAGGGACTGATCTTCGCGTACCGGCCGGATCGCCGTGGCCGGTCGCGTACGCTGGCGGAGGCCGGACAGCAAGGCACCGGCCGCGCAGGGAGGGTTCAGCGATGATCAGGGGCCGCCGCCCGGCGAGCGCTGCCGCGAGCGAACGGTACGCGGCGGACAAGGAACTGGCGGGCCGGTTCGGGGAGCTGCTTGCCGCGGCGCGCGCGGCGGATGACGCCGTGGTCCAGGCACAGGCGCGCAGCGCACCGCTCACCGTGCAGCGCACGCTGGCGCTGGCTCTCGACGCCGCGCTTACGGCGGTCATGCACGCCGCGTATGCCGCGCAGCGCGCCCAGATCGGGCCGCGCGGCTACGACGACTGGATCTACCGCCGCAAGGCCAAGGCAAAGCCGGGCGTACGAAAATTGACGGCGGAAGCGGAACGCCTGCTGACCCTGCGCGAGCAGCATCGGCTGACCGGTATCGCGGACCTTCCCCCGAGCCCCGTGGCATGACCCGTGATCGCGCGTCATGCCCGCTGACGCAACGCTCACGCCGCTGGCGACATCGGATGTCGGGCCGTTGAACGGCGTGTCGTTATGCGCCGTTTTGTAGGACAGAGCAAGCTGAACATGCCGGTCCCAGCCGGGACCAGGCGCCAAGGTATGCAGAAACAGGAAACACGCTGATGTGCCCGCACACGCCAACATGTCCGGACGCGCAATCCCCGGACCGTGAAGCGGCCAGGACGATCGCCGCGCACCCCGAGCAGGGATGGAGCCTGCTCTGCAACGGCATCGTCCTGTTCGACGACACCGGGGAACTGCTACCGGACGGCGACGTGATCGCGCCGCACCGGCCTACCGATCTGGCCCATCGGTCACCCGCTGCGTGACACCCGCTCGCGCAGAAAGGACGAGACCGCGGCACCCACCGCGGCCGGATCACGCGACAGGGAATGCCCCTCCCCCGCCAGTACAACCACACGCGCCGCATCCGCGGGCCCGGGAATCCCGAACGGGTCACGATCACCGCTCACCGCGAGGACGTCGACGCCCGCCGCGAGCATCTCGTCGCGGCGCGAGCGTTCGGGGCGGCCCGGCGGATGCATCGGGAACGCCAGCGCGATGACCGCGTCGGCGCCGGCCGCACGCGCGGTCCGGCAGGCGAGCCTGGCGCCGTTGCTGCGCCCGCCAGCGACCACCAAGACGCCGCGGGGCTGACCGTCAGCACCGGGCCGGGCAGTGGCCCGCCGGGCAACAGTGTCCCGCCGGGCAACAGTGTCCCGCAGCGCCCCGAGGACGTCGATCCACGCCTCGTCCTGGCGGGCCGGTGAGCCGGGAGCGCGCCCGCCGCGGACCCGGTAAGGCTGAACCACACGGGCGACCGCGACGCCGAGCGCGATCGCCGCGTCCCGTGCCGCCAGCAGGTCAGGCGTGTCCACGCCGCCGCCCGCCCCGTGAGTCAGCACGAGCAGAGCCGACGGCCGTGCCGGATCGTCAGGCCCGGCCTGATCAATCAGGACCTCGGCATCCCCCTGCCGGGTCGCGATCGTCCGAGCTGTCATCGCCTCAAGCAACGCTTACCCGTCAAGGACCTTCGAGAGAAACTGGCCGGTGTAGCTCTCGTCCGCCCGCGCGACATCCTCCGGCGTGCCGGTCGCGATGATCGTGCCGCCCCGCGAGCCGCCCTCCGGGCCCATGTCGATCACCCAGTCCGCCGTCTTGATGACATCGAGATTGTGCTCGATGACGATCACCGAGTTGCCATTGTCGACCAGCCGGCCGAGCACGCCGAGCAGCTTGCCGATGTCCTCGAAGTGCAGGCCGGTGGTCGGCTCATCCAGCACGTAGATGGTGCGGCCGGTGGAGCGGCGCTGCAATTCCGACGCCAGCTTCACCCGCTGGGCCTCACCACCCGACAGAGTTGGCGCAGGCTGGCCCAGGCGCACATAGCCGAGCCCCACGTCGGCCAGGGTCTGCATGTGCCGCCTGATCGGCGGCACCGCCTCGAAGAAGCTCGCCGCCTCCTCGATCGGCATGTCGAGCACCTCTGAGATCGTCTTCCCCTTGTAGTGAACCTCAAGGGTCTCCCGGTTGTAGCGGGCACCGTGGCATACCTCGCACGGCACATAGACGTCGGGGAGGAACTGCATCTCGATCTTTATCGTGCCGTCGCCCGAACACGCCTCGCACCTGCCGCCCTTGACATTGAACGAGAACCTGCCCGGCTGGTAGCCGCGGACCTTGGCTTCGGTGGTCTGCGCGAACAGCCGCCTGACGTGGTCGAACACCCCTGTATAGGTCGCCGGGTTGGACCGCGGCGTGCGGCCGATCGGGCTCTGATCGACGTGCACGACCTTGTCAAGGTGATTCATTCCGGTGATCCGGGTGTGCTTGCCCGGCTGGGTGCGCGCGCCATGCAACTGCTTGGCGAGTGACAGGTAAAGAATGTCGTTGACCAGCGTCGATTTACCCGATCCTGAGACGCCGGTGACCGCGACGAAACAGCCGAGCGGGAACATCGCATCGATGTTCTGCAGGTTATGCTCACGCGCGCCCTTGACCACAAGCTGGCGGTCCTTCGCCGTGCGCCGGCGGTGCGCGGGGACCGGGATGCTCCTGCGGCCCGCCAGGTACGCGCCGGTCACCGACTGTTCGCTGGCGAGAAGCTCGCCGACCGTGCCGGAGACCACGATGCTGCCGCCGTGCTCGCCCGCGCCGGGGCCGATGTCCACCACCCAGTCCGCCGTGCGGATCGTGTCCTCGTCGTGCTCGACGACGATCAG
>WNFX01005935.1_pt1 | contig 17325 bp, 12 predicted proteins | sample 5400111 | NCBI WGS metagenome assembly WNFX01 (sample SAMN13153363, study PRJNA577476) | soil metagenome | isolation source: 40 cm soil or saprolite under grassland replicate 1 | place: USA:California | collected 2016-06-15 | reverse complement strand
TCGATGGCGACGGCCGCATCCTCGCCATCGATGACCGTTATTTTCACGACCAGGGCGCCTATGTGCGTACCCATGCCGCGCGCGTCGTGCACATGACGGCGGGCATCCTGCCGGGTCCCTACCGGGTGCCGGCGTATCGCGCGGTCGGCCACTTTCGTCTCACCAACAAGACACCGGCGGCCACCTACCGCGCTCCCGGTCGCTATGAGACGACCTTCGTGCGCGAGCGGCTGATCGACGCCATCGCGACCAAGCTCGGCGTCGATGCCAACGAGGTGCGCCGGCGCAACGCGATTGCGGTCGACGAAATGCCCTATCACCGGCCGCTCGAGGCCTTGGGCGAGGAGATCGAGTACGATTCCGGCGATTATGTCGGGCTGCTCGACAAGCTCTTGGCTGCGGTCGAATGGGACAAGCGCAAGGCCGAGCTTGCGCGCCGCCGCGCCGCCGGGGAAGCCGTCGGCGCCGGATTTGCGATGTTCGTCGAGAAAAGCGGGCTAGGTCCCGCCGATGGCGTGCGCATCGAGGTCGATAGTTCGGGCACGGTGGAGCTCATCACCGGCGGCGCCTCGCTCGGGCAGGGCTTCGAGACCGTGATGGCGCAGGTTTGCGCCGAGACTTTGGGCGTCGATTACCGGCGGGTGCGCGTGACCCATGGCCAGACCGATCGGATCGCTTACGGGATCGGCGCGCATGCCTCGCGCGCGACCGTCATGACGGCGTCCGCCACCCACAACGGCGCGGTGAAGCTGCGCGCGAAGGCGATCGACGTGGCCGCCGAGCTGGTGCAAGCGCCGGCGGATGCGCTCGACATCATCGACGGCAAGGTGGTGCGCAAGGATCAGCCTTCGGGGCCATCGATCAGCCTCGGCGAGATTGCCGATCACCTTGCGCCCACCTCGAAGACGCTCGGCGATCGCGAGCCGGGCTTGTCAGCCGAAGGCTGGTTCCGCGTGAAGCACCAGGTCTACCCCTACGGCATCCACTTCGCGGTGGCGAAGGTCGACCGTGAGACCGGCGGCGTTGCGGTCGAGGACTACGTCATCGCCTACGATATCGGCCGCGCCATCAATCCGGCGCTGGTGAAAGGGCAGATCGTCGGCGGCTTCACCCAAGGCTTGGGCGGCGCGCTGCTGGAAGAATTCACCTATAATGAGCGCGGCGACCCGCTGGCGACCACGTTTGCGGATTACCTCATGCCAACGGTGCGCGAGACTCCCCAGGTCGATATCATCTTGCGCGAGGACTATACCAGCCCGCTCAATCCGCTCGGCATCAAAGGAGCAGGGGAGAGCGGCATCACCGGGGTCGGCGCTGCGATTGCGTCCGCCATCGATGACGCCATCGGGATGCCGGGTGCGGTGAGAGAGCTGCCCGTGACCCCGCAGCGCCTCAAGCAGATCCTGAACAGTCGGCGCGGCCCGCCTTGAGCGCGGTCACCGGGCGGCAGAGCCCGCGGATTTTGCTCTCCTTCATCCGAGCTGCGAGCTAAACTCCATCGAGCCGGAAAGCGAGGAGCGTCAGATGCAAACCATCGTCCAAGCCGCCAAGCGCTCCGCCAAGAGCGCGCCAAAGCCGTCGAAGCAGGACCTGCGCGCCTGGATCGATGCGCTGCGCGCGGCGGGCGAGGTGCAGGAGATCAGCGGCGCCGAGCGCGAGGCGGAAATCGGCGGCATCGTCGACTTCTACATGCGCAAGATGGGCAACCGCGCCGTGCTGTTCGACGACATTCCGGGCTATCCCCACGGCCACCGCATCCTCGCGAACATCCTCACCTCGGTGCGGCGTATCAACCTCACGCTCGGGTTGCCGATCGACGGTTCAGCGCTCGAGCTCGTCTCCTACTGGCGCAAATACATGAAGGAGGCGCGCAGCATCGCGCCGGTCACGGTCAAATCCGGACCGCTCATGGAAAACGTCAGCACCGGCAAGGACGTCAACATCGAGAGCATCCCGACGCCGCGGTGGCACGAGCACGACGGCGGCTATTATATCGGCACGGGCTGCATGGTGATCATGAAGGATCCCGACACCGGCTGGATCAACTACGGCGCCTATCGCGTGCAATCCCACGGCCCGGGCGTGGCGACGGTCATGTGCTCCAAGGGCAAGCACGGCGACTTGATCAAGCGTCGCTATCACGAGCGCGGCGAGCCGTGCCCGATCGCGGTGGTCGTGGGAATGCATCCCGCCTTGTTCATGGTGGCGGGACTCGAGATTCCATACGGAAAAAATGAATACGACGTCGCCGGCGGCTTGATCGGCGAGCCGGTCGAGGTGATCGCGGGGCCGCGCACCGGCCTGCCCATCCCGGCGCAGGCGGAGATCGCCTTCGAGGGCTTTGTGCATCCCAACGACCTGATCGAGGAGGGGCCGCTCGGGGAATGGACCGGCTATTACGCCGGTGGCAAGAAAAAGGAGCCGGCGATCCGCATCGAGACCTTCATGCACCGCAACGACCCGATCCTGCTCGGCGCGATCCCGGCGGTGCCACCCGACGACGATTCCTTCTACCGCGGCACGTATCGCTCCGGCGCGGTATGGAATCAGCTCGAAGCCGCCGGCGTGCCCGAAGTCAAAGGCGTGTGGGCGCATGCGGCCGGCGGCAGCCGGCTCTGGCTCACCGTCGCGATCAAGCAGCAATACGCCGGTCACGCCAAGCAAGCCGGCCTGATCGCCTCGCAATGCCACGCCGGCGCCTATGCCAACCGAGTCGTGGTCGTGGTCGATGACGACATCGATCCTGCCGACATGGACCAGGTGGTGTGGGCGATGTGCACGCGCTTCGACCCGCGCGAAGGCATCGAAATCCTGCGCGGCTGCTGGAGCACCGTGCTCGACCCCATGGCCTATGGCAGCGACGATCCGCGCAATGCGCGCGTCGTCATCGATGCCTGCAAGCCGTGGTCGCGGCGCGACACCTTTCCGATCGTGGCGCGCTCCAGCAAGGAGCTCGACGCCCGCATCCGCGCCAAATGGGCGCACGTTCTGCCGCGCGGATAGGCGCTCGCCTACCCTCCGGCGCTACCTTGCGCCCTCGCTGATGGCGGCACGCACCGCGGCGATGATGTCGGGTGGGGTCTCATAGAGCTCGCCCACGAGCTTGTCGATCGCCGCGCCGCTCACCGGATTGACCTCGAGACCGCGCTGCCTGGCCTCGGCTAGGAATTCCGGCGCAACCAAAGCCCGATGAGGCCAGCCGACGACGTCGCCGGATTGTTCCAGCGCGTGACGCCGCGCCGATTGAATGACAGCGGGCTCAACCTGGCCCGTCCCCTAGGCATTTGCCCCTGATTTGATCCTGTTAAATATGGCTACTATCGCCGATGCGGCCGGTGTTTTCATTGTGACGGGTTGCAAAAATCGGTATAAGCCAGGAGGTTTTGTCAGGTTGTGGGGGTGCCATGCGTACGATCACCCATTTTCTTGCGCGTAAAGGCGGTGCATCCACGTCAGCGGCGTTTGCGGTGCCCACCCCCGCCAAGCCTGGCTCACCCGGCGCCGAAGAGCCCAGCGAGCCGACATTGGCCGATATCGGCGCCCGTGTTGGTGAGGAGAACGAGTCGCTGCGCAACCTGTTGATCGATACCGACCGTCGTATCGGCGCGCTCGACGACCTCAAAGACGCCTTCCGCAACCTCGTCGAGCCCATCGGCTCGGCGCTGCACGCGCTGGAACAGGAAAAGACCGACAATGTCAGCTTGCGCACTGCGCTGGCAGAGCTTCGCGCCGGTCACGAGACCGTGCGCGGCGAATTCAGTGTGCTCGAAAAGCGGGCGGCGGAATTGGAAAGCGCGGGCGAGGAGCTGCGGCGGGAATTGGCGTTGGTGCAGCAGACCGCGCGCGGGCTCGAAGGTGACAAGGCCGAGCTCACCAGCGAAATCGTGGCTGCGCGTGCGGAGATCGCCAAACTCGAGAGCCAATTGGCGCAGGAGACCGCGAATGGCCGAGCGCTCAGCGAGGCCAACCAGATTCTCGTCGATCACGCCAATAGCGCCGATAAGCGGATTGTCGAATTGCAGTCCGAGAGTGCGCTCATGCGGGAAAAACTCCTGCTGTTGGAGAACGACAAGCGCTCGCTGCAAACGGCGCTCGATCAGACGCTGGCAGAGACGTCGCGCTTGTCGCGTCGCCTCACCGAAAGCGAGAACGCCTTGACTGCCGCGCGGGCGCGGCTGGAGCAGATGGACATCAGCCTGGCGGCTACCGAGAACGAGCGCGTCACGCTGGCGACCGCGCGCGATGCAACGCGACGGAAAAGATTGTCGAGCGGCTCACCGCGGCCCGCGATGGGCTCGACACCAAGACCCGCGAGCTGGAGCAGGTGCGGGCGTCGCTGACGGAACGGTCGAACAGCCTGGCGGAGACGCTGAAGGCGCGCGAGACCTCGCTCGCCCACGCCGAGCAGAAGATAAAGTCTCTGACCGACCGCATCGCCGAAATCGAGGTCGACGCCGGAGCCTATCGGGCCAAGACCGAACGGCGCATCGATGAGCTCAATGCGAGCCTTCAGCGCGAGCGCGTCGAACTCGCCGTCGCCCAGGGCGCACTGGAGACGACCCGCAGGGACTACGCGCGGCTGCAACGCGACATGTTGGCCGGGCGGGGAGCGCCGCAGCGTGGCGCCACCCTCGAGGAGGTCTCCGACGCCGCCAAAGACCAGTCAAAATCGAGAAACGGCAGAGGCGGCGGCCGCGGTCCCAAGGCCGTGGAGACGGAGCCGCAAGGCGACGCAGCGGAGCCCCCGTCTACGCGATAACCTCGTTCACGGCGAAGTTGTCGAGCGCGCAGGCGAGGGCCCACGCGAGGCGCGGCGCGCATCCTGCGGTTGCTGTCGGACCGTCATTCACGAGCATTCCGGCTGTCAGCTCGGCGGCACTTTGCCCGCGGATTTGGACGGCTGTATAGATATCGAGCATTTCAGGGAACGGAGAACGCCATGGCCCGCACTGGCGCCGACGCAGCATCGAAACAGCGGATGCAATACCGCGGGCTGCGCGGCTGGCTCGAACAAGTCGACAAGATGGGGGAGTTGCGCAAGGTCGATGGCGCCCACTGGGACGTCGAGATGGGTGCCATCACCCACATGCTTACGGAAACGAGCCGCGGCAGCGCGCCGGCGCTCCTGTTCGACAACGTACCCGGCTATCCCAAGGGCTTCCGCACGCTCTACGGGCAGCTGTCCTCCGTGCGCCGCATCGCTTTGACGCTCGGCCTGCCGCTCGAATACGAGCGCAAGGTCGACGTCGTGCGGACCTATCATGCGCGCATGCAGAACCTCAAGCCGCTGCCGCCGCGCTTCGTGAACGACGGCCCCGTGCTCGAGAACGTGGTCGAAGGCGACGACGTCGACGTGCTGAAGTTTCCCGTGCCGCGGCACCACGAGCTGGACAAGGCGCGCTTCATCGGCACCGCCGACTGCGTAATGACGCAGGATCCCGATTCGGGCTGGTTCAATCTCGGCGCCTATCGCAGCCAAGTTTACGACGGCAAGACCGTCGGCTGCCAGATCACCGAAGGCAAGCACGGCCGCATTCATCGCGATAAATACTTCGAGCGCGGGCAGCCGATGAAGGTGGTGATCTTGTGTGGCCAGGACCCGCTGTTGTTCATGCTCTCCTCGAGCCCGCTGCCCGAGATCGGCGAGATGGATATCGCCGGCGGGCTGCGCGGCGAGCCGCTCGACGTGGTGCGCGGGCCCTATACGGGCTTTCCAATTCCCGCCGACTGCGAGATCGCAATCGAAGGCGAAACAGCGCCCGGTGAAGTCCGGCCGGAAGGGCCGTTCGGCGAATGGATGGGCTATTACTCCGACGACACGCAGGAACGGCCCTACGTCAACGTGAAGACGATCCTCCACCGCAACGATCCGATCCTCACCTGCGCGCCGCAGCACAAGCCCGTCGACGAAACCGGACTGCTCAAGGGTATCGCCGGGGCGGCACAGATCTGGCGCGCGCTCGACGCCTGCGGCGTGCCCGAGGTGCTGGGCGTGTGGAATCACGAAGCCGGGCCCGCGACCCGCTTCACCACCATCCAGATTCGCCAGCGCTATCCCGGCCACGCACGGCAGGCGCTGCACATCGCGTCCTCGTGCCAGGGCGGCGCTTACGCCGGCAAGTGGACGGTGGTGGTCGACGAGGATGTCGATGCCGGCGACCTCGATCAGGTGCTGTGGGCGATGTGCACGCGGTTCGATCCGCTCACCGACATCGACATGATTCAAAAGGCCTGGGCCTCCAAGCGCGATCCGCTTTTCCTTCCCGGCAACTTCAACAACCGCATTCTGATCGATGCCTGCATCCCCTATGACAAGAAGCTGAAGGGAACGTTCCCCGTCACAGTCGATGTCAGCGCCGATCTGCGCAAGCGCTTGCGGTCGAAATTTCCGCAACTGTTTCCCAAGCACTGAGCGCGATGGCCATGCGTCTTATCCGTCGCGTCTCGATGTGTGCGATGTGCGCTGTTGCGACCGCGCTTGCCGCCACCCTCGCGACGCAAGGCGCTCGCTCCGCCGGGGTCGAGGATTTCTACCGGGGTAAGACCGTTTCTCTCCTCATCGGCTACAGCGTGGGCGGCGGCTACGATGCGTATGGACGGCTGTTGGCGCGACATTTCGGCAAGCATCTTCCCGGCAACCCCAACGTGGTGCCGCAGAACATGACGGGCGCCGGCAGCCTCAAGGCGGCCAACTATCTTTATTCCGTCGCCCCGAAAGACGGCTCGGTCATCGGCACGTTCTCGCGCAGCCAGGGCATTGCGCCGTTGCTGGACAAGGCCGAGTTCGACAGCACCAAATTCACCTGGCTCGGCAGCGTCACCGACGAGGTGAGCCTCTGCGTCACCCGCCACGACGCGCCGGTGAAGACCTTCAGCGAGCTCCTGGTCACACCCGCGACCTTTGGCGGCGAGGGCGCGGGGTCCGATCCCAACATTTTCGCGCTGCTTTACCGCAACGTCTTCGGCGCCAAGATCAAGATCGTGACCGGTTACCCCGGCACCAACGAGATCCAGCTCGCAACCGAACGCGGCGAGGTCGATGGGCTCTGCGGGCTGTCGTGGAGCACGCTCAAAGGCCGCTACCCCCACTGGCTCAAGGACAAGAAGGCCAACATCCTGGTTCAAGCCGGCATCAAGAAGCAGCCGGAACTGCCGGATGTTCCATCGGCGAGCGAGCTCGCCAAGCAAGCGGACCAGCGTCAAATCCTGCAATTGATACTGATCGGGCAGGCCATGGCGCGCCCGTTCGCCGCCCCGCCCGGCATTCCCGCGGATCGCAAGGCAGCGCTGATCGCAGCCTTCGAGCGCACGACCAAGGATCCGGATTTTCTCGCTGAGGCGGAAAAGCTCAACTTCGAGGTCAATCCCGTCAGCGCGGACAAGCTCGATGCCTTGCTGGCGGGGGCCTACGCCACGCCCAAGGACGTGATCGCCAAAGCCGCCAAGGCGATGTCGGATTGAGCGACGTTCACGGGATGAAATGATCACAAAGGCCCGCGCTGCCAAACGTGAGGCGCGGTCGAGGACATGGGTGGATTGATCGGAGCGCGCATTCCTCGCCTTGAGGACGGCGCCCTGCTCGTCGGCAAGGGCCGCTTCGTCGACGACATCGCGCGTCCGGGGGTGTGGCACGCGGCGTTCGTGCGCAGCCCGCATCCGCACGCCGCGATCCGCCGGGTCGACGCGCACGGCGCGCTGGCGCTGCCGGGGGTTCACGCGGTGCTCACGCTCGACGATCTCGCGCCGGTCCTCGCCATGCGCCGCATGCTGCGCCACTCCAATTCCGGGACGCCGCTCGATCGCTACTGGTCGTTCGCCCTCGCCGACGGCGAAGTGTCTTACGTCGGCGAGGCGATCGCGATCGTGCTGGCCGACAACCGTTATGTCGCCGAGGACGCCGCGGCAAAGGTCGCGGTCGACTACGATGTGCTTTTATCCGTGTCGGACCCCCGCAGCGCGGTCGAGCCGAGTGCGCCCGCGGTTCGACGCGAGCTGAACACGAACATCGCCGCCAGCTACAAAGTCGCCTATGGTGATACCGAGGCGGCCTTCGCCAAGGCCGCCCACGTTTTCCACGAGGAGCTTTGGCAGCATCGCGGCGGCGGTCATCCGATCGAAGGCCGTGGCATTCTCGCGGAATGGCGCGACGACACCATGACGGTGTGGGCGTCGACGCAGAAAGCGCACGACCTGTTCCAGTCGTTGACCGCGCTGCTCGATTTCGACGAGAGCCGGCTGCGCGTGGCCACTCCCGATGTCGGCGGCGGCTTCGGTCCCAAGCTTTGCGTCTACCCGGAAGACATCGCGGTCACGGCGGCTGCCAAGCTCGTCAAGCGGCCGATCAAATGGATCGAGGACCGGCGCGAGCATTTCACCAACGCCGCCCAGGAGCGCGACCAATATTGGTCGCTCGACATCGCGGCGGACGCGGACGCCAAGCTCCTCGGGATCCGCGGCCGGCTGATCCACGATCTCGGCGCCTACGCCCTGCAAGACGTCAACATCCCCTACAACTCGGCGTCGATGATGAGCGGGCCCTACCTGCTGCCGGCGTTGTCGGTGGACGTGATCGTTGCCGCCACCAACAAGACGCCGGTGTCATCGGTGCGCGGGGCCGGCTATCCCCAGGCGGCCTTCGCCATGGAACGGCTCATGGACCGCCTGGCGCGCGAGCTGTGTCTGGAGCGCGCGGAGGTGCGCCGCCGCAATCTCATCCCGCCGGAGAAGATGCCCTACACCAAGCCGCTCAAGGCCCGCTCCGGCGCCAGTATGTGCTACGACAGCGGCGATTATCCCGCCTCGCAGGCGCAGGTCTTGCAGGCGGCGGGCTGGCAGGACTTTCCCCGGCGTCAAGCCGCCGCGCGCAGAGAGCGTCGCTATATCGGCATCGGGCTTGCCCATGGCCTCAAGGGCACGGGGCGCGGACCATTCGAGTCCGGCCTGGTGCGGGTCTCGAATACGGGGCGCGTGTCGGTATTCACCGGCGCCGCCGCCATCGGACAGGGTCTGCGCACCGCGCTCGCGCAGATTTGCGCGGGCGAGCTTGGCCTGCGGGCGCAGGACATCACCGTCGTGCCGGGTGATACCGGCGGCGTGTCGCTCGGGCTGGGCGCGTTCGCCAGCCGCCAGACCGTCACCGCCGGTTCATCCGTGCTGCTGGCCGCCCGCGCGGTGGCCGACAAGGCTAAGAAGCTCGCGAGCCATGTGCTCGAGGCGGCCGAGCACGATCTCGAGCTCGTGAACGGCGAGGTGCGCGTTGTCGGCGCCTCGCAGCTTTCGATCAAGCTCGGCGAACTCGCGCGCATCCTCAAGGGCGCGCCCGGCTACGGCTTCCCGGCGGACATCGATCCCGGCCTCGACGCCAGCGTTAATTGGAGGACCGATGCGCTCGCCTATGCCAATGCCTGTCACGTTGCCGAGGTCGAGGTCGACCCCGATACCGGTGGCGTCAAGCTTCTCAACTATGTGGCGCTTCAGGACTCCGGTACCTTGATCAATCCCATGATGGTCGACGGCCAGGTGCGCGGCGGTGTGGCGCACGGCATCGGCAATGCCGTGCTGGAGTGGATGGGATACGACGAGGTCGGGCAGCCCGTCACCACGACCTTTGCCGATTACCTCCTGCCGAGCGCCATGGAAGTCCCGGCGATCGAAACGCTCTACAAAGAGACGCCCTCGCCGCTCAATCCGCTCGGCGCCAAGGGCGCAGGCGAAGTCAGCACCATTCCGACCGCGGCCGCGGTGATCTCCGCCATCGAGGACGCGTTGCAACCTTTCGGTGTCCGCATCGCGCAAACGCCGGTCACGCCGCACAAGCTGGTCGAGCTCATCGCCAATGGCGTAAAGTCCTGAACGTCGAACAACCGCGCAAGGCTTTCTGCGATGCGAACCGGCTCCGACTATCTTCGCTCGCTCAATGACGGACGGCAGGTGTTCGTCGAGGGCGAACGCGTCAAGGATGTGACCGCGCATCTCGCCTTCCGCGAGGCGGCGCGCTCGGTCGCGCGGCTCTACGACATTGCGGCGGCGCCGGAGATGCGCGCGCGCATGACGTTCGTCTCGCCCAAGACCGGCGAGCCGGTGCTGCGCGCCTACCAGATCCCGCGCAGCCATGCCGATCTGCGGGCGCGACGTTTGTTTTCCGAGACCTGGGCGGAGGCGACATTCGGCTTGATGGGCCGCACCCCCGATCACGTCGCCGGCTTCTTCTGCGGCTACGCCGCGACGCCGGGCGTACTGGCCGCAGGCGGACAGAATTTCGCCGACAACGTGGTCGCCTTCTACGAGCACCTGCGCGACAATCACCTCTACGCCTCCTACGCCATCGTCCCGCCGCAGATCGACCGCAGCAAGCCCGCGCACAAACAGAGCGACCCGACGCTCTATGCCGGCGTGGCCAAGGAGCGCGATGACGGCATCGTCATCTCCGGCGCGCAGCAGCTCGCCACCGGCGGCGCGATCTCGGACGTCATCCATTTGAGCTGCATCCATCCGCTGCAGCCCGGCGACGAGAACTACGCCAACTGCTTGGCGGTTCCCGTCAATGCGCACGGGGTCAAGCTTTATCCGCGGCGACCGTTCGCGATCGGGGCGACCAACGCGTTCGACTATCCGCTCTCGAGCCGCTTCGACGAATCCGACAGCTACGTCGTCTTCGACAACGTGTTCGTGCCGTGGGAGCGGGTCTTCATCTACCGCAACCTCGAACTGTCGCGCGATCAATGGTGGAAGACGCCGTCGCATCTCTACGGCAACCATCAGGCGCAGGTGCGCTACGTCACCAAGCTGCGCTTCATGATCGGCATTGCGCAACGCATGAACGAGATGACCGGAAATGCCGCGAACCCGGCGGTGCAGATCGTGATGGGCGAGCTTGCCGCCTGGGTGTCGGTCTACGAGCACTTGTTGCTCGCGCACGAGGTGACGGCGCCGATCGACAAGGATGGCGTGCTGTGGCCGTCGCGGACCGCGCTCTATTCGGCGATGGCGCTGCAGTCCGAGCTCAACGGCCGCATGCTCGAAATCATCCGCGAGCTCACGGGCGCCGCCATGATCACGCTGCCGTCATCGCTGCGCGACTTCGAAAGCGAGGCGACGGCGCGCGACGTCGAGCGCTACATGCGATCGGCGTCCTCGGACGCGAAAAGCAAGGTGGCGCTGATGCGGCTCGCGTGGGACTTCATCGGATCGGAATTCGGCAGCCGCCACCAGCAATACGAGAAGTTCTACGGCGGCGCCTCGTTCCTGGTGAAGCAGAACGTCTATCGCAACTTCGATTTCACGCGGGCGAGCGCACTGGTCGACGCCGCGCTCAATCTGCCGCCGCTGGCGTCCGACTGAATCAAAAATCTTGTCGCTCCGGCTTGTAGGGTGGGCAAAGGCGCACGCGCGAGAAGCTTACGTCGCAACGCAAGTTTGATTGCGTGCGCCGTGCCCACGCGCAACTTGGTGCCGATGCGAAACAGACGCGTGGGCGCGCTTCGCTTCGCCCACCCTACTGCTTCCACAAATGCGAAAACTGCGTCGCCACGATGTTCTCGTAGGGCACGTCGCCCGCGAGGATGCCGACGTCGCGCGAGAACTGGTTCCTCGGACGGCGGAAAAAGCTTGCGGCCGACCTCGCTCGCGCGCGCCACATTCTCCTTCAACGCGGCCTGCGTCCTCACCATGGCGCGCACGACGGCAGCTGCGGTCTCGGGCGAGCGCTCGATCAACCGGTCGGTCGTGGCGATCGAGGCCATCGTATAGTTGAAGCACGGCTTTGGCCCGTCGCCGCGCCGCACGTCGAGCACCACGGTTCCGACCCCGCGGCGAACCGCCACCTCGGTGCCCATGCCGTTGGCCCAGAAGCCGTCGATCTTGCGCTCTTCCAACGCCTTCGCCGCGGTGACGCCGAAATTCACGCCGGCGCCTTGCGCGCCCGGGACCGGCGCGATCTTCACTTGATCGCGTGAGAGGTCGATGCCGGCTTCGATCAGCAGGCGGCGCAGCCCCATGTCGACCCACGGCGCCGCGCCGATGCTGTGTCCCTTCACCACGTCGAGATCGCCTCGCTTGCCGCCGAGATCCCTGTGCATGACCAGGAACCAGTACATGCCCTGGCCCTGCGCGCACAGAAGCTTGGCGCCGTGCCAGCGCGGAAACGCCGACAGCGCGGAATGCGCGGATCCGCCGACGAAATCGACCGTGCCGTCGCGCAACGCCGCGTAGCACTTGTCCACGGGGTAGATCAGCTCGAGCGAGATATCGAGGCCTTCCTGGTTGAAGCAACCGAGCTCGATGGCAGCGATCGCGGGGAAATACGAGTTCGAGATCATGTCGGGCACGGCGAGCTTCATGTCAGCAACTCCGGTTTCTCATGCGGCATGACCATCCATCGTCCCATCGCGCGCTAGTCGCGCTCGACCGGCGTATTCATGGCGACGTCGCTGCGTCGTTCGTTTGCCAGATGCTTGCCGAGTTCGAAATACTCGCTCTTCACCGCCATTTCGGCTTGGCGCTCCAATTCCCGTGGCCAATGGCCGAGATCATAGCCGTGCCATGGTGGCTGCGGCGTGAGCGGCGGCAAGCCGAGCCGTTCCCAGATCGCCTTGGCCCGCTCCATGAACTCGCGCTTGGGCAGCGCGACCGGCGCGTAGGTGCCCTTGAGCGTGGCGTTGATCAGCACGGCCGCGCTTTCCCCTTCGTCGCGCGGGCCGCGCGGCCCATGGCCGGGATCCTTGTGCGGCACCACCTTGAGGTCGTGCTGGGGCTGGCAGCGGTAGGCCATGGCCCAGAACAACGCATCGGCGTTTTCGGGCTCGATGTCCTCGTCGATGGCGACTATCCATTTTCCGGCAAAACGGTACAGCGCGGCGGCGCCGTAGAGCGCGCGCCAGATTTCGCTCTCGGGCATGCCGCGCGCGCACTGGATCGCGATCACGGCGTAGAGGCTGGTGAGCGGCTCGTGCATCGCCACCCGCTTGACGCCTTGGATGCCCAGCACCGACCGCAGATGGTGCAGATAGACCGGCTCCATCGCCACGCGGCGGATCACGCTCGATTCGCTCGGCGTGACCTGGCTGATGAACGAGGTGAGGATCGCATCGCGCCGGCGCGTGATCGCGGTCACCTCCATGAAGGCATTGTATTCCTGCAGGTTCACGTAGCCATGGGATTCGCCGAACGGCGCCTCGGGCTCCAGCACTTCGGTGTTGATCAGGCCCTCGATGACGATCTCCGCCTCCGCCGGCACCAACAGATCGATGGTCTTGGCGCGCACCACGTTGATGGGGCCGCCGGCAAGCGCGCCGGCAACGGCGATCTCGTCGAGATGCTCCGGCATCTTCTGCACCGACGCATACGAGATCACCGGCGGGCAACCGACGACGACCGCGCAGGGGAGGGGCTCACCGCGCGCCTTGCGTTTCTCCCAATGGGCGAAAATCCCCGCGCGCAGCTCGACCGACGGATTCATCCCGAGCCGGCGCGGCGCCTTGAGCTGTCCGCGATAGTTGCCGACGTTTTGGACGCCGGTGTCGGGGTCCTTGGTGATGTAATGGCCGGCCGAGAGATAGGGTGCGTTGTCCCATCCGGGCGTCGAGATCGGCACCGGCAGGCCGTCGAGCCCGCCGCCGTCGCGCTCGAGATCGGCGCCGGTTGTCACCAGCTCCTGGCACGGCGCCTGGGTGACCAGGCGCGGCGCGATCGGATGGGCGATGGCCTTGACCCAGGTCTCCCCGATCTCCTCAAGCGGCTTGCCGAAGCCGATGCGATAGACGTCGCGGTTCGCCGCCAGGCCGGCGACCAACACGGAGATGTCGAAGCGACGGCCCTTGGAATCCGTCGGTTGGGTGAACAGGAAGGCCTTGCGTTCCGGCTCGGCAATGCCGCCGCGATATTGCCAGCGCACCAGGGGGTGCATTTCCGTGTCTTTGTTGATCGGCTCGTCGACGACGACGAGCAGCCCCGCGCGCGCAAGCGCGAGCACGTGCTCGTGCAGGTCGGGGTAGCTGCGCGGATGCTTGGGCGCCCCGGCGCGGTAGCGTTCGAGCGCGCTCAGTGCGCGCCCCGCAGCTCGCTCGTCCATCGGCGCCTCCGCCAAATGCGAATTCCGGAGATGCCCACTCTAGAACAAAGCTTTGATCGCAGCAGCCACGGCGATGGTTTGCGCGTCGCCGTTGACGAATCCGGTCACCTGCAGACCGAGCGGCAGCCCGTCATCCTGCAGCACGGGAAGCGAGACCGCGGGAATACCGAGCAAGGACGCGTGGGCGGTGCACGTCGGATCGCCCGTCGATTCGAGACCGAGCGGCGCAGCCGCGGGCGCGGAGAGGCTGACGCAGGCGTCGCACTCCGCCGCCAGCTCGGCGTAGAGCGCACGGGCCTTGTCGCGCTGCGCGAGGTCGTTCCTGTAGTCGTCAAGGCTCATGGCCTCGGCCTCGGCGAGGCGAGTGAGCATGGCGCGGCTGAGCTTGCTCGCGTCGCGCTCGCGGTAGGTATTGAGCGGCCAGCGCCATTCCCAGCCGTTGATCCGCATCGAGAGCGGACGCGCTGGCGCGATCGCGGCTTCGACGGCGGCGAGCTGCGCGTGGGATTGGCGCGTGAGAACGTCGATGCCGGCGGCCTTGAACCGCGCCAGCGCATCGGCGAGGGCCTCTTTGGCGTGGGGCGAGGCGACCGCCCAGCCGGCGGTCTCGACGAAGGCGAGGCGGCGCGGTTTTCGCGGCGCCGGCGCGCTCGCCGGTCCGAACAGGCCGGGATAGCCGGGGTCGCCGCCGGCGCGGACCGCGATCTCGTAGGCGACCTGCCAGGCGTCGTCCAACGTCGTGGCGAGAACGCCGGTCGCGCTTTGGCTCAAGCCGTCGTAGCTTCCGCCGCGATTGAGCGCGCCGACCGAGACCTTGAAGCCGATGCAGCCGCAATAGCTGGCGGGACGAATGGTGGAGCCGATCACTTGCGTGCCGAGTGCCGTGCTGACCATGCCGGCGGTAACGCCGGCGGCCGAGCCGCTGCTCGATCCACCCGGGGTGCGGCGCAGGTCATGTGGGTTGCGCGTGCCGCGCGGCTCGGTCGAGGCAAATTCGGTGGTGACGGTCTTTCCAACGATGACCGCGCCGGCCTCGCGCAGCGCGGCAACGCTCGCGCCATCGCGTTCGGAGCGGAAGCCGGCGAACAGCGGCGAGCCGTTTTCGGTCGGCATGTCGGCGGTCTCGATGATGTCCTTGATGCCGATCGGCATGCCGTCGATGTTCGAGCGCGGCCGGCCCGCCCGCCAGCGCGCGGTCGATTGGTCGGCGGCCGCGCGCGCACCCTCGAGGTTGAGATTGACGAAGGCGCCGATCTTGGGCTCGAGCGCGGCGATATCGGCAAGGCAGCGTTCGAGGAAGTCGCGCGGCGTGTCGGCGCCGCTGGTAAAGCGCGCCGTCGCCGAGAGATAAGGCTTGGATGAAAGCTTCAGTTTCTCGTCCGGCGCCAGCATGGCGATGCCCTCCGTAGCTCGTTTCACTCCGCGTTATGGTTGTTTCTTGCTTTCGTCGTAATAATAATTTCGACTGTTCATAAGGTGTCGGGAAGCGTCAAGGGCATTCGTCTTTCCGATCATCTATGATATTCCCGCTATTGCGCGCATTCAGGAAGTGTCATGGGGAATCACGAAGTTGCTTCCCCGGCGCTTCCCCATCAAGGGGGCTAAATATCATGAAATTGAGGACGGCGAAAAACATCGATCTCGCAGAGGGCAGGAGCGACGACATCCTCTTCTGTGAGAGGCTGATCGAGTGTGGCCTGTTCAAGTCGGGCATGATCCTGCCGACTGGCTTCGGCCTGCGGCTGCGTCGCGCGAGCAGGGGTCGCATCCTCCGCCACTGGATCTTTCAGTACCGGCAGCATGGCCGCACCCGACGCATGATCATCGGCTCGGCCGATACTGTAACACCGGCTCAGGCGCTGGAGAAGGCCCGCAAGCTTCACGCCGAGGTCGAGTTAGGGGGTGATCCGCAGGCGAAGAAGGCCGAGCGCCGCGAGAAGGATTCTCTGAGCCTGCGATCCGTCGTCTCGGACTACCTTGCGCAGAAGACCGGGGTGAAGGAGGGCACCTTGCGGATGCTGCGGACCTATCTTGAAGGCCCGCTATATCTGAAGCCGCTACACGGTGTCCCGCTCGACCGAATTAGTCGCAAGGACATCGCCGCCCGGCTACTCGCGGTATCAAGGGCGAGCGGTGCACCCACGGCAATCGCATTCCGCTCAGCACTGTCGAGCCTGTTCGTTTGGGCGATGCAGATGGGCCTGACGGAGCACAATCCCGTTGTGAACTCGTTCAAGCCGCCGACACCGGGGTCACGCGACCGCGTGTTGACGGACCCGGAGTTGGCCGCGATCTGGAACGCGCTGGAAGACGATGACTACGCCAAGGTGATCAAGCTGCTCGTCTGCACCGGATGCAGGCGCGCCGAGGTCGGCGGCATGAAGTGGACGGAGTTCAGCGATGACATGTCCACGTGGGGTCTTCCGAAGGAACGCGCGAAGAACGCGAAGAAGCACAAGCTGCCAGTTACACCGCTCATGGCGGAGATCATCGAATCGATCCCGCGCCGCAATGGGTTCGACCTCCTGTTTGGCCGGAAACACGGGTTCACCGGCTGGTCCATCGGCAAGCGGGCGCTGGATAAGAAGCTTGGCCTGAAGCCGTGGACGCACCACGACATCAGACGGAGCGTCGCCACCGGCTTAGCCAACATCGGTGTTCAGCCCCACGTGGTCGAGCAAATCCTGAATCATCAATCCGGTCACAAGCGGGGTCCCGCAGGCATCTACAACAGGAGCGTCTACACAAACGAAGTCCGCGCGGCATTGGCGTTGTGGAGCGACCACGTCCGCACACTGGTCGAAGGCGGCGAGCGAAAGGTCGTTGCCATGCGGCAGGTGCCGTGATGAAACCCAAAAAGCCCCGCTATAAGGGCGAACTCGCCAAGCCGATTCGTGTAGGCAGCATTCCAATCGGGGCCACGAACGAGGAACAATCGGAATGGATTGAGCAGGTCATTGAGCAAGAGGTGATTGAGAAGCTGCCGCTCTTAATGGAGCATTACAAGACCGCAGACAAAGACGATTATTTCAGCCTCGCCCTCGCCCTCGCGATGGACCATGTGAAAGGATTTCGGGTCGTGCGGGCAGCACTCAAACTCAAGCACGGCAATTGGGGAGCCGTGATCAACGTCCGCCGCCCCACCGCATGGCCGCGGGAACGATTGCTTAGGTTGCTGAATGCCGTCGAAGCGGCAAAGCAGAGGTACGAACTGTCGACGGACCGCGAGGCACTTGCAGTCGTCATGCGGGAAAGGG
>WNFX01002858.1_pt1 | contig 17333 bp, 16 predicted proteins | sample 5400111 | NCBI WGS metagenome assembly WNFX01 (sample SAMN13153363, study PRJNA577476) | soil metagenome | isolation source: 40 cm soil or saprolite under grassland replicate 1 | place: USA:California | collected 2016-06-15 | reverse complement strand
TTTGAAGGATTGGGACGCGCTCCTGCACCGAGTAATACCACCGCTGATCTTCGCAGTTCTAGCGGAAATGGCTGCAATGACACTGATAATAACGCGAGCGATTTTACTGCTGGTGCACCGAATCCACGCAATAGCAATTCAATAGGACTTATCTGTGGTGTAGGGACATATACACCAACTCTTTCACCAACTATCACAAACACCCCTACAGATACCGGTACCCCAACGAATACAGGTACAGCAACAAATACTGGAACGGCAACAGCAACTGCTACAGCTACCGCCACATCAATGGCTACCAATACAGCTCCTCCTTCGGCGACAGGTATTGTAATCAGTGAGTTTCGAACAAGGGGACCGAGCGGTGGAAGCGATGAATTTATTGAACTTTATAACCCAACAGGCTCACCGGTTTCAATTGGGAACTGGAAAATAAACAAATCGAGTGGCTGTGGAACTACCATTACATCAGGAATTGCAACGATCCCGGCTTCAGTGACGCTGGCGCCAGGTCAGCATTACTTGATTGCTGATATTACATCCTATAGTGGTTCTGTACCGTCTGACGTGACAAGTACTCTGAGTATTGCAGATGATGGAGGAATTGCTTTACTAGATACTGCTAATAGCATAATAGATCAAGTTGGGCTTTGTTCCACTACTACCTATCATGAAAATACCACACTTGCTCCATTCACAACAACAAGTGCAGATCGAAGCTATGATCGCAAGTCCGGCTCCTTGGGGGCCTGCGTTGATTCAAATAATAATGCAGCGGACTTTATTCTTCGTAGCCCAAGTGATCCTCAAAATTCAAACAGCGCATTGACGGTTTGTGGCAATCCAACTCAGACTCCTACAATAACACGGACTCCCACTATTACTCGCACGCCTAGTCGCACGCCTACCAAGTTCCGTACCGCTACACCAACTCGACTTCCGCCTCAGCCACTTGTAGCGATCAATGAATTCGTGCCGCGCCCCGGCCATGATTGGAACAATGACGGTGTGATCAATACAGGTGACGAATATATCGAGCTCCTCAACCATGGCGTGATCGATGTCAATCTCAGCGGTTACAGTTTGGATGATGAAGTCAACATTGGTTCCACTCCCTATCGTCTTCCAGCAATTACACTCAAGCCCGGTGAGCGTCATGTCTTTTATGGTAGTGAAACAGGCTTGTTGCTTGGCGATGGCGGCGATGGGGTACGCCTGCTTAAACCAAACGGGCAACTGATGGATGCCTACAACTATTTTGTCGTCCGTTTCCCTGATGAATCGTATTGTCGCCTACCCGATAACGGCGGGGCGGATGATTGGAACCAATTCTGTTTCCCGACGCCTGGCTTGCAAAATTCGTTGAGCGAAAGCTCTGTCAACCCGCCGACCTCTGGCAACGCAGAGAATCTATGTCCCATTGCAGATACACTTCCGCCTGACTTTGTGTTGGCAGAATGTCCGCCCTTTGGCAACAACATCTGGAATCCTGCCTACTGGGATAAGTTCGGTTGGTACGATGAAAGATATTTGCCTAAAAGCCCGGGCAAATGGAATGTGTTTGCGGATTAAGCACTTGTTTCCCTTTTAGTAAAAAGATATTTTCAATACAGCCACAGAATGAACCATGAAAAAACACCTTGACCTGTTCCTGGCATCTTTTGTGGCTTTCTCAGCTTACCAGTTCTATTACGTCTGGTTAGTATGGAAAGGTTTCTCCTATCTTGAACTGGTTGCCTATTCCTTGGAAAGCCGCCCTTTTGTATATCGATTACTTGTGCCAGTCCTCTCCCGCGCGCTGGAATACCTGACCGGTGTCCATGCTGTATATTGCATGGTTTTCCTTGTCGTCCTGTCGGCTATTGGACTCTTTTATTCTCTGAGATATTTCTATACAGCTTTCAGAGGAAATGATGAGTATGCGGGCATGTTTTCCTTTATCGGCTGTGAGATTACCTTCATACTAATCCTCATTGGTGTGAAAGTCTATGATATTTCGACCGTAATGTTCTTCGCACTATGCTTTGGATTGCTGGCACGCGGCAAGTTCAATATTTATTATTTGCTCTTTGTGATCGCCTCGATTAACAGGGAAACCACCTTCTTGCTCACCTTGTTTTTCTTAGTCTATTTTTTCAATAGAATTCCTCGTCCCCAATATATCCTTGGCGCTGTCTATCAGGGCATTGCCTATATCGTTGTCAAGTTCACGATTATGGTTGCTTATTCCAATGTTCCAGGCACGCCAGTACAATGGAGACCAATAGAAGTCATCAAGGGATATGTGGATAAGCCCATTTGGTTTGCAGTGCTCTTTCTTATCTTTTTCTCTGTATTGATTGCAATCGCTTTATGGCGCTGGAGTGAAAAGCCATTGTTCTTGCGCATGGCCTTCATCACCATATTTCCGGTCCAATTGTTGTTGCATATCTTTCTGGGGTATTCGTATGAGATACGCGTATTTGCAGAAGTGTTTCCTGTTATGTTACTATTATGTGCCTGGTCAATTCAGGCAATCAATTATCGGACTGCACTGCAACAGCCACAGGTCGTCAACTAATTTTAACGAAGCGCACAATGATATGAATCGACCATTAACGGATCAACTGACAAGATGTGAATGTTGCCCGCGCGAATGTGGGATAAACCGGCTCGAAGGACAAGTCGGGACTTGCAGGATTCCAGCTGGCATTCAGGTTTCTCATATTGGTCTGCATTTTGGAGAAGAGCCTCCTATCTCCGGGACAAAAGGCTCAGGGACCATTTTTTTTGCCGGATGCAATCTGCGTTGTGTCTTTTGCCAGAATTACCAGATCAGCCAGGAATTTCAGCAGGGCTACACTCGAACACTGACAATAGATGAACTTGCGTCTGAAATGCTGCGCCTCCAGGAGGAAGGGGCGCATAATATCAACTTTGTTTCGCCTTCGCACATGATTTTTCAGATGGCGGATGCGATTCAGGTAGCGAAGATCAAGGGACTTGTCCTTCCGGTTGTGTATAACACCAACGGCTATGACTCCGTGGATGCGCTTCGGCAGATCAGAGGCTTAGTGGACATCTACCTTCCTGACATCAAATACCTGGACAATAAACTTGGAAAGCAGTTCTCCGCGGTGCGCGATTACGCCGGTATTATCCCCGGGGTTCTTAGGGAGATGTTGGATCAGGTAGGTCACTTGGAAATGGATGAGGATGGCGTTGCGGTACGAGGATTATTAGTGCGGCATTTGATATTGCCCGATCACTTAGATAACAGCCGAATCTGTCTCCGCTTTCTAGCAGATTTATCTCCGGATATTTTCGTCAGTATCATGTCGCAATATTCGCCTCAATATAAAGCCTGCAAATACCCCGAAATCAACCGAACGCTGACACAAGCCGAATACGATGAGATCACCGAGTATGCACTTGATCTCGGCCTTGAGAATGCCTTTGTTCAGGAACTTGAAAGTCAGGAGCAATGCGTGCCTGATTTTGCACAGGATAGTCCGTTCAATTTCGCTTCATCCATTCCTAACTAGCTTTGAGACCTCGGAGGTCTCTTGCTTTTATCTTTTATGCTCCGTCAGCCATTATGCCGCCGTCTACGGCAGCAGAGCGAAAATCTATAGTTAGGTGCTTGTCATGCAAACATTCTTTACCTCTGATACACACTTCGACGATCAATATGCAATTCAATATTTCAATCGTCCATTTAGAAGCGTGGACGAGATGAATGTTGTAATGGTCGAAAAATGGAATAGCGTCGTTACTGAAAATGATACGGTCTACCAGCTCGGAGACTTTACGCTTGATGATATTCGCCATTTTACAAAGTGGGTAAGCCAATTGAATGGAAATATAAAAATTCTTCCTGGCAGCCACGACCATCCTTGGCTGGAAGATTTTGTAGGCAGCGAGAAAGTTCAGGTGATTGCGCCGTTGGTATCTGTGGAGTTTCCAGAAATAATGGTAGGAGAACATCCTCAGGTTATTGTCTTGTGCCATTATTCAATGCAGGTTTGGGATTGGTCTAATTATGGCGCTTGGCATTTGTTTGGTCACAGTCATGGAAAGCTAAAAGACATTGGTTTGTCTTTTGATGTCGGAGTTGATTGCACAGGATTTACGCCGTTGTCTCTGGAAGTGGTCGCGTCAAAAATGGCGCAACTAACAAAGCGTACGGAGGACGGCGGGTGAGCAATCAAGTAGAAACATGAAAAGAGATTGCCAGTCCGAAACTGGCAGTCTCTTGTTTTGTTAAATTATTATGGTTCTAGACTCTGAATCTGCCGGGGACTGCGGCTGGAGCAAGAGATGTTAATCTTCCGCAGCTCTTGCCATCTCTTCCGGCTCGAAAACCACCTCTTCCTTACCGGTCAATTTGTCCTCCACTTTTTGGATGATCAGGCGTAAATGACCGGGGTGTGATACGAAGTCCAGATCATCCGCGGGGACCGCCAATACGGGGCAAAGCGTGAAATTTTCAATCCAAGTTTCGTAAAGATTGTTCAGTCCTTGCAGGTACTCAGGAGTGATGGTTCGCTCATAGTCGCGGCCCCGATTGGCAATGCGATTCATCAGGGTGGAGACAGAGGCTCGTAGATACACGACCAGGTCCGGGGGGGGAAGGAAACGCTTGGTTGTCTCGTAGAGCTCGCGATACGTCTCATAGTCGCGGTGCTGGATATGGCCCTGTAGATATAAGTTCTGGGCGAAGATCTCGGCGTCCTCATAAACACTGCGATCCTGAACGACCGAGGAGGGATGCTGTGCCAGGTCATAGTGCGTACGCAGGCGGTGCGCCAGGAAGAAGACCTGAGAGTGGAACGACCAGGCGTTCATATCCGCATAGAAATCTGCCAGATAAGGGTTCTCAGCCACCGGCTCGAAGAACGGTTCCCAGCCCATATGCACGCAAAGTAGTTCCACCAGCGTGGATTTTCCAACCCCAATATTTCCGGCCACGGCCACAAACTTTTTCATCTCATCCCTCGCAGCTAATTTGATTTTGCCAATTCGGCGTCAATGATTTGCTTGAAATATTCAATTGGATAAGCACCCCCCAAGCGATGACCATTCACAAAGAAAGTTGGCGTACCCCCCACAGCGGGTTCACCGTTTGTGTCGGCCGGTAAGCCATTGGCGTAGTTCACATCATCTAAAATAGACTGCTTATATTTATGGCTAGCCATACACTTTTCAAATGTCGGCACATTCAATTTAAGCTCACTGGCAAATTGATTATAGGCTGCCTGATCAAGAAGCGTACCAGCTTGATCATTTAGAATAGCTTGCTTACTGAATAAGAGATCATGGAATTGCCAATAAACATTCTGATCCCCAGCACATAAAGCAGCTTCAGCAGAAGCAAACGCATTCTGATGAAAGGAAAGAGGAAAGTTACGGTAGATAAAGTGGATTTTTCCAGGATAGGCTGCCAGGAGGTCCTTATATACTTGGACATGCCACCGATAACAGTATGGACACTGATAGTCACTAAACTCAACAATCTGTATTGGCGCATCTGCTGGACCAAGGCTAGGATAGCCCACAGTTTCGATCTTGTAGAGGCGTGGTTCAGGAGACGAGGCTGTTTGCACAACAGCTGGAGCCGGTACGAGTACAGTCTGGGTATTGTATCCCCATGCGATATAACCAACGAGGACGCCAGCCGCAAACGCCAGGACAGTGAACATAGCATAAAAGTGGCTACGTTTGAAGGTAAAGGTATCTTCTTGGATGATCGATGGTTGTTCTGATTGAACATCTTCTGGTTCGATCACGGGTTCAATCGTCTCTTCAATGGCAGGGGTAATTGTTTGTTTCTTTCTAGGGGGCATGCTGGCATTATACCGCTTGTCTCATGAATTACGAATTGCTACTTTTGTATTGAATGAACGTATGTTTTAATTGGGTGACAGTCACTGATCGTTCCGCTCCTTGAAAGTGGCTGTCACCTCGCTGAAATTTTTGATTTGGAGGTCGAAATGACAACTCGTACAGAACATCATACTTCCTGGATTCTCTGGCCCTTCGTGGCGATCTGGAAATTACTCGCGGTCACCGTTGAACTGACAGGACGGCTCGTCGCCATGATCATCGGCATCGTGCTGATGATTGTGGGAGTCATCGTCAGCCTGACCCTCATCGGTGCCATTATCGGTGTACCACTCGCGATTGTGGGTCTGCTGTTGTTTCTGAAAGGGATTTTCTAAACAGATTAAACTGCAAAGAACGCGAAGACTTGAAAAGAATCTTCGCGTTCTTCATGAATGGTATGATGGAGTCTAACGACTCGTGTTGTTGGAATTTCAAAGTCAGGAGACTTGGACTCCGTAGCTCAGAAATTAAGGGGTATTTGCCTTCGGAAGAGGCACTCGCCTTCGAAACGGGATCAGAATTCGGTCGCGGAACGAAGCGAGCGTTTTGCGCACTTGTGGGATGCGCATGATCAGGAAGATAATAATAATCAAAGAGTAGATTAATGGACGGATAATATCTCCCTGCAGGCGAAAAAAATCACCTTTTTTGCCCCAGGCATAATGCAGTGCAGCAAGCGGCGCGATGAGATAAATCAATTGATGTAGACGTTTCCAGTTTTTGCCAAGTCGTTTCTTCCAAATATCAAAAGATGTAAATGCTAGAGGGATCAACATCAGGAATGTGAGCATGCCGACAAGGATATAGGGTTTTTCAAGAATAGTTTGAACGATCAAACTCCAAGCCAGCCCATAATCAAGATCAACGAAGATGATCACATGAATGGTCGCGTACATGAACGCATATAAGCCCAACGCGCGGCGGCGTTTAATCAATTCTCGCCAGCCAAAGAGATTGTTAAGGGGAGTACATGCCAGTGCAAGGACAAGTAATGTGATGGCGTGTCGCCCTGTGCGTTGTTCTAATGCCTGGATCGGGTTGGCTGTCAGGTGGTGATTGAACAAGTCAATAATCAGGCGCACGAGGGCTGACCACCCGTAAATGTGGATGGCGATTTGAAGAGGGGTGTAGCGTTGGAAGAAAGATTTCATTAGTCATTATCTGTTATTGCGAGGACGCTTCGCGGTTCTTCCCGACGAAGCAATCTCCTCGTTTGTAGGGGATTGCTTCGCTTCACTCGCAATGACAACTACTAGTAATTTTGTATCAAATCCATACCTGCGTAAAGAGAAGCGACTTGCTCAGCATATCCATTGAACTTCAATGTGGGGCGTCGTCCCAACTCGCCAATGCGTCGTTCAGAGGCTTGCGACCAACGCGGATGTGGGCGATCAGGATTTACGTTTGAATAAAAGCCATATTCATTCGGGGCGGTCGTGTTCCAAAGTGTGGCAGGTTGGTCAGTTACCAATTCTATCTTCACAATAGACTTAATGGATTTGAATCCATACTTCCACGGAACGACAATTCGAATGGGTGCGCCGTCTGGTTTGGGCAACGGCTGGCCGTATAAGCCTGTCGCCAAAATCGCTAGATCATTCATGGCTTCGTCGAGGCGTAACCCTTCCTGATAGGGCCATGGATAGAACGGGCTTTCCTGTCCAGGCATTTCCTTAGGGCGGAGCACGGTTTCAAAACGAACATATTTTGCATCCGAAGTTGGCTCAACTTCCTTCAAGAGACTTGCCAGTGGAAATCCCATCCATGGGATGACCATGCTCCAGGCTTCCACGCAGCGCAGGCGATAGATACGTTCTTCCTGCGGGAATTTTTTGAGCAAATCTTCGATAGCATATTTCTTTGGGTTATTGACCAAACCATAGACTTCCACTGTCCAGGGCTCGGTGGTGAAATCTTTTGAAAGCGGATTTACAGCTTCTTTGTCGGTGCTGAATTCATAGAAGTTATTGTAGTTGGTAATATCCTCAAAAGAATTCGCGGGATCACCAAATTCATCTACTTTGCCCGTTGGAGGGGCAGACGCTTGACCTTCAGGCATATTTGTTCCCGTAGCGTTTGGCGCGCAGGCAGCTAATAGCGCGGACCCACTCACAATGCCCGCGGCTTTAAGAAAGTCACGGCGTGAGAGATAGAGTGAGTGCGGAGTGATTTCAGATGATTTGACAGGAACAGATTTGTATTTGTTATCCATAGTTTCCTCTTATTGTAAGGGCGACCCGCCACAGGTGGTTCGAATTTCTGAATGAAGCATGATGGATCGCCCTTACGTTTTATATCAATATGTTTCAGCAAGTAAGGCCTTGATATTTTCTTCGGTCTCTTTATAGCTTCCTTCACCGATATGCACATAACGGATATGGCCTCGTTTGTCGATCAAATACAAAGCGGGCCAATAATTATTTTTGTAGGCTCGCCATGTAGCACCATCGTTATCCTGTGCAACAGCATATTGAATGTCATTACGAGCAATGGCGTCCTTCACATTGTTCAAATCTTTTTCGTAAGAAAATTCAGGGAAATGATTGCCGATAATAACGAGTCCTTGGTCTTTATACTTGCTATGCCATTCCTTCAAAGAAGGGATCACATGCTGGCAATTGATGCATCCAAACGTCCACATTTCAACGATGACAACCTTGCCGCGCAAATCGGCGAGTCGCAGAGGCGAATCAACATTCAGCCAGGTGTCGTTTGTTAATTCGGGAGCAGGTCCCAAGTCCGAAAGGGAAGCGAGTTTGGGCATAGAAGAGTCCATAGATTGCGCCTGTGTGTTGTTTTGCTGCGGCGCACATCCAAAAAGAATGAAAGCGATCAGACCAAAAATAAAGCGTTTCATATTCAGTCTCCTTGATGCATTCATTCTAAGAAAACTTCCTTACGAAAAGATTACGGAAGACTGAGAGATTGGTTAAGGGAGTTGGAAAGTAAATTGTGTGCCTTTCCCTACTTCACTTTCAACTTCTATCTCACCCCCGTGTGCGTGTATGATGCCGCGCGCGATTGCTAGACCCAAGCCTGAGCCACCGGTGCGACGATTGCGTGACCGCGCAGCGTCACCGCGGTAGAAACGGTCGAAGATGTGTGGAATATCGTGCGCGCGGATGCCTTCGCCAGTGTCGCTGACTGTCGCTTCCACCCCTGAGTTTGTTCGTCGTACCCAAACACTGACGCGTCCCTGACGAGGCGTATGCTGTAACGCGTTGCTGATGAGATTGTTGAATACGCGCCCAATTGCCTGCGTATCCATAAAGACCGGGTCAACATCTGACTCAACATTTCCCTCGAGAGTGATCTCTTGTTGTTTGGCGAGTTGGGAAAAACTTTCCAGCGTATCTGAGACAAGATCGCTGAGGGAAGCCTGGGCGCGATGGAGTGGAAAACCACCCGCGTCTAGTTGTGACATTTGAAAGAGGTCATCAATCAACGCGGAAAGTGACATCACATCGCGCTGGGCGGTGGCGAGATAACGCTTGATCATCTCGGGTTCATCCACGATTCCATCGGAGAGCGCCTCAAGAATCGCGCGCATGGATGTCAGCGGAGTCTGCAAATCATGGCCCACCCATGCGATGAGATCGCGTCGTAAGCCTTCTAATTCACGTTGTTTTTGGTCGGCGACTTGTAGCTGTGCTGCCATTTGATTGAATGTCGTCGAAAGTGAGGCAACTTCGTCGCGCCCATTCACTGGCACGCGCGTTTCCAGGTCGCCTTGTGCAAGTTTTTGTGCCGCGCCCTTTAGCAAGTTAATTCGTTCGGTGACAGTGCTGGAGAGGAAGTATCCTAATATCATCGCAATGCCACCCGCGAAGACGAGTAAGACAATCGCCAACAGGAGATCGTGTTCGCTGGCGAACATCAACTCCGCGGAGAACCAGACATTGAAGAAGGTAAGAATACTTGCAAGTGCATAGCCGCCAAGCAGAGTCCAGCGTAAGGTCGGTGATGAATTGATCCAGCCGAAGCGATAAATGATAAATCCAGCGAACGCAGAAGCGGACGCGGTAATCGCCAAAAACAAAGCCATCAATGCAAGTTCGTTCGATGGCGGCGACATGAGTAGCTTGAAGAACGCCAACGAGATGGCAAGGATGAACAGAATGCCAAATACTAAGCGGGCAAGCATGGGAAGGCGGGAAAGAGATAGTTTCATAATAAAGAATTAAACACAAAGGACACTACGGACACGAAGAAAAAGCTCAAAAGGACTTAATCCCTTTGTATACTCACCTGCACTTCGATTTTTGAATTTTGAAATGCTTTAGCATTTCATGGCAATTCATGGCAAATCGTGCAGGTGCAAGTATTGTGTCCTTCGTGGTTAAAAAATTCATGGTTCAAACTTATAACCCACACCCCAGACCGTCAACAAATGCATCGGGCGAGATGGGTCATTTTCGATCTTTTCGCGCAAGCGACGCACGTGCACTGTCACCGTGCCGGGGTCAATATATTGCGCGCCGCCCCAGACGCGCTCAAGCAATTGCTCGCGTGTAAAAACCTGTTTTGGATGCTGTGCAAGCAAATACAACATGTCAAATTCTTTGGCCGTCAACTCGATTGGCAAATCTTTTAGAGTCACCACTCGGCTGAGTGGGTTGATGGTTAGATCATCAAAGGATAAATAACGGTCCTGCTCAAGATCTGGCTGTTCCCGTTTCAGGCGGCGCATCACTGCCCGAACGCGGCTCACCAATTCTTGTGGACTGAACGGTTTGACAACGTAATCATCTGCGCCCATTTCAAGCCCCGCGATGCGGTCGATCTCCTGGCGACGAGCCGTCAGCATAATGATCGGCACATTGGAGCGCTCACGCATCCATTGGGCGACAGAGAAGCCATCAACTTCGGGAAGCATAAGATCGAGAATCACCAGATCCGGTTTTCTCTTTTCAAAGACATTCATCGCCAGCTTGCCATCCGACGCAATCTGTACGCTGTATCCAGCGCGCTTGAGATACAAGCTGACTACTTCGGCGATGCTGGCTTCATCTTCAACAACAAGGACGTGACTCTCATTCATAGGATTGACCATGTAAATCATACTCCAAGGAGATATGAATTGGGATATGTGTTCAGAAATTCGTAAGGATTTGAATTTTCCCCATTTAAAAATATTTCTAGTGTGTTGGAGTCCAACGACAGGAGTCGTTGGACTATCAAAGTTAGGAGACTTTGGACTCCATTTTCAACATAGAATCACTCTTCCAGTTGTGACACCTGGAGCTGGTCATACGAAAGGATATGATCGCGCCCAGCCTCCTTGGCGGCATACATAGCTTGATCTGCCGCGTGCAAAATTGTCTCGCGCGTCTGACCATTCATCGGATAGCAGGCAATCCCTATGGAAATGGTGGCGGTCAAGTTGTAAAACCCATAGGGGACGGACAAGGAATTAAGAGTGTTGCGTAAATTCTCTGCGCGTTCATAAGCAGTGTCTTTATTAAGGTTTGGCATCACGATCACGAACTCTTCGCCGCCGTAGCGACAGGCAAAGTCACCGCGCCGGCTTTCGTTAGAAAGAGTATCCGCGATCGCTTTCAGAACCAGGTCGCCCGCTTCATGCCCATAGGTGTCATTTACTCTTTTGAAGTGATCAATATCAATCATCAGAATGCAGACCGGGTAATCTTCGCGCGCGGCGCGGGCAAGCTCACGGTCAAGAGTCTCTTCGAGATAACGTCGGTTGAAAAGATTAGTGAGCGGATCGCGTATAGCTTGCTCGCGCAATTTGCTCTGCAGGAGGCCAATCTCGATCAATTGTCCTTGCAAACGGTCATTGACATAACGTAGTCTCTTTTCGACCTGTTTGCGTTCTGTAATATCATGAAACACCATTAAGCGCCCATTCAAGAGTTGATTCTTGTCATATAACGGGGTCACGCGCAGGTCCAGATAACGAGACGAGTCTTTTGGGACTTTCAATTCGGTGCGCATCTCCGTTCCATCCAAGAGAAGATCAGTTTCTTCCATCCATGAATGAAAGACTTCAAAGGCATTTTTTCCTAAGTAATCTGAGGTTTTGCCTTCGAGGAAGTCTTCCATTGCAGGGTTGATGTCCACAATGCGGTTTTGCGAGTCAAGCACAAGGATGCCATCACGCATATTTTCGATGAGATGACTGCGCGCAATGGGGATTAAATCCATAAAATGGGTACGCAGAACAGCAAAGGCAAAAATAATTCCCGATAAGCCAAAAGTAAGTGGAGTGAGATTCAGACCACTTAACTTACTGGAATTGTATTCGCTGTAAATACTACCTGCCCAGGGCAGGATGAATGCTATCAGTATCAAACGATATTGATTTAGATATAGAGGGCTTGAATGCAACGCGCCCAGACTTAGCAGAAAAAGAGCAGTGCCAAGAATTGCATAAGAATACAAGAGATTGGCGAAGTACCAGGGTCCGCGTATAAGCTCTATGATTATAAAGTTATTCACGTGAACCGTTTTTAAGGACAGGTAGAAAAGGTGATGATAGTGGTTCGTCCATATTATTATCAAAGAAGCTGCCGGTTGAACGGAAAGCAGGAGCAGATTACGTTTGGTGAACCATCTGTCATTATGGGTGAATGCCAAAACAAATAGAAGGAATAGTGTTGGCAAGGGAGATGCACCGATATACATCAAGTTGAACCAAAAGATTTTTGCGTCCAGTGAGATTTCCATCCAGCGTGTGGAATAAAACCCGGCCCAAATTGCCATGGAAAGAAGCATCAGGCTCAACATGAGAGAGCCGGGCGCGGAACGCCGCCAGGCTATGATCGATGCAATCAGTGAAATTAAGGCGGAAAGGATCGAGAAAATAGCGTAGATATGGATGTGAATGTGCATTCCTCTGAGATTCCCCATTAATTGTAGCTGCCTATACACGTATTGACTTTGCAAGCGGTTAACAATTTTGCGAGATAGTCCAATTTATGGATGAAAAAGGCTCCTCAATTTTGAGGAGCCTTTTATTATACGGCGTAGCGCAAGATGGCATCTTGCGCCACAGATGCGCCAAAGATCACATTATTCTTTTCCGAAAGACTGTAGCGCCGCTTCCGTGCTTTCATACATGGGGATGTTCTGCAAAAATCCTGTAATGCCAAGCACGTTATAAATTTGTGGAGGTGCATTACATAATTTCAAATGCGCCAGTTTGAATTGATCCTCTTTTGGCGTAAAGACCTGATAAACTTTTTGAAGCGCTCGCATACCGGCACTCGTGAGCGTATCGAGATCGCTCATATCGATGAGAAGATAACGCGCGCCGCCATCATGTGCTTTACGGGCATCTTCAAGCAATTGGCCCTCACTTTGCGCATCCAGCCAGCCGCTAAGACGGAACACAGTCACGGGGACATCAGCTTGCGTTTGTTCGGATGAGATTTTCAGATCGCTATTCATTCTCTGCTCCTCGCTTCAAAGCGCTTTCGTCATTGCATTTTACCGCTTGTCTCACGCATGTACAACATGCGTAAGTAAAGTTTTTGAATTGCTTTGTTCGCTTGTAGGTCAAAGTCAAAACTTTAACTTTGCAAAATTATGCGGCACTCCGTAACACGCTTGGTTCAAGAACGATGCTATGGCAGCGCCACATATTCTGCGCCCACATAACCGCGTTCATTATTCGGTCCGCGCACATACAGCCATTGATTGACTTTGCCGATCTTGGCTTTCGCTTTCTGCGCAGGTTCAACCACGGTCAAACGCGTCCCTGCTTTGAGAACCGCGATCAATGAGCCACCCTTTGAGGGGGTCTTTCGGAGACGTAATCCGCTTGTGCCAACCGCGCTGGATATGACCACGATCAACTTATCTTCTTTCTTTTCCTCCTTGGGTGGCTCTGCAGGCGCTGATGGCGTGCTTGACACGGATGGTTCACTCGACACAGTGGTCGTGGATGTTGATGTAGATGGAGGCTCAGTTGTAGACGCAGGCGGTTCACTTACTGGACCCGGGATTGATTCCGTAACTGGAGCCGGAGTCGACTCTGGCGCTTTTTCCAGATACCACGCGGCAGCGAAGCCTTCCTGTCCCTGGGATGTGCGGACGCGTACCCACTGGTTGATCGCGCCGATCTTTGACGCGCCATCCGATTCGAGGAGGGTGAGTTGCATCCCAGCAGGGACTGTCGCAACGACGTTCGCCATGCTGGAGGTATCAATGCTTGAGCGGACGTTCAAGCCTGCAGTAACGGAGTCTTTGACGCGGGCCGCGCCAGCGTGGACTCCGCTTGTTGGTGTAGTAGTTGTTGTTGGTGTGCCCGAAGGGGAAGTCGAGCTCGGTCCGCCTGAGCCGTACGCTTCAAATAAAATTACGTGAGATATCGCGCGCTTGAGCGGATTTCCCTGCGCATATCGTTTCATCAGCAGATCTTCTTTAGTGATGTCCGGCTGATAGGGCCAGGGATCGAGCATGAGGTAATCGTCGCCCTTTTTGCCATAGACCACAACCCAATGGGTTTGGATGCCCGGAGCATTGGAATGATCTACTTGGACAATCGCGGGTTGGCCTGCCGCAATCGCCGCATCGATCTGCGCGAGCGGCGCGTCACTTGTAGAACATGGAATGAAAGCCTTGAGACTCACATTGGGGTACACCTGACTGACCGCGCCCCAACGAATCCCCGCGCTGACAAAGCCGTTCACATTCTTCAATTTTTGATTGAGAGTTTTGGGAGTTTCAGCGTATCCATATCCGCTGAGGAGCATGGCAACACTGGTCAGCGCACAGCCAACATAACCAATCGTATCAGTCGAGTCGCCGAAGCCGAGAATGTCGCTTTTCCATTGTGGGTCTTGCTGGGAGAGGTAGACGAGTTTGAAAGGCATGGATACCTCCTTTGGTAGTTGAGAATGATGGGGCGATTATACACTTGGAGGAGGCAGTTTATGTTGAGGTTGTGTGCAAGTTGCTAGGGACTTATTTAGCGATTCCTTCTTTCTGCGATGATAAATACCGGCAATGAAGCGAGTTGGATGATGACCGAAAATGCGATGAGCAGAGGCAGCGAGTAACTGTAGAGCAAACCAGTTGTAATGCTCCCGATGAGCCAGCCGACGCCGTAGCCCGTGTAAAAGAGGCCAAAAGCAAGATTCCGCCTCCCCTTTGGCATGACACTCGCGATCAGAGCTTTCAGAAGCGTATCTTGTGCTCCAAAGCCAATTCCCCAAAGGATCATTCCGATCAGCGCCACAAAGAAATTTCCTAAAAAGACAAACGGTGCAAAGAACGAAGAGAGAAAGAAGGCAATCAATATAATGGTCAGTCCGATGCGATCAAACAATCTCCCAAAAATCAGGCTTGCGATTGCATTCGTTCCCATTGCCAACGCGAAAAAAATTGGTATCCAATGTTCGGTCACGACCGCGGTTTTTGAAAAGTGATATGAAATGAGTTCAAAACTGATCAAGCCTGCGGCAACACACGCGCCTGCGGACATGTACAACCAATACGAGTCCGTGAAGCCCTGCAGTTTTGCCGCGGGAACTTCTTCCAGGCGGGAAGGCCGCGGGAAAAAGAATCGGGCGACGGTCAGAGTTAGGAGGGCTAGCACAGCAGAGATCAGAAGCAGCGCGTACCCGGTTCTGAAATCTCCTTTACGCACTAAAACAAAAGCGATCAAAAGCGGACCAATCGTCGCGCCGGTTTGATCAAGCGTAGTGTTTAGACCGTAGACCCAGCCTTTGCCAAGTTCGCTTGTGGTGTAAGAAAGCATGGACTCCACGGAAGGCTTTCGTATCGCGCGTCCCACACGCTCTGCGATCACAAGCCCTGCCGCGATGGGCAGGTTCCCTGCTAATGCCAGCGCGGGAACGGCAAGAAGATTGATGATATATCCAACGAATGTGACCAGCCAATATTTCCCCGTCTTGTCGCTGATGTATCCAGAGATAAAACGTAAACTGTATCCGAGGAATTCACCCACACCTGAAATGACACCAATTGCCGCGGCACTCGCTCCAAGCATTCCCAGGAAGGGACCGTTGATGCTGCTCGCGCCTTCATAGGTCATATCGGCAAAAAGATTGACAATACCCATCGTAAGCACAAATGCGAAAGCACTTGAAGCAATCAGTTTAAATTTCTTTTTTGCCGTCATTTCTCTTCAAGAGAGTCAACGAAGCGGCTGAGAGCATGTGATGTCGTCAGTAGCCCGCTGTTGTATGATATGCGGGTACAAAGAGATCCCTGTTTTGTTCTTTTGTTCAAAGAGATGGCCGTACTCTTGGATGAAAGAAGAAGTGACCTATAAAGTGAAAGATACCTCACTGCTCAAGTAAGAGTTCTGCAGCGTCGTGGTCATGAGTAGAACGCTGTATTTGATCTGGTAATAAATAAATTGTTTTACTCTCTTGAATCCTTAATATCGCTCTTTCAAATGTTTCAGGATAGCCTTTCCATCTCCTTTGCCCTTCAATCCTTTTTAACTCGCTATCAAGAACGTGTTGTGCAGATGTAGTCGAATAGAGACTTACATTAGAGATTGGAACTTTGTGAGGAAAATATCCGCTTGTCAGGAGATATAGTACAGGTAATGGCAAATCTTTAGTAATCATTTTATATGGCTGTGGGTTTTCCCATATTATTTGATTGAAATGATTAGAAGTTTTTTGATTTCGTTGACGCCTAAACTCATTCTCAAACTTCCAATATGTTTTCTCTAAATTATTCGCAATTCCATCTGCTATGGAGTTGAATTTTGTTGAATGATTACAAAACAGATAAGACCATGGAAGAGAGAATTGCAGTACTTTTGAAATATGCCTATCCTTTGGTGTTAATAAGTCATTTACATATTTTGGCGAGATCATTGACAAAGACCATTGTTCAAGAGGAATATCTCGCAATTCTTCCATCCCTTTTGCGAAAATTTCAATATCTTCATTTGGTTCATAGAAAACTGAATATTTGGGAATAAATCTAAATTGTTTGCAAAAGTTAATTAATAGATTATATTGCTCACCTTTTCGATAATGAAGATAATTCACTCTCTCTGTAGCAGGGCTTACTATTTTTGCTTGGACAGCAAAGGTTATCCAAGAACCCGGCTCACCAATGCACCAAAGCCAATCTGCTCCAGTAATGTTGCCCTCTTCTTTTTTAGTGAATTTTCTGGTAATAAAATTCTCATCGTGCTCGAATTGAATTCGATTTAACAATAATTCACTGAGAGTTTCTTCTTGTATACCAAGTCCAGTATAGTTAGCTCTGGCAATTTCCTTGGATATTCGTGAAGCTTGGTTTTTGAACGTCTCGCATATCGTTTGATTCATAATTTTCATTACCCTCATTTGTAACTATCAAAAAAAATGCTCCCTCTCACATCGTCCACTGTTCCGCTTTCATATCAAGTTCGTCAGACCAGCGATATTGCAGTTGAATGATCTCGTCTTGAATATCTGTGGGTAATGGTTCGAGATTCTCAGCTGCGCTCACAAACTCATGGAGATTCTCCAAAT
>WNFX01002857.1_pt1 | contig 17336 bp, 19 predicted proteins | sample 5400111 | NCBI WGS metagenome assembly WNFX01 (sample SAMN13153363, study PRJNA577476) | soil metagenome | isolation source: 40 cm soil or saprolite under grassland replicate 1 | place: USA:California | collected 2016-06-15 | reverse complement strand
GTCGGACCGAAGATGCGCTCGCAGAAGAGACCGTCGCGCTCGGGCTTGAGCGTGCGGTAGTTGATCGTCTCCGGCTTGGTGACCTCACCGGAGGACCAGTCGCGAATCTGCTTGCTCGAGGCAAGCCCGATGCGAATGGCGTCGAATTCGTTGATGTCGATCAAAGTGCTCCTCTTCTCCCTAGTCCTCTAGTTCCAGTTCTGGTTCTGCAAGTGCAGGTGCTTCTTCCTCGTCGGCGGTTTCGCCGGCGTCGCTGTCTTCCGCCGTCACCTCGACGTCGGTCAGGTCGCCGAGCGCCTCGTCGTTCGGAAGGGCCAGCTCGCCGTCCTGATCGACCCGCTCCTGACCCTCCTCGGCCTCCTCGGCCGTGGGCTGGCGCCCGACGGCACGCAGCGAGCCTGGTGAGAGGTCGATGCCGAGCTCTTCTGCAGCACGCAGGAGCTCGTCGTCCTCCTCGCGGACCTCGACCGTCGTGCCTTCGTCGGAGAGCACGTTGACGTCGAGCGCAAGGGACTGCATCTCTTTCAGCAGCACCTTGAAGCTCTCGGGGATGGACGGCTCGGCGATGTTCTCGCCCTTGACAATCGCCTCGTATGCCTTTACGCGCCCGACCGTGTCGTCGGACTTGATCGTCAGCATCTCCTGCAGCGTGTACGCGGCGCCGTAGGCCTCGAGCGCCCAGACCTCCATCTCACCGAACCGCTGGCCGCCGAACTGCGCCTTGCCGCCCAGCGGCTGCTGAGTGACGAGCGAGTAGGGGCCGGTCGAACGGGCGTGGATCTTGTCGTCCACGAGATGCAGCAGCTTCAGGATGTACATGAAGCCGATCGTCACCTTCGACTCGTAGGGCTGACCCGTCTTGCCGTTGAAGAGGCGAACCTTGCCGGACACCTTCCGGCCGACCGGCCCGTTCTGGTCGACGTTGAACTTGATCGGGGAGTCCGGGTTCGCGTTCACCCACGAGACAAGAGCCTCGTCCACGTCCTCCTCCGTGGCGCCGTCGAACACCGGCGTCGCGACCGGATGCGGATTGTCGGCGGCGATCGGCTTGGAGGTCATGCCGTTGGGCCCGTCTCCGTTCGCGAAGACACCGTGCGCCGCGGCCCACCCGAGATGCGTCTCCAGGATCTGGCCGATGTTCATCCGGCTCGGCACGCCAAGCGGGTTGAGCACGACGTCCACCGGGCGGCCGTCCTCGAGGTATGGCATGTCCTCTTCCGGGACGATCTTCGAGATGACGCCCTTGTTGCCGTGGCGGCCGGCGAGCTTGTCGCCCTCTGCGATCTTGCGCTTCTTCGCGACGTAGACGCGAACGAGCTCGTTCACGCCCGGCGACAGGTCGTCACCGCTCTCGCGCGAGAACGTCTTGACGTCGATGACCTTGCCGCCCTCGCCGTGCGGGACCTTGAGGGAGGTGTCGCGCACCTCTCGCGCCTTTTCCTTGAAGATCGCGCGGATCAGCTTCTCCTCGGCCGTGAGCTCGGTCTCGCCCTTCGGGGTGACCTTGCCGACCAGCAGATCGCCGGAGCCGACCTCGGCCCCGATTCGGACGACACCGCGATCGTCGAGGTCCTTGAGCGACTCTTCCGAACGGTTCGGAATGTCGCGTGTGATCTCCTCGTCCCCGAGCTTCGTGGAGCGCGCATCGATCTCGTACTCGTGGATGTGGATCGAGGAGAGCACATCCTCCTTGACGAGCCGTTCCGAGATGACGATCGCGTCCTCGAAGTTGAAGCCCTCGAAGGGCATGAACGCGACGAGCAGGTTCGCGCCCAGCGCGAGCTCGCCCATATCGGTCGAACTGCCGTCGGCGAGCACCTGCTCCGCGCTGACTTTGTCGCCCAGCGACACGATCGGCTTGTGGTGGATGAGGGTGCCCTGGTTCGAGCGCATGAACTTCGTCAGCGGGTATTCGTCTTTGCCGTCCTTGGTCTCAACGGTGATGTGTCCCGCATCGACATCGACCACAGTGCCGGCGCGTTGCGAGAGCACGACGTCACCGGTGTCGATCGCGGCGCGATACTCGAGCCCGGTGCCGACGATCGGCGCCTGGGCGATCATCAGCGGCACTGCCTGTCGCTGCATGTTCGCGCCCATCAACGCGCGGTTCGCGTCGTTGTGCTCGAGGAACGGGATCAGCGCGGTTGCCACCGACACGATCTGAGCCGGCGCGACGTCCATGAACTGGATGTCCTTGGGCTCGGCCGTGACGGCCTCGCCCTCCTTCGAGCGGCACAGCACCTGCTTGTCGTGGAAACGGCCCGTCTTCTCGTCGACGACGGCGCTCGCCTGCGCGATGGTGAACTGCGCCTCCTCGGCGGCATCCAGGTAGACGATCTCGTCGGTGACCTTGCCGCCGACGACCTTGCGGTACGGCGTCTGGATGAAACCGAACTCCGACACGGTCGCCATCGACGCGAGCGAGCCCATCAGGCCGATGTTCGGGCCCTCCGGCGTCTCGATCGGGCACATGCGCCCGTAGTGGGTCGGGTGAACGTCGCGCACCTCGATCGGCGCGCGCTCGCGCGTGAGACCGCCCGCGCCGAGCGCCGAGAGGCGGCGGCGATGGGTGAGGCCCGCAAGCGAGTTCGTCTGGTCCATGAACTGCGAGAGCTGCGAGGAGCCGAAGAACTCCTTCATCGCGGCCACGACCGGCCGGATGTTGATGATCGTCTGCGGCGTGATCGTGTCGACGTCCTCGGTCGTCATCCGCTCGCGCACGACGCGCTCCATGCGGTAGAGCCCGACACGGAACGCCTCCTGGATCAGCTCGCCGACCGTGCGGAGACGCCGGTTGCCGAAGTGCTCGTACTCGTCGAGCTCGGTCCGGATGGGATCGCGGTTGATCACGATCGCGTCGGCCGCGTAGTCCTTGGAGTCCTCCGGCACGCCGAGGCGGTGCGGCAGCTCGACGAGCTTCTGGACGAGCGCGAGGATGTCCTCGGTCGTCAGGACGCGCGTGTCGTCGGGCACGGTGACGCCGAGCCGCTGGTTGAGCTTGTAGCGACCGACCTTGGTCAGGTCGTAGCGCTTGGGGTCGAAGAACAACGCCTTGAGCAGGTTGCGCGCGTTGTCCAGCGTCGGCGGCTCACCCGGGCGCTGCTTCTTGAACACCTCGATCAGTGCCTCCTCCTCGCGAGTGGAGGGATCCTTCTCGAGCGTGTTGACGAGGTAGATCGAGTTGTTGAAGAGCTTGAGGATCGCCTCGTTGGACGAGGTGTCGAGCTTGAAGCCCGTCGTCGGATCCTCATCCGGGAGCGCCCGGAGCAGAGTCGTGATCGGCAGCTTGCGCTTCCGGTCGATGCGGGCGTAGACGATGCCCTTCTTGTCGATCTCGAGCTCCAGCCAGGAGCCGCGCGAGGGCATCAGGTTCGCCGTGAAGACCTGCTTCGTGGCGTCCTTGGGCTCCATCAGGTAGGCGCCCGGGCTGCGGACCAGCTGGGTCACGATGACGCGCTCGGTGCCGTTGATGATGAACGTGCCCCATTCGGTCATCATCGGGAAGTCCCCCATGAAGACCGTCTGCTCGCGGATCTCGCCCGTTTCCTTGTTGACGAAGCGGACGGTCATCGAGAGCGGAGCCTGGTAGGTCAGGTCCTTTTCACGGCATTCCTTGATCGAGAACTGGGGCTCTCCGAACTTGTAAGCCCCGAACTCGACGGCGAGGGTGCCGGTGTAGTCCTCGATCGGCGAAATGTCGTCGATCGTCTCGCGAAGACCTTCGTCCAGGAACCATTGAAACGAGGCCTTCTGGATGTCAATCAGGTTGGGAAGGTCGAGGACATGCTTGAGGCGCGAGAAAGTGGTGCGCGCGCTAGGCGCAGCGACCTTGGTCGTCAAGAGATGAAGCCTCCCTTAAAAATGTGGAACGAGAACTGGAAACGGCGGAACGGCGGGCGTGGACAGCGGAAAGCGGCGCAACCCGTCAGGGTACCCGACCACCGCGCTTCTGCGCAAGGGCAACCCTGCGGAATCCGCCGAATGCTGGGGGAAGTGTAGCGCGACCCGCCCGGGAAAGCCAGACGGCTCTCACCCAGGGGCCCTCCAGGTACAGCTCGTGCTGGGCCGGAAGGCGCCAGCCGTCCCCCTCGCCGGACTTGGCGACCTTCAGGGTGCGGAGCACCAAGGTCGCGGCCGATCGGCAGACGGAAGCCTGCGCTTTGGCCCGTAGACCCCCAATGAGGGGAAAGGCCGCCTTGCGGCGGCCTTTCACTTAGGAGCTGGGGGAACCTCCCGGTTCCCCCAGACCCCCTCCACTGGTCCGCTTTGCGGACAGGCGGCTTCGCCGCCTATTTGACCTCGACGGTTGCTCCCGCTTCCTCGAGCTGGGCCTTGATCGAATCGGCCTCATCCTGAGGCACGCCCTCTTTGACCTCTTTCGGGGCCGAATCGACGAGGTCCTTCGCCTCTTTCAGGCCGAGGCCCGTGATCGCGCGGACGACCTTGATCACCTGGATCTTCTGACCCCCCGCCGCCGTGAGGACGACGTCGAACGCCGTCTTCTCCTCGGCGGCGGCGGCGTCGCCGCCGGGCCCGGCAGCGCCCGGCGCGGCGACGGCGACCGGAGCGGCGGCGGTGATCCCCCACTCGTCCTCGATCTTGTTCTTCAGCTCGACGAGCTCCAGCACGGTCATCTTGCCGAGCTCGTCGAACACCTTGTCGGTCGCGCTAGCGGCCATTACTGCTCCTCCTCTTCAGTCTCGGTTTCAGTTTCGGTTTCGGGTTCGGTCTCAGCGGCTTCTGCTTGTGGCTCTGAGCCACTTGTCTCGCCGGCGGCCTCGGGCTCCGCTTCGGCAGCGGGCTCCTCGGCCGGCTGGGAACTTTGTGGCTCTGAGCCACTTGCGTCCGCTCCCGATGTGTCGCCCTGCGCTTCGAGCTGCTCGATGCGCGCGTCGATCAGGCCGTGCAGGTCCTGCAGCGGCGCCCTGAAGAGCGCGACGATCCCCGTAAGCGGGGCGATGACGGTCGCCAGAACCTGGCTACGCAGCGCGTCCAGCGGCGGTAGCTTGGCGAGCGACTCGATCTCGGCGGCCTCGATCGGCCGGCCCTCGAGCATTCCCCCGCGGACCTCGAGCACGCGGGTTTCCCGCGCAGCATCCACCAGGGCCTTCGCCACGGCGACCGGATCCCCGTCCGATTCGAGGAACGCGATCGCGGTCGGCCCCTCGAGCAGCGCGAGGAGCGTGTCCGATCCGGCGGCCTCGGCCGCGCGCCTCGTGAGCGTGTTCTTCACGACGGCGAAGCGGGCACCGTGCTCGATCAGCTTCGAGCGGAGGTCGTCGATCTGCGGCATGGTCAGTCCGCGGTAGTCCGCGACGAGCAGCGTCTCCGTCGTGCGGAGCCGCTCGGTCAGCTCGGCGACCACTCGCTCCTTGTCCTCTTTCTTCACCAACTCACCTCCTCGAAACGAATCGAGCCCGCTCACGGGCGGGCTCGCTGAAGGAGGGAAACCTCTTCACCGATCCGCCTCGGGAAGGCCTCTGCGCTTGCGCGCTGCTTCCGGTCTACGGCGACGGGCTTTGTTGACTAAGCCGGAACTGCTTCTTGCTGTGACTCCTCCAACTCTTCGACGATACCCCGGGTTTTCGCAGTGTCGACCCGGATCCCTGGGCTCATGGTAGTGGCGAGCGTGATCTGCCGGATATAGCGGCCTTTCGCCGCGGCCGGCTTCGCCTTGACGATCTCGTCGAGGAGCGCTGCGTAGTTCTCGACGAGCTGGCGGTGGTCGAAGCTCTTCTTACCGATCGCGACGTGGACGCACGCGCCGCGGTCGGTCCTGTACTCGAGCTTCCCCGCCTTGGCGTCGCGGACGGCCTTCCCCACGTCCATCGTCACCGTCCCGGTCTTCGGATTCGGCATCAGGCCGCGCGGTCCGAGGATGCGGCCGAGCTTGCCGACGTTCCCCATCTGGTCCGGCGTGGCGATCGCGACGTCGAAGTCGGTGAAGCCTTCCTCGACCCGCTTGGCCAGATCGGCCGAGCCGACGACGTCGGCGCCGGCCTCCTGCGCCTCCTTGGCCTTCTCGCCTTCGGCGAAGACGGCCACCGTCGCCTCCTTGCCGGTTCCGTGCGGCAGCATGAGCGTGCCGCGCAGCTGCTCGTCCGCGTGCCGGACGTTCAGGCCGAGCCGGAAGTGCACCTCGACCGTCTCGTCGAACTTCGCCGTCTGCATCTCCTTGAGCAGGCGGACGGCCTCGGCCGGCGAGTACTCCTGCTCGCGGTCGAAGAGCGACTTCGCGTTGCGGTAATTCTTGCCGTGCGCCATTACAGGATGTCGCTTTCGGTCGCTCCGCTGCGCTCCGCTCCCACGGGGAAAACCATGTTTCCCCCGTGCGCCCCCTTCTTACGGGACGGCGCGCCCGCGCGCAGTACATGACGGGAAACCTCCCGGTTTCCCGGAGCCCTTCCCCTGAGACGGACGTTCATAGAACGTCCGTCTCCACGCCCATGGACTGTGCGGTGCCCGCGATGATGCGCATCGCCTGATCGACGTCGCGCGCGTTCAGGTCGGGCATCTTCGTCTCCGCGATCTGGCGCACCTGGTCGCGCGTCAGGCGGCCGATCTTCTCGCGGTTCGGCTCTCCCGAGCCCTTCTCGACCCGCAGCGCCTCCTTGATCAGGACGGCGGCGGGCGGTGTCTTGGTGATGAAGTCGAAGGAGCGGTCCTCGTAGACGGTGATCTCCACCGGGATGATGCGACCGTTCTCCTGTTGGGTCTGCGCGTTGAACGCCTTGCAGAACTCCATGATGTTGACGCCGTGCTGGCCGAGCGCAGGACCGACCGGCGGCGCCGGGTTGGCCTGCCCGCCGGGAATCTGCAGCTTGATGAGTGTGAGAACCTTCTTTGCCATCAGTCGAGCTTCTTCACCTGGTCGAACGTGAGCTCCACGGGGACCTGCCGCTCGAAGATGTCCACGAGGACCTTGAGCTTCTGCTGGTCGGCGTTGACGTCGACGACCTCGCCGTCGAAGTCGGAGAGCGGGCCGGAGGTTACCTTCACGGACTCGCCGAGCGAGAACTCGACCTGAGCGCGCGGACGCTCGCCGTCGCCGCGACCGGTGTGCAGGATCCGGTCGACCTCCTGCTGGGCGAGCGGCACGGGCTTGGCGCCGGCGCCGACGAAACCGGTCACTCCGGGCGTGTTCTTGACGACCGTCCAGGCCTCATCGGTCATGTCCATGTTCACGAGGACGTAGCCCGGCAACACGCGCTTCTCCGTCTGGACCTTCTGGCCTTCCTTCGTCTCGATCACCTGCTCGGTCGGGACGACGACCCGGCGGAACTTCGGCGCCTGGTTCATGGACATGATCCGGTGCTCGAGATTCGTTTTCACCTTGTTCTCGTGCCCCGAGTACGTGTTGATGACATACCACTTGAACATTTAGAGGAACACGTCCTGGACGAGGCGCTTGAAGACGAGGTCTGAGGCATAGAGGAAGATCCCGACGATCACGCAGGCGATCAGCACGACGACGACGCCCTGGATCAACTGGTTCTGGGTCGGCCACTCGACCTTATTCAGCTCCGCCCAGGATTCGGCGACGAACCCTCTCACCCCGCCCCTGCGTGCAGCCCTCGGCTCGCGCGCAGGCTCGGGGCGGGCGGAGGCGCGCGCAGTCGGCCGCCGAGGCGGTGCGGGAGGCCCGCCCGGCAGGGCGGCTTCGCTGCCCGGGCTCATCTGCTCCCGGCGGGCGCGGCGCTGCGCACGGGTCTGGCGGGCCATCTAGCGCGTCTCCCGGTGCGCGGTGTGGCCGCCGCACCAGCGGCAGTACTTGCGGACCTCGAGCCGGTCGGGCGTGTTCCGCTTCGACTTCGTGCTCATGTAGTTCCGCCGCTTGCACTCGTTGCAGGCGAGCGTGATTTTGTCTCGTACTCCAGTGGCCATTTCTGTCTCGAATTCGTAGGAAAGCGCACGCCGAGACAAGCCTCGGACCGCGCGGACAGAGAAGTGTAGCGAGGAGGCGCCAGGCCCGCAGGAAGCTAAAATAGGCACATCCAGGGCGGCGTAGCTCAGCTGGTTAGAGCAGCGGAATCATAATCCGCGTGTCGCAGGTTCGAGTCCTGCCGCCGCTATTTCAAACGCCGCCGATGCCGTCTCCGCCGGCGTCGGCCGCTGCGTCCGGCCGCCGCCCGCCGCCGCCGCCCGCCGCCTATTTGACGAGGCTCAGCATCTTGAACATCGGCAGATACATCGCGATGACGATGACGCCGACCATCAGTCCGACCAGGATCATCATCAGCGGCTCGACGATCGACGTCAGCGACTGGATCGCGGCGTCGACCTCGTCCTCGTAGAAGTCCGCGATCTTGCCGAGCATCTTCTCGAGCTCTCCGGTCTCTTCGCCGATCTTCACCATCTGGCTGACCATCGGCGGAAAGATCGGGTTGTCGACGAGGGGCTGGGCGATCGGAACGCCCTCGCTGACCTTCAAGCGGACATCTGCGAGCGCTTCCTCGATCACCCAGTTGCCGGAAGACTGACCCGTGATCTCGAGGGCCTGGATGATGTCCACGCCTGCGGCGACAAGCGTCGAGAGCGTGCGGGAGAAGCGGGCCATCGTCACCTTCAGGACGACCTGGCCGATCTTCATCGGGATCTTGAGCTTGATGCGATCCCATTTCTGCCGGCCTGACTCCGTCTTCTTGTACTTCTTCAGCCCGAAGAACAGGAGACCCAGCGTCGGGAAGATGATGTAGTACTTGGTGCGGAGGATGTCCGACGCGGTCACGACATACTGCGTCAGCGTCGGGAGCTGGCCGCCGAGCTGTCCGAAGATTTTCACGAACACAGGGACGAGGAACATCAGCAGCCCGGTGAGGACGAGGGTGGCGAAGACCAGCACCATCGTCGGGTAGAGCATCGCGCCCTTGACCCGGCGCCTGATCTGAGTGGACTTCTCGATCTGGTACGCGACGCGATCGAGCACCTCGTCCAGGATTCCCGCAGCCTCGCCGGCCTCGATCATCGAGACGAACAGACGGTCGAAGATCTTCGGGTGCCGCTGCATCGCCTGGGACAGCAGCAGGCCGCCTTCGACATCGGCGCGCATTTCCTTGACCACCAGAGCGAAATACACGTCGTCCGTCTGCTGCTCGAGGATCACGAGCGCGGCGACGACGTTGAGGCCGGCCTCGATCATGGTCGCGAACTGCCGCGAGAAGATCTGGAGGGTCTTCGGCTTGACCTTCTTGAAGACGTTGCGCGCACCCTCGTCGCCCGAGGCGGGGAGCTCCTTCAGCGCGTTCGCGAGCAAGCCGCGCACACGCAGCTGCTCCCGCGCTCCCGCCAGATCGGGCGCATGGACCTCGCCGGTCAGCTCGATGCCGGAAGCGTTGATCGCGGAGTATGAGAATGCAGCCACAGTCGTCCCTCTAAAGGGCTATCGGCAGGGGGGTTCAGCCGCTAAAGAGGGATGCCGATAGCTGAGTCGTGCATCTGCGCGCGCGCGACGAGAGCGGCTTCGGCATGCTCGAGCTCCTCATGGCAATGGTGATGCTGAACGTCGGCATCCTGGCCATCGTCGGGGCGTTCTCATCCGGCAACGCCTCGCTCGCCCGGGCGAACCGGATCTCGACGGCCGGTGCCTTGGCGAACAAGCAGATGGAGGCCTACCGCGGTCTCAAGTACGAGAACATCGTCTTCATCACCTCCGAGTGGAACCCGGCCAACGCGGATTCGGTGTACACGGGCGACACCGTCTACCAGACGAACATGGCGAACCCTGTGGCACCGAAGGCGCTCGTCCCGAGAGTGACCACGTGTCCGGCCAACGTCCCAGCAACAGCGTGCGATCCCAGCTATACGACCACCGGGGCCGACCACCGCTCCTATCGAATCGACACCTATCTCTACTTCGACGCGCCGAGCTCCGGGAACCAGCTCCGGACGGTCGTTGTCGTCGTCCGCAACCCGAACGATCTGACGCGGATCTTCGCAAGAGTCAGTTCGACGTTCGATCAGTCGACCGGCTCCTGAAGGCTCGACTCAGGGAGACGCCGGCGGGAGGGTGACGGTCGTCTGGGTCGGGGTCGTGCCCGTGCCGCCGCTGGTTCCCGTGCCGGTGCTCGTGCCCGTCGGCACGGCCGTCCCGAGGGGCTTCAGAATCAGCGTGTAACGCGTGCCGTCAGCCGTGTTCATCAACGTCACGGGCTTGTTCTCGCGCAGCGTGACCGTCTGCGCGCCGGTTGCGTACGAGCCTCCGGCGATCGAGATCTTCGCCGTGTGGGCGGTCACCGAAACCAGGTGGAACACCGGAACGAGCGTCGAGTCGGTCGAAGTCGGCTGCGGGAAGTCGGTCTTCGTCGCAACCGTGTAAAGGGTCCCGTTCACCGAGATGACTGCGCTGCCCGGTGCCGGGGCGTTGCCGGGGACGGTCGGCAGGCTGGGCCCGGCGCCGCCTCCGCTCGAGGAGCTGCCGGAAGACCCGGTCGAAGAAGAGGAGCCCGGGGTGTCGCTGAGCTGTTGTGCGAACGGATCCTTGCTCGCGAAGCGGCTGAAGGACGCGAGCTGGCCGTCCTGCACGGTCGCTGCCGGGGCTGCAGCAAGGGAGCCCGTCGAGTCCGTCGCCGGGCCAGGCTGCTGAGCACCGCCCAACGTCGGTGCGGCGAGCGTGGGGGTACCGGCAGGAGTGGTCGCCGTCGTGGCCGTGTGTCGGACGGGCGGCGGCGGGGTCTTCATCATCTTCATGACTCGGGGCACCTCGAAGGCCATCACTCCGAGGAAAGCGACACCGAGCACGGCGGCGATGATCTTCTGCTTCTTCTGCTTTGCCTTGAGCGGATCGACGTGTTTCTTCGCCATCAGGGAGCTCCTGTCGCCGACGCGCCGCTCGGGGCCGTCTCGGTCGTGGTCGTGGTCGTGGTCGTGGCCGCGGTCGTCGTCGTGGTCGGCGTCGTCGGAATCGGGGCCGTGGCCGGCACGCCTGTTCCGTAGACGAACGCGTCGATGACGAGAGTGGCCTGGATCTGCGGGAACTTCAGCGTGCTCTCATTGAACGTCAGGGTGTCGACCGAGAACAGGCGGCCGGTTGCGTCGAGGCGTCCGGCGTGCACCGACACGAGCGAGCGAAGGCGGTAGAGGAAGTCCGCCAGGTTGTAGAAGTTGCCCTGGAACGTGACGGAGATCGGCAGCACCGTGTAGCTCCCAATCGGAGCGATCGTCTGCGGCGAGATCGAATCGAAACGAATGCCGGTGTCACGCGCGAGCTGGCTCAGCTCGAGGAGGAGGTCGGGCATGTCTGTCCGGTCCGGCATCGCCTTTGCGAGCCGGTAGACGTCGGCCACCTCGATCTTCGGCGCCGCGCGCGCGGCAGCGACCTGCTGGTGGTACGCGTCGATCTTCGCCTGGACCTCGGTCGCCTGTGTCTTCAAGGAAGTGACCTTCGCGCCCTGCGGGCGCACGAGCAGGAACCAGCCGGCCAGGCCGAACACCAGGACTGCGCCGACCATGATCCCGATCAGCGCCCCGGGGTGGAGCGCCTTCACGCGCTTCATGATCGTGTCCATGTCGATCTTCATGCGCCCGGGGCTCCGGAGACCTTGATGTCGGCTGCGATCGAGAACTCGACAACGTTCTGACCGCCGACCTTCGCGAGGGTCGAGCTCTGGAGCTGCACGTTCGTCAGATCCGGGACGACTTGCAGCCGTGAGAGCAGTCGCGCGACGCCGTCGTGCGAATACGTGCGGCCCTGGATCGTGAACTGGGAGGGAGCGCCTGCAGCCGAGCTCGTCGAGACGTTCGTGAGCGGCGAGATCGGCGACTTCGCAGTCAGGGTTGTCAGCCAGACATCGTCTGGCAGCACGAGCGAGAACTCGCGAAAGACCCGGTCCCAGGCGACGCGGCTCGTAAGCGCGGCGCTCAGTGCGCTCACGCGGGCGCTCTGCTCGCCGGCGAGCTGCTGCTGTGCGACAGACGGCCCCGCGGGAGGCGGCGGAAGCGCCTGATAGACGCGGTTCAGGTCGTCGAGCTTCCTCTGCTGGGCTGCGACCTTACCGCTGCCCATCATGAACATCGCGCCCAGAATCGCTGCGACCAGAACGCCCGAGCACGCGCCGATCAGGACCGGCAGGCTCTCCTTCTTGATCGTGCGCTGGCTTTGATCTCGCGGCAGCAGGTTGACGGCACGCATGGGTGCTAATCCTCGATCCCGAGTCCGATGGCGACGGCGAGCGAACCGATCTGCTCGGGCTGGCCGACCTTCTTCGAAACCTTCATCCGCGCGAGCGGATCGCCGACTCGGACGTGCACGCCGATCAGGCGCTCTAGCTCGCCGGAGATGCCGGGAAGGTGGGCGGTGCCGCCGGTCAGCACGATCTCGCCGATACCCAGCGAGCCGGGTTGGTTCTGGTAGTACTGGAGCGAGGATACGAGCTCGCGGGCGAACGTCTGAATCGCCCTGCGCATGGCCTCGCGGGCGTTCTTCGCCTGATCGGACGTAAGACCGTCGGGGACCATCTCGTCGGTCAAGGCGAGCGCGCGCTTCGCGCCCTCGACCTCGGACGGCGCAGCGTCGATTGCTCGGGCAATCGTCACGTTGAGAGCGGACCCACCCCATTCGAGAACACGCGTGAACTCGCAGACCCGTCCATCCGACACAGCGAACGTCGAGCGTTCGTGACCGATCGCAACCACGACGAGAGCGGCCGTCGCATCGGTACCGACGCCCTCCTGCGGCGCTTGCAGCGCGCGCAAGAGCGCGAACGCCTCCAGGTCGATGCCGGCGAGGGTGATGCCCGCCTTCTTGCAGGCATCGACGTAACGGTCGATCAGTTCGCGGTACGCAACCACGAGCAGGACGCGCTTGGTCGGCTGGCCGTCCTCGCCGACGCCTTCGCCCAACACCTGGTAATCGAGCACGGCCTCGTCGATCGGGATCGGCAGCGTTTCCTGTGCGCGGAAGCGGATCGCGTTGGCGAGCTGCTTCTGGTCCTCTATGCCGGCGATCTCGAAGGTACGGACGCCGATCCTGTTGTTGGCGATCCCAAGCCGAACGCCCTTCTTGGGCAAGCTGTGCTTCGCGAAGAAATCCTTGAGCGCCTCGGCGAGCGCGTCGGGATCGCGCAGCTCTCCACCGACGACGATGCCCGCGGCGAGCGGCTCGCGCGCAACCTGCAGGAGCTCTGCCGAGCCGTTGTTCGAGACACGCGCCGCAGCCAGCTGAGACGCGCCGATCTTCAAACCGATGATCCGACCCTTGGTGCTGCCGCCCTCGGCCTTCACCTTCGGAGACTTCTGCTTACGCTCCTTCGCCTCTTTCGGCTGCTTGGGCTCTTTTGTCTTCGTGGCGCGCTCGGCCTTCACCTTCGGGGCGTTCTGCTTGCGCTCCTTGACGGGCTTGTCGCGCTTCTTGCCGCCAAGCGAGAGCTCCTTCTTCCAGAACGGAACCCTGGCAGCGTCGTCGGGTAGGGGCGGCAGGTCGGCTGCGGCGACGGGTGGGTTGACGTCTACGGGCGGAGTCGGCACGGGGACGATCGCAGTCGGAGCTTCGTCGCGCTTGTCGCGCTTCTTGCGGCCGAGCGAGAGCTCCTTCTTCCAGAACGGCACCTTCGGGGCGTCATCGGCTAGGGGCGGCAGGTCGGCTGCAGCGACGGGTGGGTGGACGTCGACGGACGGAGTCGGCACGGGGACGGTCGCGGTCGAAGCTTCGGCAATAGGTGCCGGCGGCAATGACGGCGACGCATTCCATAGTTCGGTTTCGACCTCGACGCTCGCGAGGGTCTCTGCGGCCACCGACTCCTCGGCGACTTGCTCTTCGACTGCGATGGGCTCTTCGGCGACGGCTTGTTCAGCGGCGACGGGCTCCTCTTCGGCCACGGGCGGGTCGTCCGAGGGCTGCTCGGAGACAGGCTCGGCTTCGGGCTTGCGGCTGAACGAAACTTCCTTCTTCCAGACCTTCTCGTCGGCCGCCGGCTCGGGGACAGGATCGGAGAGATCGTCGGGCGCGGCAACAGGCTCCTCGGCGACAGGCTCGGCCTCCGGCGTGCGGCTGAACGAAACTTCCTTCTTCCAGACCTTCTCCTCGGTTGCCGGCTCCGGGCCACGATCAGAGGGACCCTCGGGCGGAGCCGTTTCGTCCGCGACGACCCGCTCGGCTTCAACCGACTTGCCGTACGAGGAAATCCTCTGGCTGAAGCTCACCTCCTTCTTCCAGACGGGCTCCTCCGTGACCTCCGGCTCCGCCGCGGGGGCCTGCTCGATGATCAGCTCCTCGGCGACAGGCTCTTCGATGACCGGCTCCTCGATGACGGGCGTCTCCGGGGGGACGTCGCCTTCGACGGCGTCAGCCTTCGGCTTGCGCTTGAACGAAAGCTCCTTCTTCCAGATGGATTTGGGCTTCTCGTCGGGTGCCGGCGAGTCGTCCCCGTCCTTCTGGCCCTTGGGCTTGCGACCGAAGGACAACTCCTTCTTCCAGAGCGACTGATCGTCCATCACTAGCTCCCGGCGACGCGCAGCCCCGCGCCGAGCGGCTGCTCGTCGTGCGGCTGGCTCACATCTTCCGGAGGCTCGACGGGGAAGCCTGCGCGTTCGAGCACACCGATGAGCTGCGCGGGCCGGCTCGAACGCGTGAGGCCGACCTCGAGCTCGACGACGCCGCGCGTGATCAGATCCGCCAGCGACTGCTCCATCGTCTGCATGCCGCGGCTCGTGTTCGTTTGCATCACCGAATAGACCTGCTCGACCTTGCCCTGGCGGATGAGGTTGCGGACGGCGTCGTCCGGCAGCAGGACCTCGAGTGCGGGAACGCGTCCCTTTCCGTCGGCCGTCGGAAGCAGGGACTGGGTGACGACGCCCTGCAGCGAGCTGGCGATCTGAATCCGGATCTGCTCCTGCTGCTCGGCCGGGAAGACGTCGATGATCCTGTCGATCGTCGAGGGCGCGCTCTGTGTATGGAGCGTTCCGAAGACGAGGTGGCCGGTCTCCGCAGCGGTGAGCGCGGTCGAGATCGTCTCGAGGTCGCGCATCTCGCCCACGAGGATCACGTCGGGGTCCTGACGGAGAGCGGCACGCAGAGCCTCGGCGAAGCTCGTTGCGTCGGGTCCGATCTCGCGCTGGTTGACGATGCACCGCTTGTGGCGATGCAGAAACTCGATCGGGTCCTCGATCGTGAGGATGTGCTCCGAGCGGTTCCGGTTGATCTCGTCGATGATGGCGGCGAGCGTCGTCGACTTACCGGAGCCGGTCGGGCCGGTGACGAGAACGAGGCCGCGCGGCTTCTCGGCCAGCTGGTGCAACGTCGCCGGGATGCCGAGCTCCTCCAGCGTCTTGATCTCGGCCGGGATCAGGCGAAAAGCCGCCCCGATCGACTCCCGCTGGAAATAGACGTTGACGCGGAAGCGTGCCAGGCCGGGAATCGAGTGCGAGAAATCGAGCTGGCGCTTGATCTCGAGATCCTTTTGCTGCTCGCTCGAGAGAATGCGGTAGAGCAGTTCCTGCGTCTCCTCCGGCGTGAAGGGGTTGTAGTCGCCCACGCGCTCGATTTCTCCACGCACGCGAATGACAGGAGGCGTTCCTACGGTCACATGGAGGTCTGACGCGTCGCGCGCCACCATCTGCTCCAGGAGCTCATCGATTGAATTGACCGGCCGCATAACTCGAACGAGTCATCGGCAGGCCGCGGCGTCGCCTTTACCTCTCAAATAGACGCCATTTTTCAAAAGGCACGATCACCCCATCGAGGGTTACCCACCGTGGGTGAGTTGGCCGATGTCTAGCGGGCCACTCCGTTCGTTCCCCATGGAAGGAGCACCTCGCATGACCAGCAAAATCCGGCAGCGGCTTGCCGGTGAGGAAAGCGGTTTCACCCTCATCGAGCTTCTCGTTGTCATCATCATCCTCGGCATCCTGCTCGCGATCGCGATCCCCTCGTACCTGAGCTTCCGCGATCGTGCGAACAATCGGGCCGCGCAGGCCAATGTTCGCGCCGCGGTGCCCGCCGTCGAGGCGTACAACGCGGACAACACCGGCACGGGCAACTCGGCGGGTTATGCCGGGATGACAATCTCGTTGCTGCAGGCGTACGACTCGGGAATCGGTTCCCCCGCCCAGGGGTTGGGGATCACGAGCCCGACGTCGGTGACGTACTGCATCTCGAGCACCGTCGGCGGAAAGACCTGGAACAAGAACGGCCCAGGCGCCGATATCGTCACTGGAACCTGTTAAGGAAACCGCTCGACATGAGGGATCGAAGGGCGCGGGAGACCGCGCCCTTCGTCTTTCAAGTCACCTCTTTTGGCTGCCGATAGAGATTCCGTGACCTTCGCCCTGTCGCCTCCCGTCAAATACGCCGCTCTGGCGGGGCTCCTCGCCGCCATCCTCGTCGGCGGCGGCCTGACCATGGTGGGCCACGGTCAGAACTCGGCTGCCACCACCCCTCACATGATCAAGCACCATCCGTTCGGTCCTGGGCTGAAGAAGCAAGCGACGGTCACGATGAAGCACACGACCAAGACCAAGACTTCGAGGCCGCAGGCGCAAGCGGCCGTCCCGGCAGCCCCGAAGTCGCCGGTGACACCCTCGGCGGTCATCGCCGCGCTCGCGGCAGGGCTTCCGGGCCCGCTCGCCACCGCGCTCGGACGCCATCAGACGGTCGTGGTGTCGCTGTACGACCCCTACTCTCAGGTCGATGGAATCGCCTTCGCAGAGGCGCGGGCCGGTGCGCACGTCGCCGGCGTCGGCTTCGTCGGGCTGAACGTGCTCAGCCAGGCCCAGGTTGGAAAGCTGACCCAGATGCTGGGCCTGCTGCCCGATCCCGGCCTGCTCGTGTACACCCGACCGGGGACCCTCGTCGCGCGGATCAGCGGTTTTGCCGACAAGGAGACCGTCGCGCAGCTCGCCCAGAACGCCGCCCGCGCAACGTGACCGACGCGGCCCCCGAGGGCGCCGGACCACCGCGTGAGCTCTTCGTCCGGCATGCCCGCCGCGACGGACGCTCAGTGGCAATCCTTCGTGCGGTCGACTACGGCGACTCGTGCGTCATCGAGGCCGAGGTCTATCCGGCCGGCGGTCGCAGCGCCGAGCCCTCGCGGCCCGGGCCTTACACCTTCGCCGACGTCCACCAGGCGACGGCATTCATGACCGAAGCGGTGGAGGCCCTCATGGTCCTCGGCTGCGACGTGCACGCGCAGTGAAATCCGCCCGGCTGCGCCGGGCATGATGATTTCACTGCGATCGTTCTAGCGGAGAGCGGTCGCTGTGAAGTCGGGCAAAGCTGTGTAACCGTGACCTAGTCGGCCCTGTCCGGCCGGCGGCTGAGAGTGCGGGGCGGTGGCGGGATGACCCACGGCAAAGCTGGCTTAGGTGCCTTACGCGGGACCTGTCTCCCGCCACCGCTTCGTCGA
>WNFX01004103.1_pt1 | contig 17337 bp, 16 predicted proteins | sample 5400111 | NCBI WGS metagenome assembly WNFX01 (sample SAMN13153363, study PRJNA577476) | soil metagenome | isolation source: 40 cm soil or saprolite under grassland replicate 1 | place: USA:California | collected 2016-06-15 | reverse complement strand
CGTCTGCGTCGGGCGGCCCTATATTTGGGGCCTCGGCGCCTTCGGCCAAAGCGGCGTCGAGTGGGTGCTCGAGCTTCTGCGCACGGAAACCTACGCCATGATGCAGCAGGTGGGCGCGCCCTCGATCAAGCAATTGGTGCCGGCGATGGTGCGCAGGGCTTGATGAGGCGAGTGGCGAATAGTGAGAGAAGCTTAGCTTAGAGCGTATTGAGATGAGGCGGAGTCAGCGCGAGCGGCGAACTCGGTCCTACCCTCCCCCTTGTGGGGAGGGTCGGCGCGAAGCGCCGGGGTGGGGGTCGTGCGGTGATCCGCTGAAGGACCCCCACCCCCAACCCCTCCCCACAAGGGGGAGGGGAGCACACCGAGTGCGCAGCCTGGTCATGCATCAAGCAGAAATGAAAATGCTCTATTCGCCGTTCGCCTCGGACGTGAACAAGGTCATGCCATGTTGAAAACCGTTCCCGCCTTCGACCGCATCGGGGAGGAGAACGCCTTTGCGGTGCTGGCGCGTGCCAATGCCCTGGCGGCGCAGGGCCGCGACATCATAAATCTCGGCATCGGCCAGCCCGATTTCCGCACGCCCGACTTCATCGTCGAAGCCGCGATCAAGGCGCTGCGCGACGGCCACCACGGCTACACGCCGGCGGTCGGCATCCCGCCGCTGCGCGAGGCGGTGGCGGCCGATCTCGGCAAGCGCTTCAAGGTCGACGTGTCCCCCGACGAGGTGATGATCCTGCCGGGCGGCAAGCCCACCATGTTCATGTCGATCCTGATGTTCGGCGAGCCGGGCGCCGACATCCTCTATCCCGACCCCGGTTTTCCCATCTATCGCTCGATGATCGAATATACCGGTGCGCGGCCCATCCCGGTTCCGATCCGCGAGCAGAACAATTTCGCGTTCTCCGCCGAGGACACGCTCAAGCTGATCACGCCGCAGACGCGGTTGCTGATCGTGAACTCGCCGGCCAATCCGACCGGCGGCGTCACGGGAAAGCGCGAGGTCGACAAGCTCGTCGCTGGGCTCGAGAAGTTTCCCGACGTCGCGGTCATGTCGGACGAGATCTACGACCACATGGTCTACGACGGCGAGACCCACGTATGCCTGCTGTCGTATCCGTCGATCCGCGATCGGCTGATCCTGCTCAACGGCTGGTCGAAGACCTACGCCATGACCGGCTGGCGGCTCGGCTACGCGATCTGGCCGGGCAAGCTCTACGACTACGCGCGCAAGCTCGCCGTGAACCTGCACTCGTGCGTGAACGCGTCGGCGCAATACGCCGGCCTCGCCGCGCTCAAAGGGCCGCAGGACGACGTGGCGAAGATGGTGGCGGAGTTCGACAAGCGGCGAAAGGTCGTGGTCGAAGGATTGAACCGCCTGCCGGGGGTGTCTTGCGCCACGCCCAAGGGCGCGTTCTACGCGTTTCCAAACATCAAGCGCACGGGCTGGAAGGCGAAGGCGCTCGCCACCGCGTTGTTGGAGGATGCCGGCGTCGCCATCATCGGCGGCCCCGACTTCGGCGTTCTGGGCGAAGGCTACGTGCGGCTGTCCTACGCCAACTCGACCGAGAACATCCTGCGCGCGCTTGACCGCATGGGTGAATTCTTGACCAGCCGCAAGGCAGCATAGCGCACGATCGGAGCAAATCATCATGCTCGACATCACCCCAAGGAGCGGCCTCTCCGAAGAACAGCGCCTGATGCGGCAGAGCTGCCGCGATTTCGTCGACGAGGTCGTCACCCCCTTCATCCGCTCCAACTGGCAGCGCGAATGGGACATGAATCCGCAGGCGCGTCTGCCGCCGGAAATCCTGCAAGGCGCCGAGGAGATCGGAATCCGCACCCTCGGCGTGCCGGAGGTATTCGGCGGCCTCGAGCTCGACCCCAAGAGCGAGGTGCGCACCTTCGCGTTGATCTCCGAGGAGATCGCGCGCGGGGACTCCGGCCTTGCCGACAAGCTGGTGCAGAACTGGAAGGTCTCGGTGCTGTTGCGCAACCTCGCGCCGCGCCACCTGCAGGAGAAATGGTTCGCCCGGCTCGTCCAGGATCCCCAGTTTCTGCTGGCGCATTGCCTGACCGAGCCGCGCGGCGCCTCCGACCGCTGGCTGCCTTACAACGTCCCGGAAGCCGCCATGCAGACGCGCGCCGTGAAGAAGAACGGCGGCTGGGTGATCAACGGCCGCAAGCAGTTCATCTCCAACGGCTACGACGCCGGCCTCTACGTCGTCTACGCCAACACCAATCCCAAGGTCGGCATGCTGCAGGGCACGTCATCGTTCCTGGTGCCGCGCGATACTCCTGGTCTGACCGTCGCGCGCTGCAACGAGACGATGGGATGCCGGTTCATGAACAACGGCGAACTCGTGTTCGAGGACATGTACGTCCCGGACGATCATCTCCTGGTCGAGAACGACGCGCTCGGCAAGGCCGGGGTCTACTTCCGTCCCGGCAAGATCATTCAAGCCTCGAAGAATCTGGGCGTTGGGGTGCATGCCTTCGAGGCCGCCGCCGATTACGTGCAGAATTACGTGCAGGGCGGGCGGATTCTCATCAAGCATCAGGCGGTGGCGCTGCGCCTTGCCGACATGGCGACCCGCATCGAGGCGGTGCGCGCGCTGCTCGAGCGCGCCGCGCAGGCGGTCGACGACGACACGCCCGACGCGGAGACGCTCTGCAACATGGTCAAGCTGTTCGCCTCGGAGGAGATTTTGAAGGTCGCGCAGCATTGCCTCGAGCTGCACGGCGGCAACGGCGTGATGCTGGACTTCGGCGTGGAGAAAATCTACCGCGACGCCGCCATCTTCCTGCACATGGACGCCACCGTGGACGTCTCGAAGCTGAAGATCGTCAAATCGATGTTCCCGGCAACGGCGGGAAAATACGCCGGACCGGAGTGATAAGCGGATCCGCGATCCAGCTGATTGACTGCGGCATCACCACCGACAAGCCGACGGTTCGTATCAAAACGGCACTACCGACGAACAGCCGTTGCGCGTCGCGACGGTACTCGACCATGAGGAATTTCGAGCGCACCAGGCATGCATTGTTATCGCCATCCTCGATCGACACGTTGCTGACAATCCGGCTAGTGCGCGAACGCGGCTCCTGCGAATAGATGCGCGGGCTCGCCAACCGCCGCACGCGCGTCTCGAGCAGGCGCCGGTCGTCGTAGATCAGCGAGACCGTGTCATGCGGGTTGTCCTGATCCGGCTCGCTCGGCACCCAATACCAGCCGTCAGGGGTGAACAGCGCGAGCCAGTCGTCGAATTTGCCCTCGTCGAGGAGCCGCGCCTCGTGCAGCAGGAACCGCTCGCAGCGATTGAGGTCGAGCGCCTCGGCGGCCCGACGCGCGGCCCGATGGCTCGGCACCAGCAGCGGGCGCCGACTCGGGGCCGCAGGCTTCGCCTTGGGCTTGCGTCGTTTCGCCATGGCGCGCTTGAGCGCGTCAGGAGGCGGCGCGCACCGGCGCCGCCTGCCCCTTGCTCATGAGGCCGAGCCAAGCGTCGAGCATGTTGCGGATATAGACCTCGCTCGTCGAATTCTTGCCGCGGCGGCCGCCGTGCGCGTCGGGTACGTCGCTCTGGTAGCCGCGGCCGATCTGCAGCCACTCGCAGCCCTCGCTCGACATTCCCATGTCGAGACGATGGTAGATTTCGAGGTCGTCGGTGAGGACGAGCGAGCCGGTGCCGTTGACGACATTGGCGAAGCTGATGGCGTTGCGAAACATCTCTTCCGGCGCGCCTTTGAGCCGGAAGCTATAGGCGTGCACGACCGTGCGGTTCGCCGCGATCGGGTACACCACGCGCAATTGCTGGAATTGGCTCATCAACGAGACGTTCGGGTAGATATTCGAGTTCCAGCGGCGCACTTCGAGAATGCGTTTCGCCTCGGCCTTGCCTTTCTTGCGTTCCAACGCTGCGATGTACTGGCGGAACACCGGATCGTTCAGCGCGGCAACGAGCTTGGAGTCGTCGTGGTAATCGCCGAGGTAGCTGTGGCCATTCGGATAGGTCCAGATTCCGACTTGCGATTCCCAGAAGCTGTAGGGGGCGCCGTTCTGGCGCATCTGGCGGATGGCGATCTCGCCGGAGCCGTCGCTGTAGACGTCGTCGGATTGCTCTGCCGCGGCGTCGATCGAGGAGCGGTGCGTGAATAGCGGATGGGCCGCGTCGCACAGGTTCTCGAAATAGACCTTCCAGTTGCCGTCATAGGCGTGCTTGAACACGCCGCCGGCGACATCGATCTCGCCGTCGGGCGCGCGATCGATCATGTCGTCGAGCGAGGTGGTCATGTGGCCGAGCGATTCCTCGAGGCTCGGTCCGTCGCTCGCACCGCTCGCGAAGATGAAGCCGCGGTAGCTCTTCACCCGCGGCACCGGCAACATGGCCATTTTGGGATCTTTCGGATCAAAGCCTTGCGGGTAACCGTGATTGAGCGGCACCGCCTTGACCCGACCGTCGAGGTGATAGGTCCAACCGTGATAGCAGCAGGTGAATTCCGCCGCGTTGCCCTTGTCGGTCGCCACGACCATGGCGCCGCGGTGGGCGCACTGGTTGTGGATCACACGCACCGCTCCCTCGTCATCGCGCACCAGAACGACCGGCTTGCGCCCCATGTGCGTGGCGAAATAATCGCCGGGCTTTTTGATCTGGCTCTCGTGCCCGACATAGAGCCAAGCGGCGCCAAAGATGCGTTCCATCTCGAGGTCGAAGATGGCGGGATCGGTGTAGAGCCGGCGGTGCACGCGCCCCGGCGCGATCAAGCGAGCAAGCTCGGCATCGATGTTGCTCATGGTCTCATTCCATTGGTCCTGATGCTGTTGCCGATGATACCGCATCGTGGCGGCGGCCGCGACGCTACTTCGCCAGAGCGCATTCAGGTGAGGTGGCGAACTCGGTCGTTACCCTCCCCCTTGCGGGGAGGGCACAGGCGGCCTTCGGCCTCCGTTCTTGGCGCTAAGAACGCCGACGCGAAGCGTCGGCTATGGCGAAGCGCCGGGGTGGGGGTCGTGCAGCGATCCGCTGACGGACCCCCACCCCCGACCCCTCCCCAAGCCGGCTGCGGGCTTGCCCGCTTCCGGCAGATCTTAAAGTGACCAAACCCCGGCAAGCCGGGGTTTGGTTGGGGGAGGGGAGCGCACCCAGTGCGCGGCGTGTTTATGGAAGGACAAATGAAATGCTCTACGGCGCTGTCCCCGTTGGCCGGTGCAATGCCGTTTTCGTGCGCTGCCGGATCACCCATTTCGAGTGTCCCGCCCAACCGAGCGCGACTGTCCGCAGAAACGGCGGCCACGTGGTCGGAAGGCCGAGGAGGTAGGACACGCGTTGCGCGTGTTCGGTGATGGGCCGTTCGTTGCTCTCCCAGGCAGCGAGCGCAGCCGGCACGTCGACGTTGCGCTCGAGATAGACCGCCAGCGACAGCGCGTTCATCATGGCGCATCCGCCGCCTTGTCCGATGTTCGGCGGCAGCGCGTGCGCGGCGTCCCCGATGACCGCCACCCGCCCCGCCGACCAGCGGCTGAGCTTGATCAGATCGAAGCGATCGTAACGGCCCTGCTCGCCGATGCGGTCGATCAGCGGCTCGAGGTGGGGAAACCAGGTCTTCCACGCATCCTTTCGGACCGGCGTCGCCTTGGCGACCTCGTCGCGGTCGAGCATCGTGAGCGCAATATAGATGTCGCTCTCGCTGCAGGGCGTGTAGAGCACGCGCCGGGTGCGCGACCAGTATTCGACGGTGGTGGCGGCGTCCGCCGCCAGGCGCTCCTGCTGCGTCTTTGCGATCAGCAGGCGCGTGGCGCCATCGACCAGGTATTTGCGCTTTGACAGTAGCCCAACCGCGTCGCGCACGGCCGAGTTGCTGCCGTCGGCGCCGATGATCAGGTCGGCCTTGAGCTTGCGGCCGTCCGCCAGCACGAGTTCGCCGTCGGCACTCGCGCCGGTCGCAACCGAACCGGTGACGATCTCGGCGCCGGCGCGCGTCGCCGCCGCCGCCAGCGCGTTGATGACGGTCTGGCGCACGATGCTGAACACGCGGCTGCCGTCCCAGCGGTGCACCGAGATCACCCGGTTGCGATCATCGCGGACCTCGCGGGTATGGGCGAAAGGCGCACCCTTGACCGCCTCGTCGTAGGCGCCGACCGCCGCGAGCACGCGCAGCCCGTTCTCATAGATGTAGATGCCTGCGCCCGTGGTGCGCAGGCGCTGCCCGCGCTCGTGCACGCGCACGCTCCAGCCGCGCTGCGCCAGCGCACAGGCCGCGGTCAGGCCGGCGAAACCCGCGCCGGCGATTTCGGCGTGCCGTTTCATGGCCCCTTTCATGGCGCCATCCTATGGCATCGCGTGATCGAGGGTAGCCCGCGCCAAGGCGCTGGCGTTATGATGGCGGGCGGGGGCGAGCGCGAGGAGAATGGCGATGGCACGTTTGCGCCACTTTGCAGTCTGCGTGAAGGACCTCGACAAGGCGGCGGAGTTCTACGCCAACGTGTTCGACCTCAAGCGCATCGGGCGCGAGGATCTGGACATCGGCTCCGCGATCTACATGAGCGACGGCGTGATCAATCTCGCCCTGCTCAATTTTAAGGGGAAGGCGGGCAGCAAGGCGTCCGATATCACGGAGGGCACGACCTTCGTCGGCGCGCATCATTTCGGCTTCCAGGTCGACGATCTCGCCGAAACGGAGAAGCGCATCGAGGCCAATGGCGGCAAGTTTTTCTTCGACCTCGGCGACGAGCGCCACGGCAATTTCGAGCGCAAGTTCAAGGACCCGGACGGGGTGATCTTCGATATTTCAAAACATGGTTGGCAGGGAACGGACGGCTACAAGAAATAGTCCGAACGTCGTCGGCCGGGGTTGGCGCGTCACCACTAGCGCTGTGCTAGAGCGCGGTCGTGTGAAATGGAATCAGTGGAGCGGCGAAGTCGGTCTGCTCCCTCCCCCCTTGTGGGGGAGGGTTGGGGAGGGGGGTGGTGCGGCGAGATAATGATGCCGCCACCTGCCAAGGAATCGCGCTACCCCCACCCCCAACCCCTCCCCACAAGGGGGAGGGGAGCACACCGAGTACGCGGCGCCAGCATGGTTCAAGCACGAACGAAGATGGTGTAGGGCGATCGAGTCCTACTTGATGAATGCGTTGCTGTAGAGTTCTTCGACCGGCGTCGCCTTTTGGATGAAGCCCTTCGCCACGTAGAACTCCTGCAGCTTGGCGAGCCGATCGGCATTGACCTCGCCCAGCTGCTTTTGACCCGGGTAGACCAGCGTCGCGTACATGTTGAGCGCGAAGCGGACCGCGCCTTCCTTTCCCTTCCACTCCGGCACGAAGCGCACGAAGTCGTCCGTCGCCTTGTCGGGATCATCCATGATGTCCTTCATGCCCCGCAGCGCCGCCTGCACGAACTTGCGCACCATCTCCGGCTTGTCCTTGATGATCTGATCGGACGCCGCGATGCCTTGCGCCATGTGCGGGAAGTAATCGTCGGTCGGGATCACCTTGACCTTCACGCCCGCCGCCTGGACCGGCGGTATCCAGTCCGGCACCCCCGCCATTCCTACCGATTTTCCGGTGGCGACGAATTCCCACACGCCGGTAGGACCGGCCGACTGGATGTCCACGTCGTTCTGCGTCAGCCCCGCGCTCGCGAGCAGCCCGAGCAGCGCGTAGAACGTCGTATCCTGATACGACATCACCGTGATGGTCTTGCCCTTGAGGTCGGCCGGTTTCTCGATGCCGGAATCCACGCACACGACCAGCTGCATGAATCCCTTGCCGCCGAACACCGCGACGATCTTCACCGGCACGCCGTTGCCGCGGACCATGATCGGCCCGTCCGCGACGATGCCGCCGAGCGGGGCGTTGCCGGCGCCCACTTGCTTGGCCACGTCGACGCCGCCGCGACCGACCGCGAAGCTCACCTCGAGGCCGGCGGCGGTGAAATAGCCCTTGCCCTGGGCAAGCCGGATTGGCCCGAAGGCCGGCAGAATCGGAGGCGCCGGGAACAGATACGTGATCTTTTCGGCGGTCTGCGACGACGCGGGAGCGCTCAGCAGCCCAAGACCGAATGCGCTGCCGCCGGCCAGCAGCAGGCGGCGGGATATTTTCGTTTCACGTGCGGACATCTCACCCTCTCCAGTTGGCGCAGTCTCGCAGACTCGCCGCCCATATCGGCGCACTGTCTGCCACTATACGCCATGGTATCGTTCTGCAATACGAATGCACAGGCAAGACGCCGCTTGCGTGGTCGAGTTTTAGGCAATGTCGGACGTAGTACGGCTCGAATACCGCAACGTGACGATGCGCTTCGCGGCAGCGTCCGCAAAAAGCCTTACGGCGGTTCAGGGCGTGAGCTTCTGCGTCCGCGATCGCGAGGTAGTCTCCCTCATCGGCCCCAGCGGCTGCGGCAAATCAACTCTGCTCAATATCGGCTCGGGTCTTTACACGCCGAGCGAGGGCGAGGCCTTCGTCGACGGCGAACGCGTGCAGGGTCCAAACGCGCACGTTGCCTTCATGCTGCAGAAGGATCTGCTGCTGCCTTGGCGTACCGTGCTCGAGAACGTGATGTTTGGCGTCGAGATCCAGCGCCTTGCCTTGCCGGAACGCAAGCGGCGCGCGCACGCGTTGCTGGAAAACTTCAACCTGGCCGAGTTCGCCGGTCACTATCCGCACCAATTGTCGGGCGGCATGCGGCAACGCGTCGCGCTCGCGCGCACGCTCGCGGTCGACCCGTCCGTGCTCCTGCTCGACGAGCCGTTCTCGGCCGTCGACGCGCAGACCCGGATGGTGCTGCAGCGAGAGCTCGCGCAGACCCTCAAACGCGCGGGCAAGACCGCGCTGCTGATCACGCACGACCTCCTCGAGGCCGTCACGCTTTCGGACCGCGTGCTGGTGATGAGTCGCCGGCCGGGACGCATCATCGATGAGATCCGCGTCGAGCTGCCGCAGCGCGACGATCCGATCGCCCGCCGCCAGGCGCCGAGAGTGAACGAATACGTGGCGCGGTTGATGGATCGGCTCGACATCAGTCACGCCGGGCAAGACGCGGTGGGAGCATCGGCGTGAACGGCAATTCCTCGCTCATGCGCAGGGGAACGGCCGTCAGCGTGGCCTTGCTGGTCGTCGTCTTGGCGGCGTGGCAATGGGGGCCGGGCCTCCTCGGAATTCCCGTCTTCATCATCCCGCCGCTATCCGCGGTGTTCGACGAATTCCTGCGCATGCTCGCGGTGAGCGGGTTGATGACGCACACTGGCGTTACCGCGCTCGAGGTAATCGCAGGTTTCCTGCTCGGCAGCCTGCTCGGGGCGTTCTTCGGCTACGTGCTGGGCATGTCGCCTACCGCCGAGCTTGCGCTGTCGCCCTACATCCTTGCGCTGCAGATCGCGCCCAAGGTGGCGTTCGCGCCCCTGTTCATTCTGTGGATGGGCTTTACGCTCTATCCGAAGATCCTGGTCGCCATTCTGATCGTGTTCTTTCCGGTGATGGTCAACGTCCTGACCGCGATCCGCACCGTCGATCCGGACCTCGTCAACCTCGCGCGCGCGTTCACGGCGACGCGCGCGCAAATCTTCTGGAAGATCGAATTCCCGGCCTCGCTGCCGCCGCTATTCGCCGGTTTGCGCATCGCCTCGACGCTCGCGGTGGTCGGCGTGGTGGTGGGCGAGCTGGTCGGAGGCAATCTCGGGCTCGGCTACCTGCTGGCCATCGGCGAGGGCCAAGCGAATACCGCGATGGTGTTCGTCGCGATCCTCATGCTGACCGTGGTCGGCGGCATCGCCTATCTCGCCGTGATCCTGGTGGAGCAGCGCGTGCTCCATTACTTGCCGCGGCGCACGCTCAGCGGGGTGTAATACCGAATCCGTAACTGGTCATGCGCGGGCAGAAGCGCGTCGAGGACGCGCGTGAACGCGCTTATGACCCGCGCATCCATCCCCTTTTGCAAAAAGTTCTTACGAAGACTGATGGATTGCCGGGTCAAGCCCGGCAATGACGACTTAACTAGCGGCGTAGCTCGCATTGAGCGTAGCAAAATGCGGGAGAGTTTCATGGGGTACCGCCCCGGATTTCGCTGCGCTCAATCCGGGCTACATGTTCAATTCTTCTGCGTCAGCCGGAATCCGAGGAGCACGATCGCAAAGCCCGCGAGCTGCGCCAGGCTCGGCACCTCGCCGAGCGCGAGGAAACCGATCAGAAGCGTAAATCCCGGCACCAGCGACGGGAACACCGCGGCGCGGCCGGCGCCGAGCAGCACGACCGAGCGGGTGAAGAGATAGGTCCCAGCGGCGCCGGCGAAGATGCCTTGCACGACGAACTGCACGAGATTCTCCGTAAGCCCCAATGCGATCATGCGCTCGAAGCCGAAGGCGAACCACTGGATCGCCACATCGATGAGCGACACCACGCTGGTGACCGCGACCGCGCGCGTCGGCGCGATGCGCCAGAGCCGCAGCAACGTCGCGAAACCCGCGAACATCAGTCCGGCGGTGACGAAGGATAGATCGCCGACGAGGCCGTGCGTCCCGATCGTCGCGAGCGCGTCGGCGCCGATCACGGCAAGCCCGGCGACGATGACCGCCGCGCCTGCCGCGCGCTGCGCCGGCAGCTTTTCCTTCAGCACCAACGTTGCCAGCACCAGCCCGCCGAGGGCGGCGCAGGAGGGTTGGATCACGCCGCCATGGGCGAGCGGCACGAACAAGAAACCCGCATAGCTCAAGAATGCGAGCGGCGGCCCGCCGACGAGCGTCAGCGCCGCCCCCTTCGCCCAGCCCACCCCGCCGAGATCGCGTAAGCCCGCACGGGCGACGAACGGCAGGAAGACGAGCCCCGCCCAGACGAAGCGGTGAAATACGATGTCTGCCGGCGAAAACCCGGCCGCGATGCCGTGGCGCGCCGCCACGAACCCGGCCGCCCAGAACAACGCCGCGCCGGCGCCGCAGGCGATGCCGGCGGCGGTGCCCGGCATGTCGGATCGGGGGGCGGCGGGATTGGATTTCACGCGGTTCCTTTCGCAGCGCGGGCCCACAAGGCGTGGGACGATAATTAGCAGTTGCCGCGCGGCGCGTGCGCATTACCAATGGGGGGAGGGATTCGCACACGATGGCCGCTCTCGACGCACTCAGCATCGGCATTCTGCTCGGCGCCCTCCTGGTGCTGGCGGGCATCATGTCGAGCTTGGTGGCGATGCGCTTCGGGGCGCCGCTGCTGCTGGTGTTCCTGATCGTCGGCATGCTCGCGGGCGAGGAGGGACTTGGCGGCCTCAAGTTCGACGACGTGCGCACCACTTATGTGGTCGGCTCGATCGCGCTGGCGCTCATCCTGTTCGACGGCGGCTTGCGTACGCGGTTTGCGACCTTCCGCAGCGTGCTGGGGTCGGCGGTCACGCTCGCGACCGCCGGCGTCCTGGTGACGGCGGCGCTGACCGCGCCGGTTGCCAAATATCTGCTCGCCATGAGCTGGACCGAGGCGCTGCTGGTCGGCGCGGTCGTGGCCTCGACCGATGCCGCGGCGGTGTTCTTTCTGCTTCATGCCGGCGGATTGCGCCTGCGCCCGCGCGTCGGCGCCATCCTCGAGGTCGAATCCGGCAGCAACGATCCGTTCGCGGTTCTGCTCACCCTTCTCCTGGTCGGCTTCCTCACGGTCGGCGATCGCTCGTGGCAGCACGTGCTCGCCGTGCTCGCCGAGCAGGCCGTGCTCGGCACCATCATCGGTGTGCTCGGCGGGCGCGCCATCGTCGTCGTGCTCAACCGGCTGGCGCTGGCGCAGGGGCTGCACGCCCCGTTCGTGGCCACCAGCGCGCTCGTCATCTTCGGCCTCGCCTCGGCGCTGCACGCCTCGGGCTTTCTCGCCGTCTATCTTGCCGGCCTCGTGGTCGGCAACCGGCCGACGCGCGCCCACAACACGGTGGTAGTGTTTCTCGACGCCGTGACCTGGCTCGCACAAATCGTGATGTTCGTGCTGCTCGGCCTGCTGGTCTGGCCAGGACGTCTCGTCGAGAGCATCTTGCCGGCGCTCGCGGTGGCTGCCACGCTTATGTTTATCGCGCGTCCCGCCGCCGTGTTCCTGTGTCTCGCGCCGTTTCGCTTCGCGTGGCGGGAGAAGGCGTTCATCTCGTGGGTCGGCCTGCGCGGGGCGGTCGGCATTTTCCTCGCCTCCATCCCGCTCCTGGTCGGGTTGCCGAATGCGTACGTCTATTTCGACATCGCCTTCGTGGTGGTGTTGACCTCGCTCTTGATCCAGGGTTGGACGATCACCGCCGCGGCGCGGCGGCTGCACATCGCGCTGCCGCGGCACGATCCGTTACCGCGTCGGGTCGAGCTCGATCTGCCCGGCCAGCTCGAGCAGGAGATCGTGGGCTACCCGGTGTCCGCCAACAGCCCCTATCTCAAGCGCGGCCTGCTGCCGTCCTGGGCGCGGCCGACGCTGGTGGTGCGCGAGCAGAAGATCCTGAGCCCGCTCGAGTCCCAGCCGGTGCGGCCGGGCGACTATGTCTACGTCCTGGCGCCGCCGGAGAAGGCGCAGGCGCTCGACCGCTTCTTCGTCGACATGCCGCCGCCGGCCGCGCCCGATCCGCGCCTGCTCGGCGATTTCTTCGTGTCCGGCGACGTCACGCTCGGTGCGCTGGCGGACATCTACGGGCTGTCGATTGCGCCGGACGCCGCCGAGATGTCGCTGGCCGATCACTTCGCCGACGAAATCAAGCGCCGGCCGAAGCAGGGCGACATCGTGCCGCTCGGGCCGATCGCGCTGGTGGCGCATCGGGTGACGAACGGCCGCGTCGCCAGCGTGGGCTTGCGGCTGGCGGAAGACGATGCGCCGCCGGCAACGCTTGCGGGCAAGCTCAAGAAGGCCGCGCGCGATCTGTGGTCGCGTCTCGGATGACGCGTCGCGACCGCGGTTGCCGCCGGTGCTGGACTTGAGTCGCTGGAGTGCGCTCGTACCAACGGCTGTTAACACCGGCCAGTCCACCGTCATTGCCGGGCTTGACACCGCAAGTCGGGCTTGCCCGACTTGCGGCGCTTCAATATTGCGGAACTCGGGCTTGCCCGAGTTCCGTGCAATCCATCCCTTGGATGAAGCGTTTTTTTTGATGGATGCGCGGGTCGTAAGCGCGTTCACGTGCGTCTTACGACGCGTTATGCCCGCGCATGACGAATCGAGGGCAACAGGCGCCAATATCGGCTAGCTGCGTTGGGCACGCTGCCCGCGGCCGGCGCGAGCAGGAATTTTGCGCTCCACCAGCTGCCGAACAACAGCGTGGTCCAGAGCACGTCGCCGGCCACGGTACTGTAGAGAAACGGCAGCGCCGCGACGTAGCAATGAACGAGACCATGGAGATCATGCGCGTACATGCTGCTGAACGCCCAGACGGCAAAGTTCGTGGTCGCAAAGAAGAGCAAGGACGAAAACAGGACGAGGGGGGCGAGCACGACCACGGGCCGCAACGCGCGTCCCCACCTGGCCAAAAGCGCGGGCAGCGCAAGCGCGGCATAGACGACGCCCATGATGCGCCAATCGTAAGCGCCGACGACGAGATCGCTCACGAGCATCGCCGCGAGTGGCACGGCCAGCGCCAAGGCCCTGCTTCGCAACACCATGCCGGCAAACACCGCGCTGGCGGCGATGGGCGTGACATTCGGGGCATGCGGCGCCAAGCGCGCCACAATGTCGAGCGCCACGAGGCTCATCGCCAGCGAAAGTTCAGCCGGCGCCAGCCCGTGAATGCACGTCGCGCGGCGGATTCTTGCGATCAGAGCCATTGAGTCATTTCCCTGCTTGCGTCGTGAAGCGCCAGAACACCACGTCCAGCGGCTGCACCTCGTATACACCGAAGCTCCTGTCAGCATAGGCGGTATTGACCCACAACTGCCAATTTTTCTTCGCCCCGCCGCCCTCATTGGCGACGTCGTCGATGCGCGTGAGCAACGCGGAGGCGCCGCTGCCGGTGTAACTGAAGGTTATTCCATGCGGACGGTCCTTGGCCGCGTTCATCACATCGAGAACCGTGCTCCCCTTCGTCCAGGGCAGGCCGGTGATGGTCTTGATCACGCCATCGCCATAGTCGACGACTAGGCGAACGGTCGCGGTTTGAGCTTGCGCCCGGTCGCCCGCCGCAGCGATGTCCAGCAACATCGTTGCCAGCACAATTCCCACCGAGCGTCGGGTGAGGCGATTGCACCGACTGAGTGCCATGATCGAATCCTCTCTTTGAATGCGTTCGTGTTTTATTGATGCAAATCGGCCGCGCGCACTCGGTACGCTCCCCTCCCCCAACCAAACCCCGGCTTGCCGGGGTTTGGTCATTTTAAGATCTGCCGGAAGCGGGCAAGCCCGCAGCCGGCTGGGGAGGGGATGGGGGTGGGGGTCGCGCGATTCTTACGTCGGTGGCGCCACCATCATCTTACCGCATCACCCCCCTCCCCAACCCTCCCCCACAAGGGGGGAGGGAGCACACCGCGTTCGCCGCGCGCTGATTCCACTTCACACGAGGCGCTCTAATACGATCCCCACATGCTAAGCGTGTACTCATAAAATCGCGATAGGTGGCAGCGGTCTAACAACGTCCGCTTTGGATCGCTTTGCGGACTCAAGTCGGACATCGTGACATGTCCGAAAAGTGCCAGGAACGGACTCATGCACCGCAGCAAACCACTCGTTCACTCGATTACCGCATCGGCCACAGCGAGCAGCTTGTCCGGCACAGTGAGGCCGAGCGCCTTGGTCGTCTTCAAATTGATTATCAACTCGTATTTGGTCGGGGCCTGCACCGGCAGGTCGGCCGGTTTCTCGCCCTTAAGGATTCGGCCGATACGCCGAAAGCGCGGGTGATGGAACTCGCTTGATGGCGCCTTGGCCGTCGGCAATTAAACGTCAATGCTTAGCTGTCGTCGGCTCCGTCCATGCCGGTTGGCCATGGGCATCCGCCACTTCAGCCCACGCCGACTCGATCATTTGAGCAACGTCTTTGGGCATCGGCACGTACTGCAACTCATCTGCCAATTTGGCGCCGGCGCGATATGACCAGTCGAAGAATCTCAGCATCTCGATTGCCGTGAGCCGCCTTTGCTGCTGCTTGTAGATAAGCGCAAAGGTTGCGCCGGTGATCGGCCAGGTCTGCTTGCCGGGCTGGTGAGCAAGCAACGCATTGAACCCGGGCGCGGCTGCCCAATTGGCGTTTGCGACGGCAGACTGAAACGCCTGTCTGCTTGGCGTAACGAATTCTCCGTCCCGGTTTTGCAATGAAACGTAGGCAAGCTTGCTCCGGATCGCGTAGGCGTGTTCGACATAGCCGATGGCGCCTTTAGTCCGAGATGTGAAGCCGGCAACTCCTTCATTGCCTTTGGCTCCGATCCCGGTTGGAAACTCGACCGCGGTGTTCACACCAATCTCGTCTCTCCACTTGGCGCTGACCCGCGCCAGATAGTCCGCGAGGATGAAAGTGGTGCCAGATCCATCGGCGCGATGGATCGGAATGATGGCCTGATTGGGCAGTGCAAGACCCGGATTGAGATCACTAATCGCCTCAGCGTTCCATTTGGTAATCTTGCCGAGATAAATGTCCGCAAGTACGGATCCGGTCAATCGAAGTTGTCCTGCGCCGATACCTTCGACGTTCACCACTGGCACCACGCCTCCGACGACAATTGGAAACTGAATGAGGCCCACGGCGGCCAGTTCTTCCGGACGGAGTGGCGCATCGGAAGCTCCGAAATCCACAGTCCTGCTTTTTATCTGCCAGATGCCGACGCCCGATCCGACGGCTTGGTAGTCAATCTTTACCCCGGTCACGGCCTCGTAGGCTTCCGCCCATTTGGCCAAAACCGGATACACAAACGTCGAACCAGCTCCCAGCACACCTTCCGAGAGGGCTGGCGTACACAAGCTCGCCCAACACAACACCGCGACGACTATCAGAGAGGGGAAGGGCTGGCGCACGAGAGGTCTCCGTACTATTCGATATGTCCAGATTGTTGGTCTTTTGCGTTTGCGCGCAGTCGGGTTCTTAGCGGCAGATCGGATGAGAGGCTTGCAGCCGAACTTCAGCCCTGATGGAAACTCTTTGGAGATTTTCTGAAGAATTTCTTCATATGGTATCTTTCAACCGCACAAATAACCGATAGCCATTTGACCGTTGGTCGCTCGCCCGTTCGGCCGATGACGTGTTGCGTGCCCTCGACGCGGGCGGTGAGGAGTGCTCGGCGGTCGTTAAGTCCACGGTCCTGCGCGCCATCAAAGCCGGAAGGATTTCAGGCACCAAGGACGAGCAGGGCGAGTGGCACGTCGAGCCCGCCGAGCTGCACAGGGTCTACCCGTCCCGACCAGGTAGGGGGGCGCTCCCCCGGTCGGGCGCCGTTCCTCGCTCGCCGTTTTCAATTTTTGGGATCGCCCGAGCCCGAACTATTCAAAATTATGAGCGGAGCAACGATCACCGTCGTGGTTGCTAGGCCCCGGATCGCGGGCCGCTACACGGCGGTGATGAGACCAGCCTGGCCGCGGCCCATTCCTCGATGATGCCGGCGAGCGCGTCGAGCCCGTCGGTCAACGCCGCCGGCCCCGCCTGCAGGATGAGCGGCGACTTGATCTCGCGGAGGAAACCGTCGCGCACGGCGGGAACGTCGGCGAAACCCGGCCGCGCCGCGACCTTGCCCGGCACGAATTTTTTGCCGCACCAGGAGCCGACGATGATGTCGGGCTTGGCGGCGATCAGCTCCTCTCCCGATACGATGCGGTCCTTGGCGTTCTTGCGCCGGGACAGCGCCGGAAACACATCGACGCCGCCGGCGATTTCGATGAGCTCGGCGGTCCAGCGGATGCCGGAGATCATCGGCTCGTCCCATTCCTCGAAATAGACCCGGGGATGGCGTTCGAGCGCGGCGGCGCGGGGGCGCGCCTGCGCGAGCCGCCGCTCCAGCGTCACCACGAGCGCGTCGGCCTTGCCGGCCGCGCCGACCAGCGCGCCGAGCGCGCGGATCATGTCGAAAATGCCGGCGATGTCGCGCTGGTTGAAGGCATGGATCGCGACGTTGCGGCGGATCAGCTCGGCGGCGATGTCGGCCTGCAGGTCGGAGAAGGTGAGAACGAGGTCGGGCTCGAGCGCGAGGATTTTTTGAAAGTCGGCGGAGATGAACGCCGACACCCGCGGCTTCTCCTTGCGCACCCGCGCCGGCCGCACCGCGTAGCCCGACACGCCGACGATGCGCCGCTCCTCGCCGAGGAGATAGAGCGTCTCTACGGTCTCTTCGGTGAGGCAGACGATGCGCTCGAATGGGAACACGATAACCTCCATTTCATCGCATTTTTTGAGACCATCCTGATTTTATGCGCCCTTGGCCCGAACCGCCTAGGGGCACGCCGGG
>WNFX01002855.1_pt1 | contig 17341 bp, 24 predicted proteins | sample 5400111 | NCBI WGS metagenome assembly WNFX01 (sample SAMN13153363, study PRJNA577476) | soil metagenome | isolation source: 40 cm soil or saprolite under grassland replicate 1 | place: USA:California | collected 2016-06-15 | reverse complement strand
TTCAGTTTAATGTCTGCAACCGATTGCAGCCCATAAGAATGCACATGTCGATTTAATTCGGATAGTTCGGAGCTTGAGAATGGCAATATCAGATGAAAATTCAGTTTAATCGCACAAATGTACCTTTCTAGCAGAGATATTGTCCGTAAAGCGAACTGGTTCAAGTCAGACCCGTCTGTTAAGTCAAGTGCCAGAATCATCCGGCTCCTTTTGACTCTAGATGTTTCCGTGATCCTGTGATTAAATGCGGCTGAGTCAATCACAAATTTTCACCAAAGGATGACTCGATGCAAGTTTAATTAATTTGAGATAAATATAACCATGCTCACCTATCCTATTAGAAAAGCATGGTTGTTCAGTCTTTTGACTGGAGTATCGCAAAAAAGGATCAGCGGGTTCTTCATCAAGAATGAGGTAGTAGAAATAAGATATCGTATCCGATTCGATTAAGCTGATTGCGGAGCCAATCACAAATTTGTTATTCTCTTTAAACATCAATAGGGGTAACGGGGGCTCGTCGTATATTGTCTTGTAGGCCGCAACTTTTGCAAGACTAGCTAGGTCTCGGAGTCTTATTGTGACATAACCTGATTTTTTATTTAGCCTCGCCTTCCTTGTGAGAGTTGCAGGGAATTTGTCAACATTGATTATGGGCGTATAAATGAAGCTCGGATTAACGACTGAATCAACCACGTCAACTTCCTCTATCGCTCCGGTGATCCTGTATGCCATATACTGACCGTATTTCCTTTCTTCGCTTTTTGCAAAATAGATTACAGGTCTCCCCTCTATAAAATCCGTTTGAACCGCGAAGACAAATTGTTCATCTAAAACCAACGAGAATGCGGGCATCGGGGTGCGCTCCAATGCGCAGACTAGCCTACCAAAATTATTTAAATTCAACAGTTCTACATAGCATGGAGACTTGAGTCGCAATTTTACTACTACTACTGTACGTGCTATTTTAAGTCATTCGAACTTCTCCCTAGTTCTGGAGCAACTCGAGGATGCTAAATCCAGGCAATTAGAATTGTCAATTCTAGCCAAAATCCCAATTGGAATCCCACAGATATAATCTTACTGTAGAGACGTATATATGACTGTTAGTGAATGTTCCTCATCGCAGCACACTGCAGCACTTTTGCTTTGGATTATTGTTTCTTTTTGAGACAAATGTATAATAATATTTTGAAACAAAATGGGAAGATGTACCTGAGTTTGTGCAAGCTGTGCACAGCACTTTACGAGAAGATATACTGCGAATAGACACAATACGAATTTACACGATGGAAAAGGCATTATTGTTCGGATACTGGATTATGTCGTGGGAAGAGTAAGTGGATTATACCTGTCACAAGATCCCTTGGCGTATCGACGTGAAAGGGACCATGAAAAAGTGGACCGTCATTAGGCTCACGTTATAAAAGTAAGAATTTCTGGTCTAAAGTAATTGCAGACAGTAGTAATGCTATGACAAGTGAAAGGAGTAAAACATCGCTATCGTGCAAGAACAATATCGAAAACAATTATTCGGACCCCCTTTCGCAACCTCCCCGTAAATCAGACGATAAAGGTTCATTCGTTGACCCTGTTCAAGAATTTATTCGCACAAATTTGAAACTTAAAGAACTTAACTTTTTAGTGAATAAATATTATTCCCCAGAAACTGCAAGTAATATCCTAGGATTGGCTAGTTATCATCATAGTCACGGAAATGATGATTTTTTCGAGAGAAGCTTGCTATTCCTTCGCGAATTACACAATGGAAATTCCTTTGATAACTCCGGCGCCCGTAAAGCGAGGCTAGAAATATTATATCCTGGATTTGATCCGAATTTGTCGTTACCAAAGCCAGATAGCAAAGATCCTACCGCCGAGCATAAGCAAGCTAAAGAAAAGCTAGTGGAAATAGAAGTGTTACGGCCATATTGTCCTCCGGAATATGTACAGAAAGTCGTCATATGTTTAATTGAAGAATGTAACAGATCAGGCAATTACCGTATTTTAGATGAGGTCTTAGAAAACCATAGAAACAATGTGAGCCGGGGTTCTACTTACGACGATGAGGTAAAGATGTAATCACAATCATGTGAAAAAATAAATTCAATCAAGCAAGAGTAGAGAGTGGTCGAACGATCGGGAGAAAAAACCTAAAGCCTCAATCTTGTACAGTACGTGGCAGTACTACCTCATGTCTAAAAAACGGATTTGGAGGTATATTCCCTGAATTATGGTTTTCGATTGTATGCAGTCTCATAAAGTAACAGCCGAAGCACTGCTGTCTCGTCGGTCAACGATTTGAGTGAGGTCTGCCCCCGTCCCTATAAGAGTAACTGCAAGTCCCGTTTCTCCTTCTATATCTTCGACAAAGTTTTGCGCTTCTCTCGGTAGTTTTGAGAATTCCCTCACTCCAGCGGAATTTGGAAATATGATGTCTAATTTAGTGATCGCAATTTGCGTCGCGCCATTTAGCCTTATTGCCTTTTTGGCAAGAATTGGGTCGAACGGCGAAGCTCTTCTTTGCCTACCTGTCACACTCCCGTACTCTAACCAACCCCTAGCTTTAGCGACATCACTCGTAATCTCATCCTTCAACGGACCCTTTCCTACCCGCGTTACATAGGCTTTGAAAACGATAAGGACATCATCCACTTTTTTTGGCCCAAGTCCGACATCAGAACATATCGCAGAAGCGGTGACGTCCTTGGAGGTTACATAAGGGTAACTTCCGTGATATAGCGAAAGAAAGGTTCCCTGCGTACCTTCGACTAGAACGCTTTCGTTCTTATCCAGAGCGGTGTTGACAGTGTCACTAACCTCCCCAATAAAAGGCGTTAATTCTGGAATCTCTTTAGCGACTTTGAGAACCCGAAGAGCCCTGTCTGCATTAGCAGGACCTGTGCCTGTTCCCGTAGTGCCTATCTTATTTTTCAGATGGGGGCCAACAATGTCTCTTTGGATATGTGCTTTCTCTATTATTCCACATTGCGAATCAATCAAAGTTCTATCAAACACGCCAAACGATTTGATTTCATCTAATAATATATCGGGATCAACTAAAACGCCAGCTCCGACTAGTAATTGTGTTGTAGAATTCAAAGCTGCACTAGGCAACATCCGAACTTTATATATCTTGCCTTCATGGCAGAAGGTATGGCCAGCATTAGGACCTACTCCGCCTCTCACTGCAATGACAGGGTTTTCCTTCTTGGTAAGATAGGCTACGATTTTGCCCTTACCCTCATCTCCGAAGAACCCTCCCACTATGACAAGACATGGCATATGGGGACTCTTCAGACCCGTGAATATTTAAGCCTAGTTTAGCCAGGACTGAATAATTATTTACCAAATAGGGCGTGGTTTCATAGAATTAAATATTGCATGGCAAGCAATCTTACCTTCAGTGAGATCCGGTTCTAATGCAGCCGTGAATATCATACATATTCTGGCAGACCTGCCAGATTTTTTGCGAGAACCAGTTCTTCGTAAGAAACTTCAGGAATTTTATATATATGACGAATCTGATAAGCGCGAAACGATATCTACGGCGCTAACTGCCGCCTCTTCTTTTGAAGCAAATAAGCTCAACGTGTTAGTGAAGTCTTGGATGGAAGTTCTATCCGAATTGGATACTGGCAGAATACTTACAATGCTAACACTTTACTGTGACGAAATTTTGAAGGACCGCTCTGTACTAGAGAAACTAAATTTTGACAGTGTGGTTCAGGCCTTTATCACTTTAGATGAAGTAAAAAAAGTAAAATTCATTTATTGCCTAAAGGAGGCTATGTTCTCTGTACCAAATAGGCACAAAATTATACAAATGCTGCCCATCACCGCAAGAGAGATCTTGGAAATTAAATAATAAATGCTGCCGTCTTATTGCGGGGGACGCTTATCAGGATTTTTCTGTAGTTCGCCTTCTGATTTTTCCAAACCAAAGAATGTCTTTTCGTATTTTCGAAGCGCTTTCCTGTGCTCAGGTAGGGACATGTCCAGTCTCATCTCATTCATTACCATAACAGCATAATTAGTCCATTCCTTCCAACACTCCGGACAAGAAGGATATGCTTCAGAGCCTGGATCATCGATCAATTTTTCATCAAACTCTTTTCCGCATTTGAGACACACTTTTACCATCTGGGAACATGCATTCTCCAGGTTATTTTATTCTTTATATCATTTCTACATCCTATCGGGTTATATTTTTTCAGTTATCTCTCGTTTTATTATACGAGTGAAATTTTTTTACATGTTCGCGCATCTGTTCCATACCATCGAATTTCGCGTTGCAGGGCTTGCACTCATAAAATAGCCCTTTTCCATGTATTACTTGAAGGTGTTGCATCAGCGCCTCGACTTTCCGAAATTTCGCACCGCATCCATCACAGATGTGCCTTTTGAAGATATCTATCGTTGTCTAAAGCCTTGCCTGATTTTGTGTGTCCCAACACTTTCTACATAACTGGCCTTCAATATTCCATTTTGGTTTTGGGTTGTACCGAATAAATGCCAATCTAGTACTACAAACTGTACAATAGTTCAGCTTTTTCTCATAGTCTAGGGCTTGCTTTTCAAAACAACTATTGCAGAGCATACTCTCGCGTTCCATATTCCATTGCCATCTTGGTTTATTTTTATCTGTTTCAAGCACGAGCTCTTTTTTACAGAGACTGCAGATGTCAGGGGCTTTTGCGAGCCTAGCCTTCTCTTCTTGTTGTCTTAGAATAAATTCCTTAGTCATTTCTATATGACAACTACTGCAGAAGACCCCTTGGATGTTCCATTCGGGACGAGGTTTATATGTATGACTTAACTGCTTATCACAATTACTGCACCGGAGGAGCTCTTTCTTCCTAAAAAGATGCAAATTTGTTTACCTGGTAGAGGTATTGTTATTTTCTGATACTAAAACTTACTCAATAAAAATTAGCATGGGAAATTTATTCGGTTTCTGTCGCACTTTAGGTTGGTTGGTCATTAGTGAAGCTGTTTTGTAGCACCATAAGGTCGCTATTGGCTAATTAGTTCATCACGCTCATTTATTGCCTGTTGTGTAAATTCTATCTGCTTCGATTCATGTATTCTAACTAGGAGACATGTTTTTGCGAGTGTAGCAAGAGAATCATTACGGATTCCGTGACTACTAGCAAGACTTGCAATTCTTTCAGCTTCTTTATATACTTCTGCGGTTAATCTAAAGAAACTTGTTTAACATCTTCTGGCATAATAGTATAGAACATTCAACCTCAATATAAACCAACACTTCTATACATACGCTGTAGCACCATGCTAGCATCATTTAATCGATTGCTAGCAAATTGCTAGAATGTAATCGCGGACGTTAACAGGATCGACTCAATTCGCGCCAAATCCGCGCGGATTGTATCGAAATTCGGTGCGGATCGTATCATTTTGACAACCTACGCTTATAGTGCAGGGTACTAGTGTCCATTTTATGATCCGTTACGGATTTAGGGAAAATCCACGCGTAAACGTAAACGTATACGCGGACGTATACAGAAGTGACTTAATTCACAGTCGGTCCGCGCGGATCGTATCGAAAATGGGTGGGGATTGTATCATTTTAGCATCATCACCTACTATCAGGCACTATGTCATTCTTTGTCAATCCATGAAACATTCAGTGCGAATCCACGGACAATTTTTGGTTGCATTTTGTGTTGATTCAATGCATACTTGGCTTCTGCCAAATGCACTTTTTCAAGCTCGGCAAGATGGAAAGCTATGACCTTTCGCTCAGTGTTCAATTCTTGACAGCCTCATGCGATTTTTCAGACGTAGCCTTTTACACTACCGCCATCATGAGCCGGCTTAACACCGTTCTTCATCAAGGCAACGAGCCGTTAGATTAACTGAACCACTATTCAGGTTCTGTTAATTTAACGGGTCACGAGCGAAGGTGTTAACCGTCGGGTCACGTATTTGCTGGGTTGTATCTGTCATCGCCTTCATTTCGCTGGCTGTTCTGTCTGTCTAGTTGATCTAATTCGTCTCTGTCTTGTTGCTTTTTTAATTCGTTGGCTAATTCTTTGATATTCGGGCTTTTCTTCCTGTTCAAGTAGAAATCATATCCTATCAGTCCAACGCCTGAAATTACGCCAATTATTACGATAAATTGTAGAGCTGAAATGGCTATATGCGATGCAGATTGAGCAGTCGCATGATAAATATCCGCTCCTAGGCTTTGTAAATATCCTGTAATTATTTGGGTCATGATGAAGGTGAAAGCGAGAATTGCTATTCCACTTGCTGAGAATTTCCTTTTATAAAATGCTGGCGTGTCTCAGTGGATGAGAGCTACTATATTTATTCATATTTCCGTGAAGCGTTTTCAATTACCGTTTTCCACGTATTTTTGCCTTCTATTTTTATACCACATACATCGGCGGGCGTCTTTCCTCTCAACGCTTCATGCGGTCTGAAGAAATTATGATAAATTTGGTAGCCCTGTAGAATTTCTGTATCAGCTTTCTTCAAACCGCGCATGACCTTTTCTCTGTCTCTGAGCTCGCCGTTCATCCGTTCCATTTTTGAATTATTATGGTCACCTTGAATCCGAATATGACGGATATGCCTCGTTGTTGGTAATCTGTGTGTAGCAAATTCTTTTTTGAAAGCAACATGAAAATTTGGCGCGCCATCGCTGATGAGCGTATTTGGTCTTTTACCCGCTATCTCTTTGGCATGTGCGAAAAGTGGCTGAACGTCCGCTATATTTTTGGTGTCTGCCACTTGTTGTGCAATCCAAAAGCGGGTTTCGTCATCCATGATAGCATAGAGATATTTCATATTGCCCTTCACCTTCAGATATAGCTCGTCTGTTCTCCAAACATGAGACATTCGGTGTGATTCTAGCTAAATAGGTTTCCATTAAATTCACATATTTTTTTATCCATTCGTAGACAGCGACATGCGTGATTTTTACGCCTTGCAATTTCAAGAATTTTTGAACGTTTCTGAATGATTCACCCGTGAAATACAATTGTAATGCAGACGTAATGATTTGCGGGCTCAGATGCATTCTGTCAAATCCTATATTAAATGAAAACCGCTTACCGCAATCTTTGCATAAATATCGCTGTATGTCATTTTGTTTGTTGTGTCTTATGGCTTTCTTGACAATCTTATCAGAATTACAGAAAAGACATGCGATAGAAATCGGCGCGATGACGATTTCTTTTTTGACCTGTTCTCGTAGAGCATAGCTAAATTCGACAGCATGAATGTGTTTACATTTGACACCTCTGTAATTATGGTCAGGACATGAACAAACCCAGCCGAGGACACTCAAATGGACATGGTATTTGCCGCCGTTGGATTGAGAATTTACAACATATTTCTTTTCGTTAATTCTTTTAACAGAGCCGTCTGCTTGTGCTATTAATTGTCCTTTTTCTTGTCGGTTGATATATTGCATGTTTAGGTGCCTAATATGTATTAGGTGCCTAAGTATTTAAGGGTTTAGGCTCCTAACGTTAATTAAAGAGGAAGAAGAATAATAGAATGAACGTGAAATTACAGAAAAGATTCAATCGTAGGGTAGGCGATAAGGAATATTCTAAATGGGTAGTGGTCTTGCCTGATAATGAAGTGAGCCAGCTAGGCTGGAAAGAAGGCCTTGATTTAGAGATAAATCGGACCAAAAATGGCACTTTAGAGCTCAAATCGAGGGCAAAGATTCCCATGAAAATTAAGGCGTGAGAGAAATGGTAAATAAAATATTCAATATCAAAGGTGATAAAGGAAGTATTTTCGAAGTAGGTTTACGCCCAGGAATCCTCGGCAAGGCAAAGCGATTTCAAGTGAAAACAGATCCACTCAATATAGAAGAAGAAGAAATAGTACGGGTCATTGTCAGCGGATCTTCCTCTAGCATCACGGCGTTTCATAAATATATTAAGGACCATGACGTGCGCATTAAACCTAGAGGGGCCATGTATGAGGTTACCGATCTTATACCTTACAAGGGGCCAAAAATAGATTGGAATTATCTCGGTTTATCTTCAATTTCTGAGCAAATTGATAAGGGGTTCAATGGAGCTACGTCGGAGCTCGGAAAAATAGACAGCAATATTTCTACTGTCAACAATGAATTGTCCTCTATTAAGACCAAGCTAGGAGAGCTTGATAACAAATTTGGTTCTATTGGAACCACGTTAAGTGAAATCAATACCAAAATAACCAAGCCATGACCCGACGGTTAACACCCCTGCTCAGGACCCGTTATGTTAACAGAACCACTATTCACAATATTTTAATAAAACTGTTGTTTATTCGACTTTAGGTATTAGATTATGAAGAAGATCGAAGCGGTATTTCCGGCTGTGAGACTATCCCAAGCGTTTGCAGCTCTTGAGAAGGAAGCGATTGGAGGTTTAACTTACTTCGAATCGAAAGGAAGAGGACAGGCAGCTAGACCTCAGATAACAACTGGGAGGGGGACTTCAACTTTTATCCCAGAATTTAATGCGAACTCGACTATGATCGTTGTTGTAAAAGATTCGCTCGTAGACAAAGTTGTGAACAAAATTCTAGAGGCAACAGGTACCGGCATGGCGGGAGAGGGAAAAATCTTCGTGTCGGACGTAGACGATGCAGTAGATATTGGATCGAAGACTCGTGGTGAATCAGCTATTTAGATAGTTATCATGACTTTACTCTGCTCGGAACTTAATCCTGGTTCCCAGTCATTGAATAAGAGTCAAGTGAAGATTTGCGAAAAAACTGCTACTGCAATACTCCCGTGAATTTCAAAGCGTTTAGGAGCGCGATGGTTATAGCAAAGCATAGCATGGGTCTCCATGGCATAGCAGGCAATTTTGGTGCAGAGAGCTTTATCTGATGATTATCGATAATATTAGCAATGTAATCTCGAACTTTGGCGTTCCAGATTCGATATTCTATACTATGCTTCCGAAGAATAGACTCGATTTCATAGATAACCGGCGCCCTAACTGAACGGATATGCTGGATATATCTTCTAGAAATTTCTACTTCAGCCTGAATCGCAATTAAGCCTTGCTGATGTACTTCCAAAAGCCTAACATGCATTTCCCAAGGTTTGCTTAGTTTCTTGGCGAATCCATTACCTATCTGAAAAGGTTTTTTATTCTCAAATTTAACACGCCTGAAACCCTCCGAAATTAGAGTCCTTATTATTTCGTCTTTTTTTATTCTTACCATCAAGCTTAGATGATCGAACTGAATTTCCTCGTGACGTATGAGATCATGCAGTCCTTTTACTACGCTTATCCGCCTAGGGTATCTCGTCAGGAATTCAGACATGAATTAGCAATCCCACATGTTCAATATCTCGGACAATTAAAACGCTAAGAGATCATATAAATTGATCATGTATCAAAAAACGGTCAACTTTGTAGTCCCCTTAGGTAGAGATCTTGATCTGCTTTGACCGTCGTATCACGCCATGAGAGTTTCCTGTCCGTAGAAGTTACTCCTATTCCTCGTATGACAGCAGCAGGTATCGATTCATTACCCTCGCCCATAACTGCGACGGCCATTGTAGCTAGACTATCGGAGATGGCCTTAAAGCTAACTCTAAGAATTCGTCCAAATAGGTCCCTATTTCCCCTTTGGTCTTCAGTAGGTTCGAATCCTGCATTCGCAATCGCCACGCCTATAGTGCCTATTCGTCCAGGCATCAAACGACTGTCTGCTACCACAATCCTAACGTTAGTGTTCATGTCAATGAGGAATTGTCTTCTCAGGTTATCAGCGGTCTTGAAGGGAAGTCGTGGATATAATACAACGAAACCCTTGGGTACATTGGATTTATCGATGCCGGCATTAGGGGCCAATATGCCGTCCTTCATAGATAACAAAAAACCGGGCACCCCTTTGAATACGTAATCGGCTTCTCTGAATGTAAGCTCAACGATTTTTTCGTTTATGTGGTATGAAGTACTAACGACTTTAGCTTTTTCGCTGGACTTTACTTTCTTGAGGTTTAATACCGAACCCTCGCTCATTGAAATGTATTTGCTTGAAACCACGAGAATATCATTTTCTTCGAATTCAAAACCGGACATCCTGAAGCTTTGATATAGATCAAATTTGGCAGTCTTTACTGGGACCAGGATTGGTATTATTTCCAAGTGAACTAGATGCTATGCTCTTTCTTCCCATTTTTGTCTTTTTTTCCTTGCAGAAGGTTTTAATCCGTCAGTCGTCCCGGATATTCTGCAAGGCGAACCCATTTGTCCATGACAATTACTGAAAAAATACTTGCCCGGGCTAGCGGCAAGACGAGAATACAAGCCGGAGATGTAGGCTTTGTAAGAGTAGATAAGGTAATGATGCACGATGTATCTGGTCCAGGCGTTATTAAAGTGTTAAGTGAGTGGGAAAAAAGGGGTATAAAATTCGAACATATTTGGGATCCTGACAGAGTCTGGATAGCGGAAGATCATTTCGTGCCTGCTGCAGACAAAGTGTCAGCTGAGAATATAATGACTCTATCGAGATGGACAAAGAAATATGGCATTAAAAAACATTTCAAGTATGGTCTTGGTCAGTATGGAATCTGTCATACGTTGTCTCATGAGGAGGCAATGGTATTGCCAGGCGAGGTTTATGTAGCTGGTGATTCGCATACAAATACTACAGGGGCGTTAGGGGCATTTGCTGCAGGTCTTGGTCATACTGATATTGCTTATGTTCTCATGAATGGCCAGATTTGGTTGAAAGTACCGGAGACAATACTTTTTGAGATTACCGGGACTAAACCAGATTACGTGATGGCAAAGGATATCATTCTGCGAATTATTGGTGATATAGGAACCGATGCCGCAAACTACAAGGCTATGCAATTTTCAGGTAACATCGTTAAAGAAATGAGTATGGACGAGCGTCTTACTCTTACCAATATGACAACTGAAGCCGGAGCGAAAAATGGTATAATCGAGCCGGATGCCGTGACGGAGTCATACCTACGGGAAAGAACTAACGCATCCTATTCGCCAATCTTGGGCGATACTGAGGCTAAGTTTTCTGAAGTATTATCCTATGAGATAGACAAATTAGAACCCACGGTCGCCAGACCGTTTTCCCCTGGAAATATTAGTGCAGCTCGAGAGTTACAAGAAATTGAAATAGATAAAGTGTACATTGGATCATGCACAGGAGCCAAATTTGAGGACCTTCAAGCGGTGGCTAGAATACTCACGGGAAGAAAGGTAAAGGTCCGAACTGAAGTGTTACCTGCCGCCCAGTCTATCTTTATCAAAGCGGTAAGAGGAGGGTTAGCCAGTGTATTTCTCGAAGCCGGCGTCGTTATCGGACCGCCGACATGCGGCGCTTGCTGCGGAGCTCATATGGGGGTCTTGGCTGAAGATGAGATATGCGTCAGCACTACAAATAGAAACTTTCCAGGAAGAATGGGGCATGTCAAGTCAAGGACGTATCTAGCATCGCCTATGGTCGCTGCAGCTTCTGCGGTGAGAGGAAAGATAACAGATCCGAGGGACATATAGTAGATTGAATTCAATAAAGGGCAGAGTTCATAAATATGACTCGTCAAACATCGATACTGATGTTATCATTCCGGGGCAGTATCTAAAAATTCATGACCCCAAAGAATTGGCAAAACATGCAATGGAAGGTATAGATCCGGAATTTCCACATAAAGTTTCGCAGGGTGATTTTATGGTATGCGGGAGTAACTTCGGCTGCGGATCGAGCAGAGAGCATGCCCCCATAGCTCTTTCTCAGTTGGGTATTAAAGCGATTTTAGCCCCATCATTTGCAAGAATTTTTTACAGAAATGCCATAGACGGAGGGTATTTACTTCCCATAGAAATCGAACATCAAACTTTGGGAAGACTTTTTGACAAAGACGAGCTTGAAATCGATCTCAATCAAAATAAAATTGTGAACCTAACAAGGAATCAATCTTATGCGATGTTGCCGTTTCCGAAATTGGTAGCGAAGATAGTGGAGGCAGGGGGATTGATCTACTACAGAAATGCCGAAGAAGGGTAGACTAGAAGAGATTTTCAGCAAAGCAATCTATTCCGACGATCCCAAACTCTATTCAGTCTATTATCGAGATTTCGATTCAGTGCTCGAAGTTCCACTCTCAGAATTCGTAAGGGCTTCTGAAAATTTTGAGCTCATACCAGCAAGTAGGGTTATGAGGATCACAAAAGATGGAAAAGTACTATATTCTAAGAAAAAGCCTTACTGCTAAACAAAGCTAAGAATAATACACTTATTGAATTTCCGACAAAAAATTAGGAAGTTCGTACGTCTCTATAGTTTTTGCTAGCTATGGACCAAGCGTAGTAGGCTGTGGAGGCTTGCTGCTTTTACTGCTAGAACCGCTTGTACTGTTGCTGGTAGTGAGTTTTTTCGGGACAGCAGGTGGAGCGGCAGCCATTGCGCTCTGCACGTTGTTTACTGTTTTAGCTGGTTGAGCAACTGCGTTCACAGTGTAGGTCACAGTAAATGGCGAAGTTGCATGCAGTAAAACAGCATTGCCAGAGAATGGGACTGAACCTGAAGCTCCCGACGGAGACAGGTCAACGACAGCAATAGGCATACCATTGTAATTGGCAGTCTTCACAGCTCCAAAGGTCTTTGATGCAAGTGCTGATGTATTCCCAGGGTTGTAAGCGTGCCAAATCTCAACATTTACACCTCTGCTTGCGGTATAGGTGAGCACACCCGAATATACTGCACCGTCAGCTCTTGGTTTGAGGACCGCTGCGACATTTTCTTTCGCATGACTTGGTCCTAATGGGCTTACTTGTGAGGAGGCTGTTCCTTGCCACACAATGCTTTGACCTACAGCAGGTCCCTCTGAGGCTGTATTATTGGTCGTTGGTGCTGCGCTTGTTGCATTTGTTGGTCCAGCGCTTGTTGCATTTGTTGGTCCAGCGCTTGTTGCATTTTGTGCCAATGCACGTTGTGATAACTGCGTCCCTACCATAGTGAAGGATGTAAGGAGTATTGCTGAAATTGCAATTGCCGTCATTGCCGTTACGGTTGCGTACGTATTTTTATGCATTAGAGCCCAGAGACTAGGTATGAAATTTATTTGTTTCCGTCCTATATTCAGAAAATTCGTTAGGTTTAATTTTCTATATTGAATTTACATATAATTGCAGAATATTAGGACTTGCTAGTTACACTTTACGCTCCTTTTTTTACAGCTTCGATATGACATTCGTGACCTCTGTGTTCCTTATCTAGCATAGCAGCCTCTTCCTTCGAAATGGGAAACCGGCCATCGTCAAGATAGGATTCTCCTTCTTTTTCCAATATAACCTTTTGACACTTATCACATACCAACTGCTGAACTACCATATATTGGATATATTTGCAAGAAGAATATTTAGACCATTCTTTATAAAATACCCAAATCAAGGGAAGTCAAAGGCTTGCTCATAACTCGTTTTGTGTAAGTTGGCTATTTACTATGCTTAGCAAGTTTTAATAGAATTTTCCTATTAATTATATAGGATGTCGAAGGAGGACTCTGAGGATAAAAGTTGTGCGTATTGCGGTAAGGAGTTCTCGAATGGTGGATGGCCATACGTAGAAGGAGATTCTAACAGAGGTGTTTCAAGGATAGAGCATTTTTGCTGTGAGGAGCATAAGATTAAGTTTCTAAGTTCCAGGTAGCAATCCTTGTTACTAGGTTCAAGATACTCCTTCACCCAACAAAACCAATGTTGTTTTAATCCTTTATTCTACTAATATATAGACCGAATTGTCCTGTATTTTGGTTTTGTAAGTTTTCAGTGGCTCTTCTGCTGGTAGATTTTGTGGAGTGCCATCTTCCAGTTTAAAAGAAGACATATGCAGAGGACATGTGATAGTTCCTTCGTCCTCATTCATGAATCCTGTTGACAAATCAGCATACGCATGGGTGCAGATTCTGTCTGTAGCATAAACCCTATCCCGTATCCTTGATATCAATATTTTTTTTTCATTAAAATCAAAACCTACGAGCTCGGAATTGTTCAATTCTTTCACTTCACACGCTTTTATCCATTCTGGCATAATATAATCAAGACTTATCTGTACTTATAGTGCTTCTCAAAAATATCCTGCGTTTCTCGATATCTAGACTTTTCGACTTCAAGAATCTGTTCCATTGCTTCATCTGTTTTAAGAATGAGGGATTTGCCTGACCATTTGTTCTCAATCAAGTAATTAATCCATGCTCTAATAGCCGGGCCCATCTTCCTTGATAACGGTTCAAGAAAACCACTAACAATTTCGCGCTTTGCACCTTCTCTACTCAGTCCTCTTGACATTAGATAGAAAATTTGATTTTCGTCCATCTGCGCTACTGATGCAGAATGTGTAGCTTTTACTTCATTTGTCTCAATCTCAAGGCCTGGAATTGCATCTGATTTTGCACCCTTATCGAGTAGGATTGCGTGCCCTGCTAAATACGACTCGGAAGCCTTTGCTTCCTTGCCTATTTTTATCATACCCTTAAACAATGACTTTGACGTATCTTTCATAACGGATTTGACAAGTACTCTACCCGTTGAGTTTCTTCCATAATGAATCAGATTTGATGTCACGTCGAACGACTGATTCCCAATTCCAAAAATAATTTCAACATCCTCTGCAGAGGCTCCTATACCTTTCATTATGCTGTCAACCTTGTATCTTGACATTTCTGCACCAAACATTCCAAGATACCATGACATCTTCCCGTCTCTCTCAATGAAGGCCTTCCTATTTGAGAAATTAATAGTGTTTCTGCTCATCGCTTGTAAAGTTACCATTTCTAGATGGGCATTGGGGCCGACATGGGATTCGATCAACTCAAAATAGGCTTGTTGAACCGTTTCACTGCCTTCCATCTGTGGAGCATATATCTCCTCGACCACGGTCGCCTTTGAGCCAACATCTGCAATAACAATAATCCGCGCTATCGAAGAAGACCCATCATCTGCCAAAGAATTAATAATTCTAATCGGATCCTCAATCATGACATTTCTGGGTATATAGATGAACAGACCCGATTGAAAGGCCGACGCTTCTAATGCGAGGAATTTATCTTCACTATAATTGAGGCGATTGGAGGTTAGCTGACTTCTGATAAGATCCTCATATTTTATCACTGCCTCTTTAAGGTCCGAAATAATAACCCCCATTTGTGAAATTTTTTCTGGGATCACTATATTATTTATCGAAGATCCTATTCGCAAAACACTAGCACCTTGTTCTGGTTCCTTCAGGCGATCACGAAGCTCCTCGTACGGTTGAAAATTATTGATTTGGTCAGGTAGCCGGACACTTTCTGGTCTAAGACGATTTGCATCAGAATATTTTGAATATAGTGGAGAGACCTCCGCTGGGAGAGCAGTGTATTTCGAAAATGCCTCTCCTCTCATTTCACTTAGCCATGTAGGTTCTCTATTCTCCTCTGTTATAGAATTTATATAATCTCTATTAATAGATGATAAAATCACCGGTTTATTGACCGCCTTTGAGAAAAAAAGAAGCGAAATGATCCTTTCTAGCCGACTGAGCCTTCCATTTCAAGCTTTACTAATCTATTTAGCTCGACTGCATATTCCATAGGCAACTCCTTTGTGAAAGGTTCCATAAAGCCACCAACGATCAGAGAAAGGGCATCGGATTCTGAAAATCCTCTACTCATCAAATAAAAGATTTGATCCTCACCTATCTTTCCGACTGTAGCTTCATGGGAGATTGTGGCATCTTCTTCATTTACTTCGACATACGGATAGGTATCGGTCCTCGAGTTCTCGTCTAACAACAATGCATCGCATCTTACATTTGACTTCACCCCTGTGGCACCCTTTGCTACATGGAGTAGACCTCTATAGGTTGTTCTACCAGAATCCTTGCTAACTGACTTGCTTGTTATTCTCGAGGTTGTGTTTGGCGCCAAGTGTACTGCTTTTGCACCAGCATCTTGATGTTGACCAGAACCAGCGAAAGCGACTGAGATGACTTCGGCATGGGCATTCTTCCCTAGCATATACACGCCTGGGTATTTCATGGTTAATCTGCTACCAAGGTTTCCATCAATCCATTCAACGGTGGCATTCTCATAGGCATATGCTCTCTTTGTTACCAAGTTGTAAACATCTTTACTCCAGTTTTGAATCGTTGTGTATCTGATTTTGGCCCCTTTCTTTGCAATTAATTCCACAACCGCAGAATGCAGCGATTCTGTTGAGTAGACCGGAGCAGTACAGCCTTCGATATAATGGACCTCAGAACCTTCGTCCGCGATTATCAAAGTTCTCTCAAATTGACCAATATTTTCAGCATTGATTCTAAAGTATGCTTGAAGCGGAAGGTCAATTTTGACATGCGGAGGAACATAAATAAACGACCCACCTGACCACACAGCGCTATTTAATGCCGCAAATTTATTATCCTCGGGTGGAATGACTTTTCCAAAATGCTTTTTCATAAGTTCTGGTTGTTCTTTGACTGCTGTATCGGTATCAATAAATATAACACCTTGTTTTTGAAGGTCTTCTCTCAAATTATGATATACTACCTCGGACTCGTACTGAGCACCCACACCAGCGAGGAACTTTCTTTCTGCTTCTGGAATACCAAGTTTCTCAAAGGTATTTCTGACAGATTCCGGTACGTCGTCCCAGCTTTTGCCTTGCTTTTCTGAAGCCTTTGCATAATAATAGATATTTTGAAAATCAATTTTCGACATATCGCCACCCCAGTTCGGCATCGGTTTGCTCATGAATACATCGTAGGATCTCAGTCTAAAGTCTCTCATCCAATCTGGTTCGCCCTTTAACTTACTGATCTCTTCAACAGTGCCCCTAGACAATCCCTTCTTGCTCAGGTAGACATAGAGTTCAGTAGAATCCTTAAAGTCAAACTTACTATAATCCATATTGAGTTCTTTAGTAGCCATTATCATTATAACACCGTTATGTTTTATATATATTTTGGGGTAATGGTTCTGTCAAGTCTCAGTCGAATACCTAGTCCTGTAAATTTTCGTCGGATGCGTTAATTTCTTATATGAAATTGTTCAATTTTGCCCGTAATATGATAAATATGGTCTACCACCATATATAAAGAATCCTTTTTGGGCGAAGGGATATTTTTCTTTTCACCATTTCAAGATATAAATAAGTGCTCCGCGAGGCAGGTTGAATAATTTGCTGGTTTAGTCTCTTGATATGCTTGAGGGTTTTCCAAGTAAAGCCTGATTGACCTAGCGGGCTAGCTCCGTTCAATTCACCACTACAGCTGATCAATATTATGAAAACCGTCTTATTTTATTATACGTCTTAGCGGTACCGATGCACGCTCAGCAGCATTC
>WNFX01005764.1_pt1 | contig 17344 bp, 14 predicted proteins | sample 5400111 | NCBI WGS metagenome assembly WNFX01 (sample SAMN13153363, study PRJNA577476) | soil metagenome | isolation source: 40 cm soil or saprolite under grassland replicate 1 | place: USA:California | collected 2016-06-15 | reverse complement strand
CGAGCTGAACCGGAAACGTGGCCGGATGCGGTCGCTCCTTTTCGCGGCTCTGAATTGTTTCGTAAGGAATGAACCAGGTATTGCCCCGACAGCGGGCGTCGCGCCCGTGCGTGTGCGACCAGCGAGCGATGTTGCTCTTGTCTTGATAAGGGACACCGAGCGCGAGCCGGTCGACGTCGATCTTCCCGCCGACGGTGAAATGAAAAATGTATTCGTGGCAGTCGTTCAGGAATCTTTTCGAACTAATCGGTTTAAAGTGTCCGAAGGTCCGATCGTCAATGGCAATCGACTTGATCCAATGAATGGTGTTTTGCAGAACGAAGAGATCGCGAAGGTGAAAAACAATTTCGTGCGGAAGCATCGGGTTTGACGGCGACGAACCAATGTTGAGGAAAAATGAGCCGCCCGGCTTCAGAACGCGCCGAACCTGCGCCGCCCAGTTCGCGCACCAGTTCAAATACGAACGTCGATCTTGCCGGTCAGAATATTTTCGATATCGAACGCCAAGATTGTAAGGCGGCGAAGTAACGACAAGATCGACATCTTCATTAGGCAAATGCGCCATGCCTTTGACGCAATCCTCTGGGCGCAAGTCGAATTGGGTCACGGCAGAAAAGTGACCGAACAAATTCGATTCGTACAGCGAATTCGTTATTGTTTAGGCAATGTCGGACAAACCTTCCAAGCTGAAGATCGCGGACCGCGAGTTCACGTCGCGCTTGCTCGTCGGCACGGGGAAGTTTGCTTCAAACGAATTGATGCGGGATGCGCTGGTGGCGAGTGGGACCGAAATTGTGACGGTGGCGCTGCGGCGCGCCGATCTTTCCGGCAAGCACGATCCGTTCGCGAATATTCTGGATTTTATCGATCCGAAACGCTTTCTGCTTTTGCCAAACACGAGCGGAGCACGCACCGCCGAAGAGGCAGTGCGGCTGGCGCGTTTGGCGGCGAGCGCCGGTTTGCCCAGATGGATCAAGCTCGAGATCCATCCCGATCCGCGTTATTTATTGCCGGATCCGGTGGAAACACTTGCCGCGGCTGAAATCCTCGTGAAAGAAGGATTCACGGTGCTTCCGTACATCAACGCCGATCCGGTGCTGGCGAAACGTTTGCAAGACGTGGGCACCGCCACAGTGATGCCACTGGGCTCGCCAATCGGCAGTAATCGTGGGATTGAAACCCGGCCACAAATCGAAATCATCATTGAGCAGGCGACGGTACCGGTCGTTGTCGACGCGGGTTTAGGAGCGCCAAGTCAGGCCGCTGAAGCGATGGAAATAGGCGCAGACGCAGTTTTGGTGAATACCGCGATCGCGATCGCGTCTGATTCCGTCCGCATGGCGCAAGCATTTAAAAAGGCGATCGAGGCCGGCCGTGAAGCGCACGAAATCGGTTTGGGCGAAACGCAATGGACGGCTTCGCCGACGAGTCCCCTGACTGCATTTTTCTCGAGTCAGGCGCAGTCCGGCTGAAAAAACTTGCGCGCAACAATTCCATTTGCGCTGTGTTCAAACGTGGAGATAATCACGTCCCCAACAGCCCCCGCGGCATTAAACTAGCTGCTTTCTTTCCATCAACCCCCATGTTCTTATCCGAGCTAAGCCGGATTCGGCGCAGTCTGCGTACTCGCTAATCTAAAACCAGATCACAATGCGGATGGCGATGTTAAGTTTGGCGGCACCGACATCTGGGGTTTCGTCCAGCGCGGCTAATTTTAGCAGGGGCGAATCCGTAGTTCCGTCTGAATTTCGCGGCGATGTAAGAAACTTGCCCCAGACCATAACTCCAGAGCAAAGAAAGCGCTTCATCCGGCCGCTGGAACTTGACTACCCCGTGCCTGCGATCAAGCAGGTCCTGCCCGGAGGCTCTCTTGAAGCTCAAACGTTAGCGCCGACCTCAGTTGGGACCGCCGCTCCGTTGACACCGATGCCGGGTCCCGCCAGTTCGTTCGATGGCATGAACTTCAATGCCAATGGCGCCGGCCATCCACCGGATACAGTCGGAGACGTTGGCCCGAATCATTTCGTCCAAGCTGTTAACACGTCGGTAGGAATTTTTGATAAAGCAACCGGCGCAGCGCTCGCAACGTTCACCTTCGATGATCTTTGGGCCAACGCTGGAACAGGGACCTCTTGCGATACCTTTCATGGGGGCGACCCCACTGTGATCTACATCCCGCAGTACGACAGGTTTATCGTCGCGGATTTTTCCTGGAGCAACAATCAGACCGGTCCCTATTACGAGTGCGTTGCTGTTTCAAAGAGCAGTAATCCGGTCAGCGGCGGTTGGTGGTTTTATGCGATTCGGGCTGACGACGCTGCCCATCCATGGTTTCCCGATTATCCGAAGATGGGCATCTGGCCGGACGGGCTATACATGACCGCCAATATGTTCGACTGCCTGGATAGCTCCTGTAATAACGCCAATTATCGAGAGGCACGAGCCTATGCCTTCAACATCGCTGACCTGGTCAATGGCGCGATCTTGAGAAGTGTAGTAGTCGACACCAATTCCAATCATTTTAGCCTGTTGCCCAGTAATTATCGTGGGACAGCTCCGCCCGCAGGATCGCCCAATTACATGGTCGCGGAATCCGTTACTTTGTTTGCTTGGGAAGTCTACAAGTTCCATCCGGATTATGCTGTCCCGGCCAACTCGACATTCGTTGGTCCGACCAACGTATCGCAAGCCGCTTACGTCGGCGCGGCCGACCCAGTGCCAGAGCCTTTTGGTAACGATACAGACACCCTCGCTGATAGGGCGATGATGCAGAATCAGTATCGAAACATCGGGGGTGTCGAATCGCTTTGGGTCAATCACACGACCGGAACGCCGAGCGGATCAACTCCGACGGGGATACAATGGGCCCAGATCAATGTTACTGGCGGCACGATTAACACCACGCCGGTCCAACAACAGATATTTAATAACGGCCCAGACGGTCTTAACCGCTTTATGGGATCGCTGGCCGTTGATCATGTCGGGAACATGGCTGTCGGCTACACCGCTTCGAGTGCGACCATCGCACCGGACATTCGATACGCGGGCCGACTATCCACGGATCCGGCCAACACCTTGCCCCAAACCGAGGTAACAATGCTGCCATCGATCACCCGCAGCGTGCAGTTCGGGATCTGCGGCAGTTCCACCTGCACCAGATGGGGCGACTACAGCGCGATGAGTGTTGATCCGGTAGACGACTGCACTTTTTGGTACACAAACATGTACTTTCCGGTTAAGGGTTTAAATTGGGTAACCCGCATCGGCTCATTCAGGTTTTCGACGTGCTCCGCCGGTCCGACTCCGACTCCTGGCGGAACTCCGACACCAACGCCAACTCCGACGCCGCCGCCGACCGGACCAGCAGTGATGCTGAGCCCGCCACCGGGATCGACCTTTAGTTCGTCCAGCGTGACCTTCAACTGGAGCGCCGGCAGCGCCACCGCCTATTTCCTTTTCGTGGGCAGTTCGCTACACGGGGCCGATATCTACAACTCTGGAGCAGTGACGGTGCACTCGAAAACTGTAAATAACATCCCCACTGACGGGCGCACTATCTACGTGACCCTCGGCTCGCAAGTTAACGGTTCTTGGACCGCGAATAACTACACTTACAAGGCCTTTAATTCGTCGGCTACACCAGCTCCGACACCGACGCCAACGCCAACTGCTACGCCTACGCCAACTCCAACTGCCACACCGACACCGACTCCAACGCCTACGCCCACGCCCACAGCCACTCCGACTCCAGGGCCGACCGTTGCTACGCCGTTTATCTTACCGAACGGCGGTACGTTTTCGCAAAAAGTTACGGTGCACGTTTTCTGCAGCACTTCTGGAGCAACAATTCACTACACGACAAACGGAAGCACCCCCACCACCAGTTCGTCTGTTTATCCAAGCGAAGGCATCCTTCTGTCAGGCGCGGGGACTAAGACGGTCAAAGCAATCGGAGTAAAGATCGGCTTGAGTAATAGCGCGGTCGCGACGGCGACCTTCAACATTACGCCTTAGTCGAGTCGGCGCGCGTACTTGCGTCGTTGTAGAATTCAATCTGCCGCCCGCCGAGCCGACGGACGACACGCCAGCCGTTCTCCGCGGCAAACGCGCGAAGATCCTGATCGGATAGTGATCGCAAAATTCGAAGCTCCGCAGGATGGATGATAAAAATCTCCGGCTTAGTCGCGAGCCTGGTGGCGATTTTGTTGGTTAAGCCCGCGAGACCTTCAATCTTTCCCATAAACGGATCTGGGGTCTTTGCTGCGATTTTTTCCGCGCCCGGCACGAGTAGGCCACGCCGGAGCCGGCTTCGATTTCCGATTTAATTTTTCACGCAATACCAGATGCGCTTTTCGGCCTGGTGAGGCGCCGCGCACATTCGGTTTTTTCATATCGACCCCAATTAATTGTCGATCGAGCTCTACGTTGACGCAATTGGCGCGGGGAAGCTTCATCGGCTAAATTTTGTCGATGTTTTCCGAAACGATCGAGCTACGCGGCCATATCATCGATTCGCTCACCTTGCCAAAGGTGTTGGATCAGATCGTGACCCGGGGCGCTACTTTCAACATTGTCGAATTTAAGATTGGCCAAAAACGAGTTGATCCGAGTCTGGCTCGAATCGAAATCACGGCTCCGAGCCGGCCCGAGTTGGACGAGCTGATTCAGCGTTTGCGAGAGCAGGGCGCGGAAGTAAACCGCCCTCAGCTCGGCGATAAGTAGGTCTCGACCTTATGCGCGAGCTCCTGCTTTGCCCGCCGGATTACTACGGCATCGAGTACGAGATCAATCCTTGGATGAGCCGGGCGCGCGGCGCTGAAGCGGCGCTGGCGCAAAAGCAGTGGCACGGTTTGAAGAGAACGTTGTCCAAACTCGATTGCAGAGTTGAGCTCGTCCCGCCGCAGCCGAAACTGCCGGACATGGTTTTTACCGCTAATGCCGGGCTTGCCGTCGGCAAACAATTTATCCCAAGCAACTTTCGGCACAAGGAGCGCGCCGGCGAAGCACCGCATTTCGCCAGCTGGATGGAAAAACACGGCTTCCAAGTTTCCTGGTTGCCCAATGATTACTATTTCGAGGGCGAAGGCGACGCACTTTTCGGAGGCGATGTACTTTTTTGCGGTTACAAATTCCGCTCCGACATCAAATCTCACCGCGCGGTCGCCGAGATGCTCGGATGTCTCGCTGTCTCAGTGGAACTTGTCGATCCACGCTTTTACCATCTCGATACTTGTTTTTGTCCGCTCCCCGACGGCGCGGCGATTTGGTTTCCAGCAGCGTTCGACGAATACGGACAGCACGCCATTCGCGAACACGTTTCTGATCTGATCGACGTCGTACCGGACGAGGCAATGCACTTTTGTTGCAACGCAGTCGTAATTGAACGCGACATTGTTTTACCCGAAGGCGCACCCAAGCTCGTCGCTGGTCTACGAGATCGCGGCTACCGCTGTCATCAGCTCCAGATGACCGAATTCCTCAAGGCCGGCGGCGCCTGCAAATGTCTGACTCTGTTTTTGCCGCAGCGAGCTTCGATTTAGTGATAAAGTGAATAGCTATCCGTGAACGGTAATTGACAAACCCTCTATTCACCAGTCACTGATCACTATTCACCTCTTTTCCCGCTTCGCCCGCAACGCCACCTCGATTTTGCCGAGCGGCAAACAATTCATTACGTCGGCTTTCGTCAGCCAGCCTTTGCGCGCGATGCCGACGCCGAACCATAAGTCCTGCAGTCGCTCCGCACGATGTGCGTCCGGATTGATCACGCATTTGACGCCTTTCTGTTTCGCCAACGGCCACCATCGCCAATCGAGATCAAGGCGTTTTGGCGCCGCGTTTAGTTCGATCCAAGTTCCAGTCGCGGCCGCGGCCTCGAGCACGGCCGGAACATCGATAAGATAGGGATCGCGTTTCAACAGCAATCGTCCGGTCGGATGCGCCAGAATGGTGATCAACGAATTCTCCATCGCGCGGATGATTCGCTTGGTCATTTCCACTTCTGACAAATTGAAAACCGAATGGATTGACGCGACCGCGAAATCCAGTTCCGACAAAATCTCGTCGTCGAAATCAAGCTTGCCGTCGCGGAGAATGTCGCACTCGACGCCGGCAAACAGCCGAAAGCCGTCGAGTTTCTTGTTTAACTTGCGAATGGCGGCGATTTGAGACCGCAGCTTTGCCGCGTCGATGCCGTGCGCCTGGATCGAGCTTTTACTGTGCTCTGCGATCCCGAGGTATTCCAAGCCGAGTTCCTGCGCCGCGGCCGCCATTTCCTCGAGCGTGTTATGGCCGTCGCTCGCGACCGTGTGACAATGAAACGTGCCGTGCAAATTGTCCTGCTCCAGTAACCGCGGCAGCGAATGTTTTTCCGCTGCTTCGAATTCGCCGCAGTTCTCGCGCAATTCAGGCGGGATAAAATCAAGCCCCAATGCGCGATACAAATCGGCTTCGTCGCGAATCGTCGGAATCCTGGTTGTCGGCTTTCTACCTCCCCGTCCGGCTCGGACCTTTTTCGCCTTGGGATCTGGGGGCAAACGCGCCAGCCGGTATTCGTTCAAGGTCCAACCCCGCTGCAACGCGCGACTGCGCATCTCGATGTTATGTTCTTTGCTCCCGGTAAAATAATTGAGCGCGAACGGATATTCAGCCGAGCTGACAACCCGGAGATCGCATTGGATGCCCGAACGCAATCGCACACTCGTTTTCGTCGGACCTTGGGCAATGATCGATTCCGCCAGCGTATGTTTAACCAGGAATTCCGTGATCGTGGCGGGTTCCTTCGTCGCGACCACAAGATCGACATCGCGCACAATTTCCCTGCGGCGCCGGTAACTTCCGGCGACATCGACCTGGAGCGCATCGGGATGCGCCGCTAAATCTCTGCGAAGCGATTCCGTCTCGGCGGCAATCTGGCCAAACTGAAAATATCCGGAATGCTTCGCGCGTTGTTCGATTGCCGTGCAAATCTTTGTCTGCGTGGTTTCGCCAAAGCCGGGCAATTGCGCGACCCGCCCGCACTCGCACGCCTCGCGCAGTTGCTCGACCGAACTGATGTGCAGTTGTTCATAGAGCGCTTTGATTTTCTTAGCGCCGAGTCCGGAAATTGAAAACAGCTGAAGGATCGCCGCCGGAAATTCGGCCCGCAACTCCTCGAGATATTTGAGTTTTCCAGTGCCGGCCAATTCTTTGACCTTGGCCGCAATCGCTTTGCCGATGCCGGGAATTTTCGCGAGCGCTTCCTCGTCCTGAAGATCGGCCAGATTTCCGCCAAAGGTTTCCAGCGACCGCGCGGCGTTGGCGTAAGCTCGAATCTTGAACGGGTTCTCGCCTTTCAATTCGAGCAACGTCGCAATTTCCTCCAAAACCTGGGCGATTTGCGATTTCGTCATTCCCTTGAACCGTTACCGAAGATTTTGAACATGGCGAACCAGCCGCTTAAATTGATCGAGTGTCCGCGCGACGCCTGGCAGGGCCTGCCGCGCCAGATCCCGACCGAGCTAAAGGTCCAATATCTCCGTGCGCTCATCAGCGCCGGCTTCAAGCACATCGACGCCGTGAGTTTTGTTTCGCCGAAAGCCGTACCGCAAATGTCAGATAGCGAAAAAGTCCTCGAACAACTCGGAGCGCCGAATGACGTCGAGATCATCGGCATTGTGGTCAACGAAAAGGGCGCCGAGCGCGCATTTGCAACCAAGGGCATGACGACGCTCGGCTATCCTTGCTCGATTTCGCCCACGTTTCTGCGACGGAACCAAAACCAATCACCGGACGAAAACTTCCAGACGTTAAGGGCGATTAAAAAGCGTGCCGAACGGGCAGGTGTCGATCTTGTCGTTTATGTCTCGATGGCATTTGGGAATCCGTACGGTGACTCGTGGAACGAAGACGAGCTTCGCGCGACAATGGAGCGCATCGCCGAGCTTGGCATTCGATCAATCTCACTCGCCGACACGGTCGGAATGGCAGACGCGAAACTGACTCAGCAAGTCGTCACGACCGCAATGGACTCGAGCGATACTTGCGAGATCGGCGTCCATTTGCACAGCATACCGGCCGAGGCGATCGGGAAAATTCTCGCCGCTTACGACGCCGGCTGTCAACGATTTGATTCCGCGATTGGGGGACTCGGCGGCTGCCCGTTCGCACAAAACGCGCTCGTTGGAAATATCCCAACCGAAAGCGTGATCGCGGCGTTGAAGCAACGCGGCGTCGACCTGCCGCTCAAGATCGACAATATCATTCCGCTCAACGCCCAGATTGGACGCGAGTTCGCATAGGCAAACGCCGCCTCACATTCGACCGCGCCGTTTATAAAAGGCGTTGCGATCGAGAATTGATTGGACGTATTTGCGTGTCGCTGGAAAATCAATGTTGCCCAAAAATTCGCTCGTCGTAATTCCACCGGCTCCAACCCAGCGCTGAACGCGACTCGCGCCGGCGTTGTATTCGGCCAGCGCGAACGGCAATGGTTCAGATTCGTTCTGCCAATGGTCAAGGGCACGGCGCAAATACCACGAGCCGGCTTCGAGATTTGTTCTGGGATCGAAGAGTTGTTCGAAATTGAAATTCTCGATCTTGTGCTCGTGCGCCCATTCATTGGCGGCTCTCTCGCTTACTTGCATCAAGCCGCGCTCGCCTGCAGTTCCGTATTTTTGACGGTCGAACCGGCTCTCGCGCCAAACCACGGCTTTGACCAGCATCGGATCGAGTTGATGTTCCGCCGCGACAGAGACAATGAGTTTGTCGTATTGTTGAAAACGCGCCGGGCTAATCCATTCGTAAAAACTGTAAAGCGCATCGCCCGATCGCAGCGCGAGGTAACCGAATCCCGCCGTCAAAGCGACCAGCAGACATAGAATCAATTTTAAGGCGAATCGGGCCATCTTATTTCAGGACCTCATGCTCGTGATCGACCTAAACTTCAATTAAATTGTCAGCCAGCAAGATGATGAGGCCCAACTACGTTCGCGTGATCATCGACCGCGCCATCCAACGCGAGCTCGATTATTCCGTGCCGGAAACTCTGGCCGATCGAATCGGCATCGGCTCGCGGGTGCGAGTTCCATTTCGCGATAAATCGGCGCTCGCCACTGTTCTGGCGACCCTGGAGCAAAGTGACGCCAAGGGCATTCGGCCAATTGAAGCGTTGGTCGGCGAAGCTCCGGCAATCAGTGGATCCCTTCTCGAACTGGCGAGGTGGATGAGCGCCTATTATTGCTGCCCGCTCGAAACGGTCATGCGCAGTTTGTTGCCGCAAGTGATCCGGCGCGCGGAGATTGGTTGGAAAAAACAACTTTTCGTTCAGCCGCTGACAAAGATCGATCCCGATAAGATCGACAACTTGCGCAGGCGCGCGCCGCGTCAGGCCGAACTGCTCGGCGCGATTGCCAAACTGGAGAAGCCGACGCCGGCCGCGCAATTGCTGCGCAAAACGTCGTTCGATAATCAAACGCTCCGCGCTCTCGCGAAGCGCGGCTTGATCGAGCTGCGCGAAGAAGCGGTCGAGCGCGATCCACACGCGGACGAACAATTCATCGCAACGACAAATCTTGAGTTGAATGCGGAACAAGCTCTCGCGCTGACAAGAATCACAGACGCCCTGGCGGCACCCGAGAGGGCCAAACCGATTTTGCTCCATGGCGTGACGGGCAGCGGCAAAACCGAAATTTACCTGCAAGCGATTCGCGCGGCGCTCGAGCGCGGCCGCAGCGCGATCGTGCTCGTACCGGAAATTTCGCTCACGCCCCAAACGGTCGAGCGTTTCAAGAGTCGCTTCGCCGAACTGCACGAAGCGGTTGCCGTTCTGCACAGCCATTTATCCCAAGGCGAGCGCCACGATGAATGGCACAAGATCCATTCCGGTCGCGCGCGGATCGTGATCGGCGCGCGCAGCGCAGTCTTCGCGCCGCTGAAGGATCTCGGACTTATCATCGTCGATGAAGAACACGAGACGACTTACAAGCAGGAAGAAGCCCCGCGCTATCATGCGCGCGACGTCGCAGTCGTCCGCGCCAAGATCGAGAAATGCGGAGTGGTGCTCGGCAGCGCGACGCCGTCGCTCGAGAGTTATCACAACGCGACCACCGGCAAATACGAACTCCTTACGCTGACCCAGCGCGTCGACGATCAGCGGATGCCGTTGATGCGGATTGTCGATCTTCGCCAGGAGCGACGAAAAGAAAAAATCGCTCCGATTCTTTCCGAGAAACTGTCCCAGGCGATCTCGGATCGGCTCGAAAAACGCGAGCAGACGATTCTGTTTTTGAACCGGCGCGGATTTTCCACGTCGCTCCTTTGCAGCAATTGCGGCGAAGCGCGGGATTGTCCGAACTGCAGCGTCGCTTTGACATTCCATCGTCACATGGCGCGACTGAGTTGCCATCTTTGTGGACACACCGCTGCCGTGCCGAAGAGATGTCCCGAGTGCGGAAAAGATGCGTTAATCTACGCGGGATTCGGGACGGAGAAGGTTGAGTCGAACGTTTCCCACCTTTTTCCAAAAGCGAATGTGCGGCGGATGGACGCGGATTCGATGACGCGCAAAGAGGCTTATCGCGAGACTTTAAGAAATTTCCGTACCGGCAAGATCGACATCCTGGTTGGAACACAAATGATCGCCAAAGGTCTGCATTTTCCAAACGTGACATTGGTCGGGATCATCAACGCCGATTTGGCGTTACATCTTCCTGATTTCCGCGCGGGCGAACGGACTTTTCAGTTGCTCACCCAAGTGGCGGGTCGGGCCGGCCGAGGCGAGACGTCAGGCGAAGTTTTCGTGCAAACCTACACCCCGTTTAGTCCGTCTATCCAATTTGCGCGGCACCACGATTTCGCCGGCTACTTTCAGCAAGAACTGGAATTTCGGGAACGCTGCGACTTTCCGCCGTTCAAGCACGCCATCTTGATCACGGTCCGATCCGCGCATGAAGGCCGGGCGAAATTGTCTGCGGAAACGTTGGTGCGCCGTTTAAGAGAAGCGCTCGGCTCAGAATTCATACTCGGTGACGCCACACCGGCACCGTTGGAGAAGCTGCAGGGCCAATTCCGGTTTCACATTTTGCTCCGCGGCGAAGCAATCATGCGCCTGAGCCGGCTCGTGCGCGAGACGCTCGAAAAATTGCCGCTGCCCCAAGACGTCGTCGCCGCCGTGGATGTCGATCCGTATCAGCTGCTCTAGCACATCCAAATTGCATCGGCGTTGCGAATTGGACTGAGAAAAGTCATGAAAAAGTTCCTCCTCGTATTTGCGGTTGCTGCAATTGTTTGCTTCTCAACGCTGATCAGCCGCGCTGCCGGACCTGCGCCCGCTGCGCTCAAAACGTTTTTGGAAGGTGAAGGTTTCGGTGGTTCTCTTTTGCAGCGGCGATTGGGAAACCATTTGTTCGTTACAACGATAATGAATGGGCGACGCACCGCGCTGATGATTGATACAGGTTCTCCGCGAACACTGATCGATCGCGGGACGATTCATTCCCTCGGCCTGGCAGTTCAAGGCACTAAAATACCTATCGGCGGCGTTTGGGGATGGAAGCCAGAACATTACGGCGTCAGCAAGCTCACGACCCTAATGATGGGCAATTGCACTTTCACAAACGTGCCGATCACAGTCGCCGACGAAAGCCATATTAATAAAGTTCGTGGACCGCACTTGGATGGCTTGTTCGGAGCGCATGAGATGTCGAAGTTTGGAATGGTCATCGATTGCACGCGGCAGATGATCTACGTCAATCCAAAAGGACCGTCTCCCGCGGCAACGCAAAAACTCGCTGAATTTCTTGACGGCAGGGGCTTCACCCGAGTTCCAATGCGTTTCGATGAACAGCACCATTTAGCAATCGATGCCGGACTGAACGGTCACCCGACGTCCTTGATTGTTGATACCGGCGCCAGTACAACTCTTCTGGCGAGTTCCGTCGCGCATGCCTGCGCAATATCGTTATCTCCTCTAAATATCACGATTCGTGATACAACAGCCGGCGTTGTCCCGATTAACATTGGTCACGTGCAACAATTGACACTCGGCAACTTGCAGATTCCGAACGCCGAGGTCGTAGTCGCTAACATCGCGAAGAAGGTCGGGGCCGGTCTTCTTGGAGAAGAATATCTGTCGTGGAATTTCGGAGTCGTGGACGTTGGCGGCATGAATCTTTTTCTTCGCCCGCCCGAATCGACGCCGAGAAAGAATCGTTGACGCGATTCGCCGCTCCAGAATACTTCCGCTGCCTTTATGTCGATGCGGAAGGTCTTGATTCTAATCGCGGTCGCATGGTTGATCGCGATCACACTCGTTCATGCGTGGCTGAATCTGCACCTGTTTGATTTCAAACGCGGAGTGGGCGTTACAGATCACAAAAAATTCCGGATCGGATTTCTACCGGTGACGTGTCATCTGACCTGCCCGGTCACTGATTTCATCAACAAGCAAATGACCGGCGACAGCTTTTTCGAGCCGGTGCGATTTAACGGCTGGCCGGAATTAAAGGAAGCGTATCTTTCCGGTTACACGCCGGCCACGTTCATTCTCGCGCCGATGGCGATGGCGCTGCGCGAGCAAGGCGTGCCAATTAAAATTGTTTATCTGGGCCATCGCGACGGCTCGGCAGTGATGGTGCACAAGGATTCGCAGATTTATCGGATGGAAGATTTGCGCGGCAAAAAAATCGCGGTCCCAAATCGTTTTTCAAATCAACGGCTCTTAATTTTTCGCGCGCTGAAGAATGCCGGCATGATGCCGCAAGATGTCGACCTTGTCGAAATGCCCCCGCCGGACATGCCGGCCGCGCTGTATGCCAAAGCGGTGGACGCGATCTCGAGCGGCGAACCGTTCATGGGTCAAACCGAGCTCGACGGTTACGGCCGCGTGCTTTGGCTGACGAAGGATGTCTGGCCAAATTTCATCTCCTGCGTGCTCGCGGTGCACGAAGATATGATCAAGAACGATCGCGACACGGTGCAGCGCCTGGTCGATGGGATCGCCAAGAGCGGCAAATGGATTGACAAAAATATGGAGCACCGAATGGAGACGGCGCAGTTTGTGAGCAAGTTCTATTACAATCAAAATCCGCGCTTACTCACATTTGTACTGAGCAAACCGCCTGATCGGGTGAAATATACTAATCTCGCGTTGCGAAAGCCGGACTTTCAGGAAATCGAGGCCCTCGGTCGAGAAGCCGGAATCCTGAACGGCAGCGCCCATTTCGAAGATTACACAGATCCGTCATTCGTTACCGATGACACCAAGGTCCAGCCGTATGCTTGGGAGCCCAGTGAAGATGAAGAGAACGGCCGCTGACATTACGACTGGCCAAAGATCGACATCGAACGTCGATTCGGCGCGGAGGCGCGAAAGAGCTCCGGTCGGCGATGCCGATTCATTGTTCTGGCGAATTGTGCGCCCGGTCGGAATGGCGGCCGCGTTTCCTGGGGATTTGCACTCGCCGTGGTCATTGGTGTCCCATTGGGACTTGTTCTCGGCTGGTACTCTCGCGCTTTCCAAGCGTTCAATCCTTTCATTCAAATTCTGCGCCCAATCTCACCGATCGCGTGGATTCCGGTCGCCATTCTCTGGTTCGGCGTGAGCGATGCCGCGCCCATCTTTTTGATTTTCCTGGCCAGCGTTTTCCCGATCACCGTTGCAACAATCGCCGCCGTCCAAAACATGCAGCTTGTTTATCTGCGCGCCGCGCAAAACTTCGGTCTCAGCACGAATGAACTTTTTCGACAAGTCATCTTGCGCGCGTGTTTGCCGCAGATCATTACCGGCATTCGAATCGCTCTTGGCGTAGCCTGGCTCGTCGTCGTCGCGGCTGAAATGATTGCCGTCAACAGTGGTCTCGGTTACCTGATCATCGACGCCCGCAACGCGGGCAAGCGCTACGACCTCGTCGTCGCGGGAATGGTCATGATCGGATTGATCGGACTCATTCTCGATCTCCTCGTTCGGCAGTTGGAAAAATTCGACGAAGTCCGCTGGGGTTACATTGGGAGGCGCAAATGAAAGAGGCCGTCATCTCAATTCGAAATGTGTCGATGCGTTTTCCCGGCAAACGCGCGGGCGAAGAAATCGCTGTCCTGGAAAATGTGAATGCCGACGTCGCTCGCGGCGAGTTCGTTTGCATCGTCGGACCGAGTGGCTGCGGAAAATCGACATTGCTCAACATCGTTGCCGGATTTTTGGAAGCGACTTCGGGCGACATCCTGGTCGAAGGCTTGCCGGTCCGTCGCCCGGACCCGCGACGAATTTTCGTTTTTCAAGAGAACGGCGTTTTTCCCTGGTTGAACGTGCACGAGAACGTCGGTTTCGGTTTACGCAAACAAACAAACGTCGAGCGGGATCGCATCGTCGCGCGTTACATCGACATGGTCGGCCTTGGCGGATTCGAAAACGCGTATCCGCACGAACTTTCCGGCGGCATGCGGCAGCGGGTCGAGATCGCGCGCGCACTCGCCGCTAATCCCGACATCATTTACATGGATGAGCCTTTCGGCGCGCTCGACTTTCTCACTCGCCTCAAAATGCGCACCGATCTCGTGCGGATCTGGCAAAGCGAAAAGAAAACGATCCTGTTCGTCACGCACGACATCGAAGAGGCGGTGCAAGTTGCGGATCGCGTTCTGATCATGACCGCGCGACCGGCTACGATTCAGGAAGTCGTCGACGTCGATCTTCCGCGTCCGCGCCATTTGGATTCGCCCGGTTACCTCGAAAAACGGGACCGCATTTTTCAATTGATGGGAATGAGCCTGCGCGTCGGCGAAACCGCCGCCTAGAAAGCTGGCTTGCCAAGCCGTAACCATCAGCGGAGGCTGGAGCCGGCAGTCGGATTCGAACCGACGACCTGCTGATTACAAATCAGCTGCTCTACCAACTGAGCTATGCCGGCAAAAATGCGCCGGAAAGTAGCGCAGACTTTCGCTTCTAACAACGTGCGGTTTGACTGTTGATGAAAGATGGTGCCTCAATGCCGGATTACCTGCTTGCCAGATGAAGTTTAAGAAGTGGCGCGCCAGCCTGGAAATTGTGGGCCTTCTCACGCTGTCGGTAGCCGCTGTTTTCCTCATCGCGACCTCGTGGAGAAAATGGCCTGACCCTCTCATCGATTTCGGTGAGCAGCTTTATTCGGCCTGGCAATTGTCCCAAGGCGCGGTCCTCTACCGCGACGTCGATCTTCTCTACGGTCCGCTGTCGCAATATTTCAATGCAGTCATTTTTCGGATTTTTGGTCCCGGCCTTACTGTTTTGGCGATTACCAACCTCGTAATCGTCGCTGGGATATCGAGCAGCATTTACATCCTTTTTCGACAGTGCTGGGGAGTAATAGCCGCCTGGCTTTCGACCCTGATTTTCATTTCCGTTTTTGCGTTTTCCCAGTTTGTCGATGCCGGCAACTATGAGTATGCCGCTCCTTATTCTCACGAAGTCATCCACGGAACCTTGATCTGCCTGTTGCTTTGCCTTGCCCTAGTTCATTGGGTCGACAACCCAACCAGACGCCGGAGTTTTCTTGTTGGACTATTGTTTGGACTGACCGTTATATTGAAGCCGGAGTTCATCGTTGCAGGTGTTCTGATGATGTGTATCGCAGGGGTTGCGCGATGGCGACTCCGCAGTGTGCCGCAAGCGCGCGCACTTTTCGCTGGGGCAGCCGGTGCAATTCTTCCGACGGCGCTATTCAGTTGTTATTTCTCGCGGTTCATGCCGTGGTCTCAAGCGATTTCAGCGGCGTCTCGAGCATGGTTAAACGCGTTGGATAGGTCGTTAAGCAGCGACCCCCTCCAGATGCGACTGCTCGGTCTCGATCAGCCCTGGACGAATTTCGTCGAGCACGCGCGGGCAGCAATGCTAGCAGCAGGAGGTATCTTTGCCGTAGCCATTGTTATTTGGCTGTCTGAACACAAACGGCGGTCACGGCTGCGGCTACCGGCAATTGCATTGATTACAGCCGGATTTGTTTGGCTGAGTTGCCGCGTGATCGACTGGAAGCAGATTGGTCGTTGCTTGTTCGCTCTCGCGCTGGCCTACTCTCTTTTTTGCATCATTTCATTTTTTGGGAGAACCCGGATTCAGCAAAACGTCGGGCTTGTGACAGGACGGGCGTTACTCGGAGTCCTGGCAACGACGCTTATGACGCGAATGATTTTAAACGGTCGCATTTATCATTACGGCTTCTATCAAGCCGCCCTCGCAGCGGCCCTTGTCCCTGCCGTCATGATTGGCGAGTTACCCATTTGGCTCGGCGGGGGATGGCGCGCGCGAGGCGCGGCAGCGATTGCTACTTTAGCAATCGTTTTGCCCGGCATCGCGATTCTGGCAACCCGTTCACAGCACTCCTTGGAAAAAAAAACGTTCGCGATTGGAAGCGGCCGTGATCGATTCTATGCCCTCCCCGCGCGGATGGAGCCAATTGGCGAAATTATAAATGCCGTAACTGGTGTGCTGCGCGAAAAAGGCGAGGGTCGCACTCTTACCGTTCTGCCTGAAGGTGAATTCATTAACTATCTGGCGCGTCTTCCAAATCCCGTGCCGCACGCATTCTTTTATGCTGGGGCCACAAGCAATGGTCGCGAAGCACAAATTGTCAAAGAGCTGGAACGCACGCCTCCTTACTGGATCGTGATCATCAGCCGGGACCTTATCGGATATGGCATCGAGCGATACGGAGAAAAATCTAGAAGCGGCGAGGAAATTTTGCGTTGGGTCGAGCAGAACTACAAAGAGGTTGGGTCGATCGGAGGCGATCCGCTCGATTATCGCGAGCGCGGCGCGATCATCTTGAGAAAGTACTCTCGCTAAGAGATTGAGACCCTCGCGCGCTCCCAACCATCTATTTTACGCCGCGCTTTGTACTCTGGTCGTCGCCGCAGGCGTCCTAATCAGAGTGCGGGCGGGGTTTAACGATCTTTGGCTCGATGAAATCTGGTCTATCGAGCTGGTTCGCGAACTCCATTCGGCACTTGGTGTTTTCACTCAGACGCACCACGACAATAATCATTATCTAAATAGCCTCTTTATTTACTTCCTGGGTCAACACGGTAACTGGCCGGGATATCGGATTCCTGCCGAAGTCGCCGGAATTGGCACAATCGTTCTGGCTTGGTTCATCGGCGCGCGCCAAGACAGATGGACAGCGTTCTTTTCTATCCTTCTGGTTAGTTTCTCGTACGTCCTGATTTTGTATTCGTCGGAAGCACGCGGTTACGCGCCGATGATCTTCTTCTGTTTCTTATGCTTTCTCATTATGCACTCATTCCTCGAAAATCCGCGCTGGCAGTTAGCAGTCATTTTCTCATTGGGCGCAGTTCTCGGGATCACCTCACACCTGACGTATTTCATTTTTCTGTG
>WNFX01005372.1_pt1 | contig 17345 bp, 11 predicted proteins | sample 5400111 | NCBI WGS metagenome assembly WNFX01 (sample SAMN13153363, study PRJNA577476) | soil metagenome | isolation source: 40 cm soil or saprolite under grassland replicate 1 | place: USA:California | collected 2016-06-15 | reverse complement strand
CAGCAAGCGACTGGACGTTGTTGGATACCGCTTCGATCCCGGTATAGGTGCCACCACCCAGCGAGTAGGCGCGCAAGAACAACGAAGCGACAAAGACCCAACCCAACTGCTGCGCCAATTGCTTGGTCTCATTTAGCGTATTTGGGATCAGATCAGGGGTCCGATCGGCATGCATACCAATACCCAAGAGGATCACTATGGCATGGCTGAAAAAGAAGCCCAGAAAGATTGGCAGCAAAACCTTGATGGATTCCCGCATGCCACGCAGGTTGAGCACCAAAAGCAGCACCACCATGGTGATCTCAACCCCGAGCTTCAGGTGCTGAATATCGCGCGGGAGAAAGCTGAAGACCGCGTCGACGCCGCTCGCGACTGAAATCGCAATGGTCAGCATATAGTCGACGATCAGCGCTGCGCCGGAGACCAGACCGGCGTAGGGACCGATCAGGCTAGTCGCGACCTTGTAGCCTCCTCCGCCCGAGGGGAACAACTCGATCACCTGATTGTAGGCGACCGCAATGATGAAAACCGTCACGGCGGTAGCGATGGCTAGATACAGACCCAGTTGGCGATTTTCGCCGAGTGCGAGAAATGCCTCCTCCGGTCCGTAGCAAGACGATGAAAGCCCGTCGGCACCAAGGCCGATCCAGGCAAGGAATGCCACGAGCACCACGTGACGACGCGTCTCTTTGCTGAACGGGTCGAGCGGCACACCGAAAATCATTTCGGTGATTTTCCTCGTGGCCGGCATTGTCGCCTCCCTGGAAGGTTGTTCTGACTATCCTCCTACTGCTTCGCTTTTCACCCCCCATTTGGTATGAGCTCTTCTGCGCAACTATCAGACTCGATTCTTCTCCGAAGAAATCTTCAGCCGATGCAATTTATCGTACAATGTCTTCATCGGAACGCCCAATGCGTTGCTTGCCGCGGGCACATCACCGAGCTCGCCTCCTCGTTCCAATTGCTAGCAGCGATCGCCAACCCTTTGCGATCGAGTATGTACAGTGCCGCGGTACCTGCGATCTGATTGAGGCGTTCCAGTCGTTCGTTCACCCCTTGCACGAAATCGGTGTCAAGGGGATTGCGCAACACCGCGAAAACGTCACGCTCCAAAGTAAGCAACCCCGGCAAATACTCGTACTTCGCCAACTCGCTTTCGAGCCCAGCCGCGTAGACTTCGAGACGATGTGCTCCAGCTTCGCGCAGACTATCGTTGCCCACGCGGCTGGCAATCCAGTCTGCCAAGATCATGATCAGGACGCTGCCAGCGGCGAAGGTCGCCCATAGCCGGACCGGTCGTGCATGCGTTGAAAAAAAACGGGCTGCCGCCGTCACCCATTCACGACGGCTAGGGGCTACCTCGACGCCTACCTGCAGACCAGACATGTGCGCTTACGAACACGCGAGAGTCACACACAGAGAATATACCTAACGGGCCCGAAATCCAGATACAGCTTGACATTTTCGATGCCGGACGCGTCAGGTTGTTTCGCCGTCATCTGGTGAAAGCAAAAAGTCGTCTACAATGCCGATTTGATCCTCGCTCATCAGCCACGGTGCGTGGCCGACGCCTGCGATATCGACCACCCGGGCGTGCGGGCCGGATGTTCGCATTCGCTCCGCAGTCGCAACCGAAAGAACCGCGGACTCGGTCCCGCGTAGTACCAGTGTCGGACAATTCACCGCATTCCAGACCGGCCAGAGATCGAAACCAAGCAGGAAGTCGCTACCGAACTCAATGCCATCCTGACGGGCACCGATCCGGAGCGGACTAACGATGGCGGGATCCCAAGCAAGCGCGTAGCCACCATCTTCAATGGGTTCCACGCTGTGCTGCGCCACGTGGGCCCACTGTTCGTCGCTCAATGGCCCGAATTCCGCGCAGGCGATTCGGATGTGTCGCTCCGCTTCGCTCATGTCGTTGAAGCGCACATCCCTCCCGGTATGTATGCTCTTGAGGTGCGCCAGCGCTTGCCAGGAGATGAACGGACCTACATCGTTGAGCACCAAGCGGCGTATGGGGGAATTGGCCTTCGAAGCCAGCATCATTCCGATCAGTCCGCCCATCGAAGTACCGACCCAGTCGACAAATGGAGCTCGGCCTCTCGTTGCCAGGCGTTGAATGAACTTTGCCAACGGGACGGCATGCGTTGTGTGCGCGATAAGCGCAATCAAGGTCGCCGTGTCGGACAAATAGAGAGGGAATCCGTAATCCTCCTTGTGTTCGAGCCAATCGCTGGCGCCCCGTCCAACCACGTCCACGCAAACAACCCGGCATCGGCTCGCAAGATCCACCGCCAAGACGTCGAAATCTCGGCTGTTGCGAGTCAGGCCGTGGACGCAAATGACGACATGGTGCTCGCGCGGGTCTCCCCACTCTCTATAGACAACGCGATGAAATCCATGGGGATCAAGTGCAAGGAAGCTGTTTTGGCGAGGATCCGATGGCATGTGCGGATGCAGCCTAGTGATACCCGGCTTCGGCGCGCACTTTCCCGCGGAAAACCCAGTATGACCATGCCGTGTATCCGACGATCACGGGCAACAAGAAAAGAGTGCCGACGATGAGGAACGCCTGCGAGCGTGGCGCGGCTGCCGCATCCCAAAGGCTGATCGAATGCGGGACGATGTTCGGCCAAAGGCTGATGGCAAGACCGAGATAGCCCATCGTGAACAGCGCGAGTGTGCCGAGAAACGGCAGAAATTCGGCGCGACGGTCGATTGAACGCCAAACCCAGAGGGCGAGCCAGATCGTGATGATCGGAACGGGGCTTAGCAGCGCGATATTGGGCCACGAAAACCAACGCACCCAGATCTTGGGCTCGAGAAATGGGGTCCACAGGCTCACGATGCCGATGCAGACAAGGACGCCACCCATCAGCCACCGGGCTCGCGTGCGCGCCCAATCCTGCAAGACGCCTTCCGTCTTCATGATCAGCCAGGTCGCCCCGAGCAATGCATAGCCGAACACCAGACTAATCGCCGTCAGAACCGAGAAAGGCGTCAACCAGTCGAACGAGCCGCCGGCGAAGAAGCGGCCATCGACCCGAAACCCCTGCACGAATGCGCCAAGCACGAAACCCTGCGCCAGCGTGGCGACCAGGGAACCATAGTGGAAAGCCGCATCCCAGCGATGCCTGGATTGGGGCGAGGCCTTGAAGCGCAACTCGAACGCGATGCCGCGAAAGATGAGTGCCATCAGCATGATCAGGATCGGGAAGTAGAGCGCCGGCAGAATGATCGCGAAGGCGAGGGGGAAAGCGGCAAGCAGTGCCACGCCGCCCAGCACAAGCCAGGTCTCGTTGCCGTCCCAAATCGGCGCCACCGAGTTCATCATGATGTCGCGCGCAGCGTCGTTCGGGGCCCGCCGGAACAGGATGCCGACGCCGAGATCGAAACCGTCCATCAGCACATACATGAAGACGCCGAACCCCAGGATCAGCGTCCACAACGGCACGAAATCGAGCGGCATCATGGGCGTGGCTCCGCCGCAATCGCAGTGCCGGAGGGCACCCCCGCGCCGGCCGCGGCGCGCGCCGGCAACGGCCGCTGCAGCCCTTCGATCGGCCGATCCGCTTCTTCCTCGGTCTCAGGACCAGCGCGCACGAGACCGATCATGTAGTAGAGAGTCACAGGGTACACGACGAGGTAGACGAGCATGTAAATGATGAGCGAGACCAAAACGTCGGAGCCGCCCAACGACGGGGTCACGGCGTCCTTGGTGCGCATTAGGCCGTAGATCACCCAAGGTTGCCGCCCAACCTCGGTCGTGATCCAGCCGGCGATCACGGCGACAAAGCCGAGCGGCAGGCAAGCCTCGCACACGCGCAGGAACCAGACGGTGTCGTACAGTCGGCTGTTCCAGCGCAACCAGTTCGCCAGGACAACGACCAGCATCATCAGCATTCCGATTCCGACCATCACGCGAAATGACCAGAAGACGATCGCCGACGGCGGCCTGTCCTCGCGCGGCCACTCCTTCAATCCGCGTACCGTGCCGTCTAACTTGTGGGTCAAGATAAGGCTGCCGAGGTAGGGCACCTCGATTGCCCATCTGGTGACCTCGGCCTCCTGATCGGGCCACCCGATAATGATGAAAGGCGCTCCCGACTGCGTCTCCCAATGGCCCTCCATGGCGGCGAGCTTGGCAGGCTGATGGTGAAAGGTATTGAGACCATGCAGGTCGCCAATGACGATTTGCAGCGGCACCAGGAACGTGAGCAGCCATAGCGTCATCGACAGCATCTTGCGCGCCTCGGCAATGGCACGCGCGCGCCGCAGATAGTACGCCGCTACACCGACGACGACGAAGCCGGTCGTCACCAGAAAGGCCGTAACGGTATGTGCAATCCGGAACGGAAAGGAGGGATTGAAAATGACGGCGACCCAGTCCGCCGCATGGAACCGGCCCTCGACGATCTCGTATCCGGCCGGCGTTTGCATCCACGAATTGAGCGCCAGGATCCAGAACGAGGAAAAGAGTGTGCCGACTGCGACCATGGCGGCCGCAAAGCAGTGCGCCCAGGGCGGCACCAGCTTGCGGCCGAACAGAAGAACGCCCAAAAAGCTCGCCTCGAGGAAAAAGGCGGTCAGGCCCTCGTAGGCCATCAGCGGGCCGATGACGTTGGCGGCCGCATCCGAGAAACGGCTCCAGTTCGTGCCGAACTGAAACGGCATGACAATGCCGGACACCACGCCGAGGCCGAACGAAACCGCGAAGATCCTGGTCCAGAAGACGGAGACGCGGATATAGGTGTGGTCGCTGGTCTTCAGATAGAGCGTCTCGAGTACTGCGATATAGCAAGCCAGCCCGACCGTGAATGCCGGGAGCAGAATGTGAAACGAGATGACCCAGAAGAATTGAAGTCGTGACAGCAGCACAGGGTCCAGCATCATCCTGGAACTCCTGCGCGGATCGGCCGCGGTCCGCTTCCGGCCCGAGCCGGACCATGCCGCCAGCTATCGTGCGCGGCCTCCAACCGGGCTTGGGAATCCCCAGGGAGCGGCACACCAGCGTCGCGTTGCCGTGGTGCTCGGCGAGCGCATCTTCGATCAAAACGCGTTCAAACCGATGGATCTGATTACCGAGCGAAACCTTCGGAAAGGCGCGTCCGGACAGAACACTGACTGACTCATCCAACAATCCGAGCACAAAGCGATCAGCGACGTTGCGGAGCTCTCGGACGTTTCCCGGCCAGTCATGACTCATCAATTCTTTGAGCTGCGGCGCGGTGATGACCGGCATGGGCTTGTTGTGGCGGCGCGCGGCGCCGACCACGAAATGCTCGAACAGCAGCGGAATGTCCTCCATGCGATCCCGCAACGGCGGAATGTCGAGCACCGCGACGTTGAGACGATAGAGAAGGTCCTTGCGAAAGTGCCCCTGTTCGGCAAGCTGCTTCAGGTTTCCCTTGCTCGCCGCGATGACTCGGACATTCACAGCAAACCATTCATTCGATCCTAGCCGCTCGACTTTTTGATCCTGCAGGACGCGCAAAAGCTTAACTTGTAATGCCGCTGGCATGCTTTCTATTTCGTCGAGAAACAGCGTGCCGCCGTTGGCATGCTGAAACTTTCCGATGCGGCGGTGCGAAGCGTCGGTAAATGAGCCGGGCTCGTAGCCGAACATCTCGCTCTCGAACAGCTGTTCTGGTACGCTACCGCAATTGACGGCGACGAACGGCTTCGAGCTTCGCGGGCTGTACTGATGCAGGCTGCGGGCAATCAACTCCTTGCCGGTTCCCGTTTCTCCTTGAATGAGGACGTTCGCGGGTGGACCCGCCAGATCGAGAACGAACTGTCGCACGCGCCGGGTCGCGGACGAACTGCCGATAATTGACGCCTCGATGCCGCATTGATCAGCGAGCTGAGCCCGTAGCGCTCTGACCTGGAGGATGAGGCGGCGATTTTCGGCCGCCCGCCTCGCCATTTCGACCAATCGGTCGGGCGGGAAGGGCTTTTCCACAAAGTCGTAGGCGCCGAGCCGCATGGCATTCACTGCCATGGCGACGTCGCCATGACCCGTAATCAGAATGACTGCGAGGTCCCTGTCGATTGATTGCGCCTTCGCCAGCAGCCCCAAGCCATCCAACCCCGGGAGCTTGACGTCGCACACGATGATCGCGGGCACATCAGGAAAGATGCTCGGGATCGCCGCTTCTGCGTCGGCGAACGGCTCGACCTCAAAGCCTGCGAGCTGGAGCGTCTGCTGCGTGCCGGGCAGCACCGCAGGGTCGTCTTCAACCAGCAGCACTCTGACCGAATCTGACATCACGTGCTTCGAACGCACGTTGACAATCCCGGACTCTATTTGGACTTTGGCTTCCCTTGTTGCATAGCCTCGGATAGCCCCATCAGCACGCCGCTGACCAGTGTGGCGTAGTTCTGTGTAAGTGTATGCGCGACTTTCAGACCGGCTTCGCGCGACTGGCTCATGGCGTCCTGGACTTGCTGCGCGTGCCCGGCGATCGTCTGGACTACGCGCGCGCCGGTGTCGGTTCCGCCGTGCGGAATCTTGTCGAGAACGGACGCCCATTGTTGCGTGAGGCGGGCACCGGCCTCCTGCGTTCCCTGCGTGATCCCGTCGCGGAATCTGTCCTCGAGCTTTTCAAGCTCGTCCAACGCCTTCTTGACGCTGGACTCTTCGAAGCTGGCACCGCCTTCGGTGAGCTTCGTCAATGCCACCTGGTTTGCCTCGACAACCTTGAGCAATGCATCGTCCATGCCGGCAACAGCGTCGGCAAGAACTTTTTCGACATCGCCCTTGTCCCCGAGGCCAGCGTTCACACCCTCTGTCACCTTGCGGACCACGTTGTTGATTTGGCTGAGGCCTAGCTCGCGAACCTGCAGCGCTTTAAGCGTGATGTCGCGAACGGATGAACGAATCTGGGCCTGCTGCTTCACTGCCTCGGCCACCATCGCCTTGAGCACTTCGTCCGAATTCAAGCCTGCTGCGGTTTTCATCTGGCACCTCCTGAACCGGAATACTTTTGGGCTTCGTCACTGCATATGCTGACCGCCGTTGATCGCGATGTTAGCACCGGTCACGAAGGCGGCCTCGTCGGAGCAAAGATAGATGATCAGACCGGCGATCTCGTCGGGTGCACCGAGACGCCCAAGCGGTATCTGTGGGAGAATCTTCGAATCGAGCACCTCTTTGGGGATGGCGGTGACCATCTTGGTGCCGATGTAGCCGGGCGAGATCGTGTTGACCGTCACGCCCTTGCGCGCCACCTCCAGGGCCAGGGCCTTGGTGAAGCCGTGCATGCCGGCCTTGGCGGCCGAATAGTTGGTCTGCCCGAACGCGCCCTTCGAGCCGTTGACTGACGACACGTTGATGACACGCCCCCAGCCCCGATCGGTCATGCCGTCCATGACTTGCTTGGTCATATTGAAGACGGAGTCGAGATTGGTGCGGATAACCGCATCCCAGTCCGCCTTGCTCATCTTTTTGAACGTCGTGTCCTTCGTGATCCCGGCATTGTTGACCAGGATGTCGATGGGCCCAATGTCCTTTGTCACGCACGTGACGCACTCCTTGCATGAGTCGAAATCCGCAACGTCGACGCCGTAGGCGCTGAACTTGCGTCCGGCCGCGCTATGCTCGCCGAGCCAGTCTTTGACTCGCGTGTTGCCCGACGAATGGGTTACCACCACGCGATAGCCTGCTGCATGCATCTTGGTGCTGATCGATTCGCCCAAACCACCCATTCCACCCGTGATGAGTGCCACGCGCATTGCTGTCCTCCCAATCGCTGCTGTGTTGATTGCTGACCGTCTTGCACTTATCGCTCGACCGAAAGGGCTACGCCCATGCCTCCGCCGATGCACAACGTTGCAAGCCCACGCTTGGCGTTCCGCTTCTGCATTTCATGCAGAAGGGTCGCTAGAATACGTGCGCCGGACGCGCCGATCGGGTGACCGATGGCGATGGCACCGCCGTTGACGTTCACGATGTCGGTGTTCCAGGCCATGTCCCGGTTGACGGCGAGCGCCTGCGCGGCGAACGCCTCGTTCGCCTCGACGAGATCAAGGTCGGCAACCTTCCAGCCGGCCTTCTCGAGCGCCCGCCGAGAGGCGGGAATTGGGCCTGAGCCCATGATGGCCGGATTGACGCCGGCGGTGGACCAGGAGGCGATGCGGGCGAGCGGCGTGATGCCGCGCCGCTGCGCCTCGGTGGCGCTCATGATGACGAACGCGGCGGCACCGTCGTTCAGTCCCGAGGCATTGCCGGCGGTGACTGTGCCGTCCTTGGAGAAAGCGGGCTTGAGCTTCGCAACCGCGTCGAGCGTCGTGCCGGGACGTATGAACTCGTCCTGGTCAACGACGATGTCGCCTTTGCGTGAGGGCACCGTCACCGGCGCGATCTCGTCCTTGAAGCGGCCGGATGTCTGGGCCGCTTCCGCCTTGTTCTGCGAGGCGACGGCGAATCTGTCCTGGTCTTCGCGGCTGATCTGCCATTTCTGGGCGACGTTCTCCGCCGTTGTCCCCATGTGATAGCCGTGGAAAGCATCCCACAGGCCATCCTTGATCATGGTGTCGACGAACTTCACGTCGCCCATCTTGGTTCCGCCTCGCATGTGAGCCGCGTGCGGCGACATCGACATCGATTCCTGGCCGCCGGCGACGATGACGTCGGCGTCTCCACTGGCGACATGGAGCATGCCGAGCGCGACTGCACGCAGTCCCGAGCCGCACACCTGATTGAGGCTCCAGGCCGTCTTGTCTTCGGGGATGCCCGCCTTCATGGCGGCTTGCCGCGCCGGGTTCTGCCCTTGGCCGGCCGTGAGCACCTGGCCGAGGATCACCTCGTCGACTTCTTTGCCCGCGAGCTTTGCCCGCTCGAGGGCGGCCTTGATGGCAACCGCACCAAGATCGTGCGCGGGCAGGTTAGCAAACGCGCCATTGAACGACCCGACCGGGGTCCTTGCCGCTGAGGCGATAACGATGTCAGTCATGATTTTCCTCCTCTATCTCCAAATCTGGTTCAGGCGGCGCGCACCGTGACGTAGCGGCCGGGCGCAGGCTCGATCTCGGGAAACGCGGTGCTGCCCAGGCGCGTGCGTGCCCGCACCGGCGTGCCGGCGTGAGAACGAAGCCAGGCGCTCCAGTCCGACCACCAGCTTCCGGGCACCTCGCGCGCCGTCTCCAGCCAGCGCTCGGCCCGTTTTCCCTGCTCGCCCTCGCTCCAGTAGTTGCGCTTGTTGCGCGCAGCCGGGTTGATCACACCGGCGATGTGGCCGCTTGCGGCGAGAACGAAGCGCGTGTCACCGGATACAAGCTGCGTGGTCCGATAGGCGGTCTGCCACGGCACGATGTGGTCCTCGCGACTTGCCAGCACATAGGTGGCCGCGTCGATCGCCGAGAGGTCGACCCTGATGCCGCATTGAGTCGTTTGTCCGGGGATCCGGAGGTTGTTCTCCAGGTAGGTGTTACGCACATACCAGCAGTACATGGGGCCCGGCAGGTTCGTGCTGTCGGCGTTCCAGTAGAGAATGTCGAACGCATCCGGCTGCCGCCCTTCGAGATAGTTGCCGACCACGTAGGGCCAGATGAGATCGTTTCCGCGCAGCGTGGAGAACACGAACGCGAGCTCTCGCCCCGGGAGGATGCCGCCGCCGCCGATCGTTTGCTCGCGCGCCGCCACACTCTGCTCGTCGATCAGCAAGGCGATCTCGCCGGCCTGCGTAAAGTCGAGCATGGTCGTGAGAAACGTCAGGCTTTCGATCTTGTCCTCGTTGCGCGCCGCCATCACGGAAGCCGCGCAACCGAGCATCGTGCCGCCGACGCAGAAGCCCAGTGCGTTGACTTTGTCGGCACCGGTGATTTCGCGAGCGACGTCGATCGCCCGCATGATCCCCTCGGTGAGATAGTCGTCCCACGTCAGATGGCCCTGCTCGACCATCACGTTGCGCCAGGACACGATGAAGACGGTGTTGCCCTGCTCGACGGCGTAGCGCACGAACGAATTGGCCGGTTGCAGATCGAACACGTAGAACTTGTTGATGCTGGGCGGAATCAAGACCAGTGGCCGCGCGCCTATCGTCTCCGTGAGCGGCTGGTACTGGATCAACTGAAGCAGCTCGTTCTCGAAGACGACGGAACCTGGCGTAATCGCCAGATTGCGGCCGACCTCGAAAGCCTGCTCGTCGGTCATCGAGATGCGGCCTTTGCCGAGATCCTCAAGCAGGTTCCTCACGCCCGTCGCCACGCTGTCGCCGCCGGTCTCCATCGCACGCCGGATCACCTGGGGATTGGTGGCAAGGTAGTTCGACGGGCTCAGCGCATCCAGGATCTGCCGTGCGAAGAAACGCATTCTTGCCCGCGTCCTGTCGTCGAGGGACGCACGCTCGATCAGATCGTTCACGTAGCGGGCGTTCACGAGGTACGACTGCTTGAGAAACTCGTGATACGGGCTTTTCTTCCACTCCTCGCTTGCGAACCGCCGATCGCCCTTGGCCGGCTGCACGGGGCCGGAACCGAAGGCGCTGTTCATCCACAACGCGCCCATCTGCTGCAAGTAGTTCTGCTGGACCGAGGCCAACTCGCAGTAGCGAGCGAAGTCCGTTGCGTTATCGCCGCTCGTCAACAGGCCGGTCGCAAGCTGCTGCATCATCGCCTGGCTGGTTTGCGAGAAACTCGTCAGGTACTCGAGCGGGATCGGGTTGTTCATTGGCCCCTCAATGCAGCTTCACGTGCGGTTCGGTGCGCCGCGTGATCAGTCGCGCAAGGGTATCGAGCGTTACCTTGGTCGGCCCGTGCAGCGCGAATTCATGCATCTTGTAGAGCGATCGGTACATCAGCCGCGCGAACAGGCCCTCGATCCAGAGGCTACGCCCCATGAGGCCGCCCATCAGGCTTCCGACCGTCGAATACTCACCGAGCGACACAAGCGAGCCGAAATCCCGGTAATGCCAAGGCGCGAGAGGCTGGCCTGCCAACCGCCGCTTGACCTGCTTGAAGGCGTGCGTCGCTTGCTGGTGTGCCGCCTGGGCTCGGGGCGGAACGTTCTGGCCCGGCTTGCCATTCCAGGCACAGGCCGCGCAGTCGCCGATGACGAAAATGTTCTCGTCGCGGGTTGCTTGCAGGGTCGATGTGACGACCAGCTGGTTGAGACGGTTTGTCTCCAAACCGTCGAGGTCCTTGAGCACATCGGGCGCTTTAACGCCGGCGGCCCAGACGACGAGTTCCGCCGGAATGAATTCGCCGCTTGCAAGTTTCACTCCGTTTGTCGCGACCTCGGCGACTTTTGATGAGGCACAGACGCGCACCCCGAGGTCCTTCAAAAGGGCAGCCGCCGAATTCGACAACCGTTCGGGTAGCGCCGGCAATATGCGGTCCGCCGCTTCGATGAGATTGATCTTGATGTCCCGTTTGGAATCGATGCGATCGAGACCGTAGGCAACGAGCTGTCGCGTCGTGTAGTGCAATTCCGCGGCGAGCTCCGTTCCCGTGGCTCCTGCACCGATGATCGCCACCTGGAGTTGCTCGGGCCGCAGCGGCGTGGATTGCGCATGGCCACGGATGTATGCGTTCACCAGGCGGCTGTGAAACCGCTTGGCCTCCAGGGGCGTATCCAGCGACAACGCGTGCTCGCGTACGCCCGGTGTGCCAAAGTCATTGCTCTGACTGCCGATCGCGATGACCAGCGTATCGTAATGAAAGCTCCGCCGCTGCGTGACCTGCTGTCCCTCGTCGTCGACATGGGCAGCAAGATGAACGGCGCGCGCCCGCCGATCGAGCCCGATCAGCTCGCCGATGCGATAGCGGAAATGGTGCCAATGCGCCTGCGCCAGGTAGTCGATCTCGTGCACGCCGAGATCCATGCTGCCGGCTCCGATCTCATGCAGCAGCGGCTTCCACAGATGGGCGCGGCATTTGTCCACGAGGGTCACGTCGGCCCGTTTGTAACGACCCAGCTTGTTGCCGAGCCGGGTCACGAGCGCCAGCCCGCCGGCGCCGCCGCCGACGACGATGACGTGATGGAGATCGGACGTCTCGCTCACCATGTGTTGCGTTCCGAGCTTGCCGGCGTCGGACAGGGTCACTCCGCCGCCATTCGGGGCAGCGCACGCGCGCTGGTCTGTGCCGCATCGACGACCGCCAACGCCGTCATGTTGAGGATGCCGCGGACCGTTGCGGTCTGCGTCAGAATATGAGCGGACTTGTCGGCACCGAGCAGGATCGGTCCTACGGTGACGCCGCCGCCGGCGGCCACCCGCAACAGGTTGAAGGCGATGTTGGCCGCGTCCAGACTGGGCATTATCAGGAGATTGGCTTCCTCCGCCAGATGCGAGTCGGGGAAGACCCGATCGAGCACCCGTTTTGACAGCGCGGCATCGGCGTGCATCTCGCCTTCCACCGCCAGATCGGGCGCCTCCTGCTGAATGAGCGCCAGCGCGGCGCGCATCTTGCCGGCGGACGGCGAGTCCGCGCTGCCGAAGCTCGAGTGCGAAAGCAGCGCGACGCTGGGCGCGAGGCCGAAGCGCCGAACCTCCTCGGCAGCGAGCAGGGTGAGCTCGGCGAGTTGCTCCGGTGACGGGTCGAAATTCACGTAGGTATCGCACATGAAGAGCGGACGCCCGCCCAGGATCACCATGTTCATGGTGCCCAGCGTGCGCACGCCCTCGCGCAGGCCGATGACCTGGCGCACATAGTTGAGGTGCTCGGCAAAAGCCCCCGATGTCCCGCACAGCATGGCATCGACATCGCCGCGGCGCAGCAGCATCGCTGCGATCAGCGTCGAGCGGTTGCGCATGCCCTCGCGCGCCAGCGTCTGGGTCACGCCGCTGCGGCGCACGAGGTCATAATACTCGCGCCAGCTTTCCTCATACCGGCGATCGTTTTCAAAACAGACGATCTCGCAGTTGCGACCGTCCTCCAGGCGCAACCCCAAGGACTCGATGCGGGGATTGATGACCTCGGGACGCCCCACAAGAACGGGTCTTCCGAGACTTTCGTCGACGATGAGCTGCGCCGCACGCAGCACGCGATCGTCTTCACCCTCGGCCAGGGCAATCAGCTTCTGCGCGACCTTGGCCGCTGCGAAGACCGGCTCCATGCTCGCGCCGGACTGGTACATGAAGCGCGCCATGGTTTGCCGGTAGGCTTCAAGGTCGGCCAGCGGGCGGCTCGCCACGCCGCTCTCCATCGCGGCCTTGGCTACCGCTGGCGCGATGCGCTCGATCAGGCGCGGATCGAACGGAGTGGGGATCAGGTAGTCGGGGCCGAATTGGAGACGCTGATCCCCATAGGCGGTGGCGACGACATCCGACACCTCCGCGTGCGCCAGACTGGCGATGGCACGAACGGCGGCCGATTTCATCGCCTCGTTGATGGTCGTTGCGCCGACATCAAGGGCGCCGCGGAACAGGAAGGGAAAGCATAGGACATTGTTGACCTGGTTTGGATAGTCCGAACGACCTGTTGCAATGATGGCATCGGGGCGCACCGCCTTGGCTTCTTCCGGCAAGATTTCCGGCGTCGGGTTGGCCAATGCCAGGATCAGCGGGTCCTTCGCCATGCGCTTGACCATGTCCGGCTTGAGCACGCCGCCGGCCGACAGCCCAAGAAAGATGTCGGCCCCCTCGACGATGTCCCCCAGGGTGCGCGCGGAAGTCGGCCGCGCATAGCGCGCCTTGATCGGGTCCATTCCTTCGGGGCGGCCCTCGAACACGACACCTTTCGCATCGGTGACGAGAATGTTTTCCATGCGAACGCCGAGGCTGACGAGCTGGTCCAGGCAGGCGATGGCCGCCGCACCGGCGCCGGAACAGGCGATCTTCACGTTACTGATGTTCTTGCCGACCAGCTCGAGGCCATTGAGGACGGCCGCCGCGGCGATGATTGCGGTGCCGTGCTGATCGTCGTGGAACACCGGTATCTTCATGCGCTCCCGTAGCGCCCGCTCGATGTAGAAGCACTCTGGGGCCTTGATGTCCTCGAGGTTGATTCCGCCGAAGGTCGGCTCCAGGCTGGCCACGATCTCGACCAGCTTGTCCGGATCGCTCTCGTCCACCTCGATGTCGAACACGTCGATGCCGGCGAACTTCTTGAACAGGCAGGCCTTACCTTCCATCACCGGCTTGCCGGCGAGCGCCCCGATATTGCCGAGGCCGAGTACGGCGGAGCCGTTGGTGATTACCGCAACCAGGTTGGCGCGCGACGTCAGCGTGGCCGCCTCCTTCGGGTCGTCCCGGATAGCGAGGCACGCGTAGGCGACGCCGGGCGAATAGGCGAGCGCGAGGTCGCGCTGGTTCACCAGGCTCTTGGTCGGCGTGACGGAGATTTTTCCGAACGTGGGAACCCGATGATACTCCAGTGCGTCCCGGCGCAGCTGCTCTTCCATCTCGTCCTCCCATTTATCTTTTCGCGTCGCGCAGGCGCGACTCGCTATCTCTTTATCTCTTTTTGGCGGGCGGCAGATCCGTGCACACGCCCTCGAACACTTCCGCCGTCATGCCGATGGATTCGCACAAAGTCGGGTGCGGATGGATAGTCTTGCCGACGTCGACCGGGTCGCATCCCATCTCCACGGCGAGGCAGACCTCGCCGATCAGGTCGCCCGCATGGGTGCCGACGATGCCGCCGCCGAGCACGCGGTGATTGGCTTCGTCGAACAGGAGCTTGGTGAAGCCTTCGTCGCGCCCGTTGGCAATCGCGCGGCCCGATGCCGCCCAGGGAAACACCGCCTTGCCGTATTTGATGCCCTGCGCCTTGCACTGCTCCTCGGTCACGCCCGCCCACGCGACCTCCGGATCGGTGTAGGCGACCGAAGGGATCTGGCGCGCCTCGAAGACGCTGTTCTTGCCGGCTGCGGTCTCCGCCGCGACATGTGCCTCGTGCACGGCCTTGTGCGCCAGCATCGGTTGGCCGACGATGTCGCCGATGGCGAAGATGTGCGGCATGTTGGTGCGCATTTGCTTGTCGACCGGGATGAAGCCGCGGTCGCTCACCGCAACGCCCGCTTTCTCGGCGTCGATCATCTTGCCGTTCGGGCTGCGGCCGACCGCGACCAGCACCATGTCGTAGAGCTGGGGCTCAGCCGGTGCCTTCTCGCCCTCGAAGCCGACCTTGATGCCGTCCGGCGTCGCCTCCGCCGACACCATCTTGGTCTTCAACATAACCTTGTCGAAGCGGCCCGCGTTCTTCTTTTCCCACACCTTGACCAGGTCGCGGTCGGCACCGGTCATCAGTCCGTCGAGCATCTCGACCACGTCAATGCGCGTCCCGAGCGTCGAGTAGACGGTCGCCATTTCGAGTCCGATGATACCGCCTCCGATCACCAGCATCGACTTGGGAATCTGTCGCAGTTCCAGGGCGCCGGTCGAATCCACCACGCGGGGGTCGTCCGGAATGAACGGCAGTTTGATGGCCTGCGAACCGGCCGCGATGATCGCCTTGTCGAACTTGACGACCTGGCGCCCGCCGCCGTTGTTTGCAGCGACTTCGAGGTGGTAGGGGTCGAGAAATCTTCCGACGCCCTGCAACACCGAGACTTTGCGCGCCTTCGCCATGCCGGCGAGACCGCCGGTCAATTTGCTGACCACCTTCTCCTTGTGGCCGCGCAGCTTTGCAATGTCGATCTGCGGCTCCGAAAAGGCGATGCCGTGCGCGACCATTGCCTTGACTTCGTCCATGACGGCAGCGGTATGCAGCAGCGCCTTCGAAGGGATGCAGCCGACATTGAGGCAGACGCCGCCGAGCGTCGGATAGCGCTCCACCAGCACCGTCGTCATGCCGAGATCGGCGGAGCGGAACGCCGCCGAATAACCGCCCGGTCCGGCGCCGAGGACCAGCATGTCGCATTCGACGTCGGCGGCCCCCGAATGTCTGGCCGCCATGGGGACCGGCGCAGCCGGCGCGGTCGCCGGCCCGCGGGCTGCCGTGGGCGCGGCCGGAGCTGCGCCGGCGACCCCGGTCTCCAATGTCAGGATCAGGCTTCCGGCACTGACCTTGTCCCCGACGCTGACTTTGAGGTCCTTCACGGTGCCGGCCGTGGGCGACGGCACTTCCATCGACGCCTTGTCGGACTCGAGGGTGATCAGCGGGTCTTCGGGCTTGACCTTGTCTCCGCCCTTCACCGCGATCTCGATGATCGGCACGTCTTTGAAGTCGCCGATGTCGGGTACCCGCACCTCGACCACTTCATAGACACCGGAAGCCGCGCCGTAGTCGGCAACTGGTGCGCCTTCGCCGGTCGCCGTGCCGCCGCCCGTGACCTTCTCCTTGGGTGCAACGCCGGCCGGCGACGCCTCCGCTTCAGCCGTGAGGATGAGGGTGCCTTCCGATACCTTGTCGCCGACGTTGACCTTGATCTCCTTCACCACGCCATCGACCGGGGAGGGCACCTCCATCGAGGCTTTGTCGGATTCGAGCGTGATCAGCGATTGCTCGGCCTTGATCGGATCACCCGGCTTCACCAGCACTTCGATGATCAGCACGTCGCTGAATTCGCCGATGTCGGGAACCTTGACGTCAATGAGGTTGGCCATCGTGCATTCCCCTATACGAGGGCGCGGCGCATGTCGGTGAGCAGGCTGCCGAAATGCGCGTTGAACCGCGCGGCCGCTGCTCCGTCGATCACCCGGTGGTCCCACGAGAGCGACAGGGGCTGGAACAGGCGCGGCACGAATTGCTTGTTGTCCCACACCGGCTTCTGGAACGATCGGCAGGCGCCCATGATGGCGACCTCGGGCGCATTGATGATCGGCGTGAAATAGGTGCCGCCGATGCCGCCCAGACTGGAGATCGTAAAGGTGCCGCCCTGCATCTGGTCGGGCTTCAGCTTGCCGTCGCGAGCGAGCTTGGCGAGGTCACCCATCTCCTTGGCAATCGCAATGACGCCCTTGTGGTCTGCGTCGCGGATGACCGGTACCACCAGCCCCTGCGGCGTGTCGGCCGCGAACCCGATGTGGTAGTATTTCTTGAGGATCAGATTGTCGCCGTCGAGCGAGGCGTTGAACTCGGGAAATTTCTTCAGCGACCCCACCGCCGCCTTGATCATGAAGGCGAGCATGCTGACCCGCACGCCGGATTTCTCGTTCTCCTTGTTGAGCCGGTTGCGGAATTCCTCGAGCTCGGTGATGTCGCATTCGTCGTGATTGGTGACGTGCGGGATCATCACCCAGTTGCGGTGCAGGTTGGCGCCGGAAATCTTCTTGATGCGCGCGAGTGGCTTGGGCTCGACCGGCCCGAACTTGGCGAAATCGATCTTCGGCCATGGCAGCAGGCCGAGAGCGGCTCCATCTGCGGCAGCGCCGCTGGGCGCAGCCGTGGGCGCCGCTGCGGCGGGCGCCTTGGCGAAATTGGCGACGTCCTCGGGGAGGATGCGGCCGCGTCGTCCA